>Ga0209013_10005267_pt1 | contig 11171 bp, 7 predicted proteins | sample Cruoilmetagenom2_FD_187291 | JGI IMG/M metagenome (GOLD analysis project Ga0209013, IMG submission 187291) | Oil polluted marine microbial communities from Coal Oil Point, Santa Barbara, California, USA - Sample 2 (SPAdes) (version 2) | ecosystem: Environmental > Aquatic > Marine > Oil seeps ...
GCCATCCTCTTTAGCCTGATACATGGCAATATCAGCATACTGCATGAGTTCATCAAGTGTTTTGCCATCATCCGGATAAAGACTGATACCGATACTCACTGTAGTATGAATTTGCTGCTCATTGACAATGAAGGGCTGCTTGAGGATATCCACCAGTTTCCTGGCCACCACCTCGGCATCACCATTCTCATCCAGTTCTTCGAGCAAAATAGCAAACTCGTCTCCTCCGGTGCGGGCCGGAGTATCACTCTCTCGAACCATCGTATTGATGCGGTTAGCTGTCTCCTTCAGGATCTCATCGCCGCTACCGTGACCAAGCGTATCGTTGATATGTTTGAAGTTATCTATATCTATGAAGACAAGAGCAACCTTCTTTCTGTGACGCCGGGCCCGGGTAAAAGCCGGATCCATATAGGACTGCATATAGTGTCGGTTATGCAGCCCGGTCAACTGATCGAAGTTGGCCTGATAAATCAGCTTTTCCTCCCATTTGCTGCGTTCTGTAATGTCCTGGGCAATAACGACCAGAATCGGCGGGTCATCCTGGGAGGACAACTGCAGCCTTGCCTCCACCGGGTAGGTAGTACCATCCCGGCGCTGATTCATGCCTTTGTGGACGACTATTTCCTGGTTATCCTCATGTAGCGGTGCAAGGAGTTCAGAGAGTGACTGGCTGTTCAGGTCAGTAAAAATGTCGAGAAGATTAGTACCTGCGAACTCATCATACGAATATCCCAGATTTTCGACAGCTCCCATATTGACCTGCAGACAGTTCAGGCTATCGGCATCAACAATAAAAATTTCATTGGAACTGTCGTTGAAAATGCGTCCCAGGCGGTTATCGAGCTTGTTCTTTTCCTGTTCAAGATCCTCAACCAAAGCTCTATTTTCATAACGCAGCCTCGTAGTAAAAATAAAATTCTCATTATACCGCTTGCTGAGTTTTAGAAAAAAAAGGATCAAAACAAACGTCAGGATCCCGGTACCAGAATATAACCGGTCACCAGCCACAACGGTTTGATAGAATATTGGCGTCAACAGGGTAGTTACATAAATGAAAAAAGAGAAGAAATCGACCAATATGGTTACGGCTCCGGCCGTAATACCACAAGGAAAAAAAATTGCCAGAAGCAAATATGACAGAGGATCATGTGAAAAAAATAACAGGTTAAGGCTTCCTATGGTTAACCCGGTGGCTAAGATGCCAAAACGATACAAATTCAGCCAGAAAGGCAGAGATATGATTTGGCTATGGGCTTCATAAAGACGAACAAACAGCCAGCGTACAGAAAGAACAACAATTAGAACCAGATACCAGAGAAGAAGATCTTGCCAGGCAAAATTTTTTGTTAGCAGCAGCGCGTAAATTGTACTGGCGACAAGCAGGGTCAAAATGGCGGTTTTTGACCTGTTGTACAGCTGGTCAATACGCTCTTTCTCGATTCTCTGTTCGATGCTAAGTGGTTGATCACTCATAAATTCTATGATTTTCGACCAGTGACCTTCATAATGAATTCAATAGACGCCGCTCTGAAACCATGCGTCGTTCTGATTTTTCGCGTCGATGTTTATCGGTACGTCGGTCCGAATCTCCGCGTCGGTCTAAATTTTTGCGTCGGTTTGAGATGACTGTTTCGCCTGACCAATCTGTAAGAGGAAAAGTAACGTTTTCGGCTGCAAAACGACGGTCTTGTTTTGTTCGCAATAGAGATCTTTTCTCTCGTCTGGCCATTTTTGCTTCCTGCGCCTTAACCAGTCGATCCATCATTCGTAAGTCTTTATTTTCCAAGCGAATGGCAGCCTCGACCCAAATGTCTACTATGTCCGAAAGCTCTTGATAATTGACCGGATGAAAGCATTGCCTGACCTGTTGAAGTGCCCGGTGACCATTACCTAACCGTTGATGCTGCCGAATGAACTTTTTAACCCCCTCCTGACTATTGTCATTTTTTACTAAGTGATGGACAATTCCTAAATCAGATAATTCCGTGGCATTAAAGATTGCGCCACTCGTCAACATTCTATCTGTGGTTGCCATCCCACATCTCCTGGCCAAAAAGCTATAGGCCCCCATACCAGGAAAAAGATTAAAACGGATTTCGGGAAAACCCATTTCAGCATCTTCTGTAGCAATCAAAATATTGCTCGATAAAGCCATTTCAAATCCTCCCCCCAAAGCCATGCCTTCAACTAGAGCAATAGTTGTGAGAGGTAGGTTCAAGTTAACAGCATTAAAATAACATAATTCTATACATTGTTTAGCATATTCAGACAACAATTGATGATTTTTATCTTTAATTAGCTTACTAAACAATGCTAAATCTCCCCCCAGGTTAAAAACACCTGGAACCTGAGAACAATATATTTGATAGCGAATAGGAGGTTCAGTGGCTGACGATCTGTTTTTAAAATAGGTGATGATACTTTGCTGGAGTTGCTTAATTTCCTGCAGCATTTTCAACGAAAAGCAGGGACGAGGGGCCGGGTTAAAATAACACCAGATAGCTTTGTGATGGACATCATACCTGACCGATATTTCTTGATAATCAAGAAATATCTTATAAAAATATTTATTCATAGAATATACAGTAATCGATGGTAATATTTTAATATCTTATGAAACAACTTTAGGTTAGCAGTCCTGTCCTTGAGAAACAGGGCATGCTAAGTCATCCAGCTACTCTCCTTTATTCTACCTCCGAACCAACCTTTACTGCCCAACGCATGCCCATTAACTCACAATGTCGTTAACGGGCTGAGACCCAGAAAATTCTCTCTCTGCGTGCCTCAGGCACTTTAAGCAGTCTGGAGGTCAATTAATTTTTCCAAATCCGTGAAAAGATTTGCCCTGCAGTTATTTAAGGATATGTGAAATTCCAGGAGGATGCAACGTAATAGATACGAGAGGCCCATTCAGCCATTTATAAAACGTTAACGCATGATAAATTGATTTTGACAAGCGACCAAACGACAAGAAATAACCAGCTAATAATATCGTTATAAATAGAACATCTACGGGACCTGCATCTCACTGGGAATGATAAATAGAAATAAAAGCAACAAGGATCCAGGAAAAAACGGGATTATGGAATTGATACTCTCCCAACTGAGGGATATCCATTCAAAGGCTATGATGTGCAGACAGGAAATCTAATCGCCAGCCAAGCAGGTAAGTGGAAAACAGCGCCACATTGGGCCCTGTTAATATCATCAAGTCAACAGTCGCAAAAAACTAGCCTTTAACCTTTACTGGGCCGGTGTATTATGGGCCGACAGAGTTACATCATTAAAGATGGACTCTATGGATACATCTTTAAACAATTCCTCGCCCTTTTTGACGATCAATGCCTGCATCAGCACCTCGTCCACGTGGTTTACCAACACGATATCGAGGCTGTTACGCACCTTTTGCGGAACGTCTTTCAGATCACGTTCATTTTCCAGCGGCATCAGAATACGGGTGATATTGCCCCGTTTTGCCGCCAGCAGTTTTTCAGTCAGTCCGCCGATGGGCAATACCCGGCCACGCAGGGTGATCTCACCGGTCATTGCCAGTTGCCGATCAACAGGCAGTTTCAAAAGGGCTGAAACGATAGAAGTGGCAATGGTGATACCAGCGGACGGACCGTCCTTGGGAATTGCTCCCTCAGGCACATGGACATGGATATCCACCTTCCGGTAAAAATCCGGATCCAGTCCCAGCCGCATGGCCCGGGAACGTACATAGGATAGTGCTGCCTGGGCGGATTCCTGCATCACGTCACCCAGCTTACCTGTAACGATCATCTTGCCGGAACCAGGCATCAGGGTGGACTCGATCTGCAGCAACTCGCCTCCGACTTCAGTCCAGGCCAGGCCGGTTGCAAGACCAATCTCATCACGTTCTTCAGCTAGACCGTACCTGTGCCTTGGGACTCCAAGATATCTGGCAACCGACTGTCGGGACAATCGGTATTTTTTCTGCATGTCTTTCTTCTTCAGTCGTTCACGGGCGACCTTGCGACAGACAGCGGCAATGGTCCGCTCCAGGTTACGCACCCCTGCCTCTCGGGTATAACGACGGATGATTTCCAGAACGGCATGCTCGGAAAAACGAATATCGTCGACTTTAAACCCGTTCGCCTCCAACTGTTTAGGGAGCAGGAATCCCTCGGCAATTTTCAATTTTTCTTCTTCCGTATACCCGTTGAGACGGATAATCTCCATCCGGTCCTGCAACGGCAGCGGAATCCCGTGCAGGTTATTGGCCGTGGTAATAAAAAAAACATCGGAAAGGTCATAGTCCAGATCAAGATAATGATCGTTAAAGGCGTAGTTCTGCTCCGGATCCAGGACCTCAAGCAAGGCTGATGAAGGATCACCGCGGAAATCCACGCTCATCTTATCCACCTCATCCAGGCAGAATACCGGATTCACCACCTTCGCCTTTTGCATGGACTGGATGATTTTGCCCGGCATGGCCCCGATATAGGTACGCCGATGACCGCGAATCTCTGCCTCGTCGCGCACACCCCCCAGCGACAGCCGAATGAATTTACGGTTCATGGCCCGGGCAATGGATTTACACACCGAAGTCTTGCCGACACCGGGAGGTCCGACCAGACAGATAATCGGCCCCTTGATCCTCTTGACCTGGGTTTGGACGGCTAGGTATTCAAGAATGCGTTCCTTAGGTTTTTTCAGGCCGTAATGATCCTCATCAAGAATGACTTCCGCCTTATCAATATCTATTTTGGCGCGGGTTTTCTTCTTCCATGGTAGAGTAACAATGGTATCGATATAGTTGCGAACTACTGAGGTCTCAGCGGACATGGGCGGCATCTGCCTGAGTTTCTTCAACTCCTTGACCACTTTATCCTTTACCGCTTTGGGCAGCTTTTTCTTGTTTATGGCTTCCTCAATCTCAGCCAGATCGTCTCCCCCTTCGCCCTGCCCTATCTCGTCTTTGATAACTCGTATTTTTTCGCCAAGATAGTAGTTGCGCTGGGTCTCAGCCATCTTCTTTTTAACCTTGGCATGAATATCCTTCTCCAGTTCCGCGAGCTCCATTTCCCGGTACATCACCTCCAGCACCCTGCGGATACGCTCGGGCAGAGCGATTATCTCGAGAAGCTCCTGCTTTTCTTCTGTTTTAAGGGGAATATGTGAGCAGATCAGATCAGCGAGACGGGAGGGATCTTCAATAGAGGTCACAGCCTTCAAGACTTCGACTGGTATCTTTTTATTGGCCTTGGAATACAGGTCAAAGGTTTGACGAAGTTCTCGGGCATAGGCCTGCAATTCCGGCCCTTCAGACTCTGTGTCCGGGGTCTCCGTCACCTCGGCGCTGAAAAAAATCTCATCTTCAATGAACGAGGACACCCGAGCCCGATGCTTTCCTTCGACCAGGGCCTTAATCGTCCCATCGGGAAGCCGCAGCAACTGCATGACAGATGCCAGGGTTCCATGGGTATACAGGTGCCGGGATCCGGGTTCATCTACTCCGGCATCCTTCTGGGTAACCAGAAAGATCAGGGAGCGTTCCTTCATGGCATGCTCCAGGGCGCGGATAGAGTTTTTTCGCCCCACAACCAATGGCGCAACCATGCCCGGAAAGATGACAATATCCCGCAGGGGCATCACGGGGTAAAGACTGGGTGTTAATTCGCTCATATTATAGATTTGAAGGGAGGAAGTTGATGGTTATCATCAGGCACTCTTCTTGTTTTCCGTGTTGTCGTAAAGAATTACTGGATACTCGCCCTTCGTAATCACCTGCTCATTGATGACACATTCCGTTGCGTGTTCATCCGAGGGCAGCTCATACATGACATCAAGCATGGCCTCTTCCATGACCGAACGTAGTCCCCGGGCACCGGATTTACGGGCCAGTGCCTTGCGGGCGACCGCCTCCAGCGCTCCTTCGGTAAAACGCAGAGTGATCCCCTCAAACTCAAACAGTTTCATATACTGTTTGGTCAAGGCGTTTCGGGGTTCCTTGAGGATACGAATCAAATCATCCTCCACCAGTTCTTCCATGGTGGCAATGACCGGCAGACGTCCTACCAGCTCAGGAATCAGACCGAACTTGAGCAGATCTTCCGGCTGAATACCGGCAAGGATTTCACCCACGCTCTTCTTGGGATCCCCCACGACCTTGGCCCCGAAACCAATAGCCTTGGTACCGGAACGACGTTTGATCACCTTGTCCAATCCAACAAAGGCACCACCGACAATAAAGAGAATATTAGTGGTATCAATCCGCACCAGTTCCTGCTGGGGATGCTTACGCCCGCCTTTAGGCGGAATAGAGGCCATGGTTCCCTCGATGATCTTGAGCAGGGCCTGCTGTACTCCCTCACCTGAAACGTCTCTGGTCAGCGAGGCAGAATCAGACTTGCGGGCGATTTTGTCGATTTCATCAATATAAATTATGCCGCGTTCTGCCCGTTCAATATCATAATCAGCTGCCTGAAGCAGATTGACCAGAATATTTTCCACATCATCCCCAACATATCCGGCCTCGGTCAGAGTAGTGGCGTCGGCAATAGTAAAGGGTACGTTCAGAGTCCTGGCAAGGGTCTGGGCCATAAGGGTCTTGCCACTGCCGGTGGGACCGATCAGGATAATATTTGATTTCTGCAATTCAACGTCACCAGTCAGACCGGAAGCCTGGGACTCAATTCGCTTGTAGTGATTATGTACGGCGACAGATAAGACCCGCTTGGCAAATTCCTGGCCAATTACATATTCATCAAGATGGTTATGGATCTCCTTTGGCTTAAGGATGCCCAGAGAAAGCCCCTCATTACTGCTTTCATCCGCAGAATCCATGACGATCTCGTTACAGAGATCAACGCATTCATCACAGATGTAGACATTAGGACCCGCAATCAGTTTGCTTACTTCTTCCTGATTTTTCCCACAAAATGAGCAGGTACAGGAAAGGGCGTGTTCGTCCTGGATATCATCACTCATGACTATTTCTCCTCTGCGGAATCCTCACGTTGACTCAACATCTTGTCGATCAAACCGTATTTCCGGGCCTCTTCCGCACTCATAAAGTTGTCCCGCTCAGTATCATTTTGTATTTTTTTGATCGTCCTGCCACTGTGCCGGGACAAGATGTTATTCAAATCTTTGCGCATACGCAGAATCTCTCTGGCATGGATATCGACATCCGTTGCCTGGCCTTGAAACCCACCCATGGGCTGATGAATCATGATCCGGGAATTGGGCAGGGAAAACCGTTTGCCTGCCGCTCCGGCTGCAAGCAGCAGCGCACCCATGGAGGCTGCCTGCCCCATACACAAAGTGGCAACATCGCAGCGGATATACTGCATGGTATCATAGATGGCCAGTCCGGCTGTCACTGAACCACCCGGCGAGTTAATATAAAAGGTAATGTCCTTATCCGGATCATCGGCCTCCAGAAACAACAGCTGGGCAATAATAACGCTGGCAACATCATCATTTACAGGCGTACCAAGAAAAATAATGCGCTCTCTAAGCAGCCGTGAATAGATATCAAAAGCCCGTTCACCCCGGGGGCTCTGTTCAACAACCATGGGGACAAGATTCATGCGTCAACTCCTCAAACTAAAAACCGGGCAGCAAGACAACCTGCCCGGAAAATCAGAAAATACAATAAATTCAGCCTATGCCTTTTTCTCTTCGTCAGCTGCGACTTCAATCATGTTTGCCTCATCACGCAGGAACTGGAGGATCTTCTCATTGAGCAGCTCGTTTAAAAAGGGCAGCACCTCCTCCCTTCGCTTGAAATACCCCTTAACCTCATCAATGGTCATGTTGTATTCGCCGGCGATTCGCTTGTAGCCCCGCTCAATGTCCTCATCTGCCAGCTTGACCTCCTCCACCTCGGCAACCTTTTTCAGTAGAAAGTCTCCCTGTACACGCTTTTGGGCAACTTCCCGGTTCTGCTCAACCAGATCGTCCATCTTGATTCCGGCTGACTCCATGGTCAGGCCGCTGCGCTTCAGGTTTTCTTCGGTCTGCTTGATCATCTCCTGAATCTCATAAGCAACCAGTCGTTCGGGAATCTCAAACTGGTTGAGCTCGATCAGCTTGTGCATAATCCGATCATCCAGGTCCCCCTCAAGGGCGACCTCTTTTTTCTGTTTGAGTTCCGCTGTTATGGCTTTACGTAAATCATCCAGGGTTTCATGGGCTTCGTCGATGTCCTTGGCAAACTCGTCATCAAGCTCGGGCTTGACCCGCTCTTTGACATCCTTGACGTCAACTTTAAATTCAACCGCCTTGCCGGCCAGAATCGGATTTGGATAGTCGCCTGGAAAATCAATCTCGTAGAGGGTGGTCTCACCCTTTTTCATACCCAGAAGTTTCTCCTCAAATTCCTCTCCCAGGCGCTTGGTTCCCACATCAACAGAGTAGTCCTCATTGTGAACCTCTTTCATGGCCTTGCCGTTATGAAAACCCTGGAAATCAACAATGGCAATATCATCCATTTCAATTCCATGATCATCAGCGGCCGAACGTAGAGCAGCCTGATTGCGGCGCAATGTCTCAATTTCCCCGTCAACCTCGGCATCCCTAACTTCAGTGACCGGCTTTTCAATCTCCAGCCCTTTATATTCAGTCAATTCAAACACAGGTTTGACGTCCACCATGGCCACATAAACAAAGGTGCCGTCATCGGGAAAATCAACTTCAGAAATCTCGGGATGGACAACCGCATCAATCCCTTTTTCTTCTATGGCATCAAAATAGGTTTCCTGGACCAGTTTTTCACCAACCTCACCCTGCACCTGCTCTCCAAAATTTTTCTCGAGTACGGCAATAGGGATTTTCCCCCGGCGAAAGCCCTTTAGCTTGACATCCTTTTTCAGTTTTTTATAGGATTTATCAAGTGCCTTGCGGACATCTTTCGCTGGCAGGGTAACAGTTACTTTCCGGGTCAGTTCGCTTATATTTTCAACTGCAATATCCATTGACTCAAATTCCTTTCATCAAGTTGCCTGCCAATCCGGCAGATAATATTTAAACCTGAACGGAGCAATCAAACACTGAAATGCCCGCCAATCAGCTTTTGTCCTCTACACCAAACCTACGGCATAAACCATTGGTGCGAGAGGGGGGAGTTGAACCCCCATGGTCTTTGACCGCTGGAACCTAAATCCAGTGCGTCTACCAGTTCCGCCACTCTCGCGCTAATCTTGTATAAATAATCAATTAACAGGCCTTAGTCAAGGGACGCTTAGTCCCAAAATTTTGATTTTTTTATCGATCTGACAAGTTATCTTTACAAAGATAATGATGGCAGCCTCAACTGCCATCAACCAAAAATAGAAAAAAGGCCCTGAGGTCCTACGGGGTGGCCCAAAAAAATTATGCCCTGCTTGCACAGAAATGAACCAGGGAGTATACATAAAAAATGTAACAGTAATATTTTATAAACTTATAACAGGAACCAAAACATGAAAAAAACTTTTGTTTTATGCGGCCTGCTTCTATTGCCAGGCCAGTTGCTGGCGGCTACGCCGCCTGCAAACAACACGGGCGACCTTGACTGGTCTATCAAAAATAGCTGGACCTTACCTACAAAACCCCTTGATTTTGTTCAGTCCCTGGACAACAAGATGGTCTATGTGCTCGGCGAAGACAGCAAGGTTCATATTTACGCTGTGAACGGCAAGGAAATGGGAACCATCCCCGTCGATAAAACTACCACGGCTATTGACATAGCCCCCCGTGGGGAAATGCTGTACCTGGTAAACAGCAAAAATACCTACACCGCAATTGACATTTCATTCACCAAGAAAATCGACACCAGCGGGGCACCTTTTCTCGGCAATGAGAACGCAGCCGTGACCATGGTCGTGTTCTCGGACTTCCAATGACCTTACTGCGGCAAAGTTCAGCCGCTGCTCGAGCAGGTGCTCGAAAAAAATCCTGACAACCTCAAAATCGTTTTCAAACATCTTCCTCTACGCATGCATAAAATGGCGGAACCCGCTGCCCTTGCAGCAATCGCGGCCCAGAACCAAGGTAAATTCTGGCAAATGCATGATGCCCTGTTTGCAACACCCAAGCTGACCAGAGAAAGTATTGATAAGGCAGCCGAGGGCATAGGACTGGACATGAATAAATTTAATAAAGACATGAATAGTCCGGAAACGAAACAGAAACTTGCCAAAGACCTTGCATCTGCCAGTCAAGCTAGTGTGAGCGGCACCCCTACCCTATTTATTAACGGTCGTCGGATTAAAGACCGCGGGCCGGAGGCCATCCAGAAAATGGTTGATCAGGAAACGGCCAAGGCTAAATCAAAACCTTCCAATTGAAACCTTCTGTCACCCTGAACAGCGAAACAAGCCAGGATCTGGAATTTGGTGATTACTCCATTGCCCAGGTCCTGCTTGGTGACCTGAACCGCAACCTGCATACAGTAGAGCAGGCAACTGGTGTCCGCATTCACGCTCGGGGTAATTTACTGCAGATTACAGGCAAGACGCATTCTGTAGAGCTTGTTATTTCCCTGCTTGAGCAACTCTACGAGCTGGTCCGCAAGGGCTACCCCGTCTTCAGCCAGGACATTGCCTTTGGCCTGAAGATTCTTGAATCATCTCCCCGTACCAGGCTTGAAGAAATATTCCTGGACAAGGTATATATTACATCCAGAAACCGGGTTATTTCGCCTAAAAGTATAAACCAGAAGCGCTATATAGAGGCCATTCGTACGAATGATATCGTATTCGGCATCGGCCCGGCCGGTACCGGTAAAACCTATCTTGCCGTGGCTATGGCAGTCTCGGCATTGGCTGCCGAACAGGTTCAAACCATTATCCTGACCAGACCGGCGGTCGAGGCTGGAGAAAAGCTGGGTTTCCTGCCTGGAGATATGGCTCAAAAAGTTGACCCTTACCTACGGCCCTTAACCGATGCTCTGAACGACATGCTGGGCATGGAAAAGACCCAGGAGCTGGTGGAACGTGGTATTATCGAAGTTGCTCCACTGGCCTTCATGCGAGGGAGGACACTGACGAATGGTTTTGTCATCCTGGATGAAGCCCAGAATACTACCCGCGAACAGATGAAGATGTTCCTGACCAGGATTGGATTTGATTCCAGGGCCGTAATCACCGGCGACATCACCCAGATCGACCTGCCCGGCGGTAATCCGTCCGGATTGGTGGAAGCAAAACGGATTTTGA
>Ga0209013_10005268_pt1 | contig 11168 bp, 10 predicted proteins | sample Cruoilmetagenom2_FD_187291 | JGI IMG/M metagenome (GOLD analysis project Ga0209013, IMG submission 187291) | Oil polluted marine microbial communities from Coal Oil Point, Santa Barbara, California, USA - Sample 2 (SPAdes) (version 2) | ecosystem: Environmental > Aquatic > Marine > Oil seeps ...
AAGAGAACCGCTGGCTGTTGGCCGCACAGCGTGGTGACAAGGAGGCTTTTGGCAGGATTGTTGCCAAGTATCATCGCCTTGTTATCAGCGTGACCTACCGCCTTTGTAACGATGCAGAACTTGCGGATGACGTAGCCCAAGACACCTTTTTGAAGGCCTGGCAACGCCTCCCCGATTTCCATCCCAAACGTGATAGGAGCCTGCGGGCGTGGTTATGCCGCATTGCCCACAATCGCACCATCGATCTTTTGCGCCAGGCGAAACCGCAAAGCACCTTCGAAGCGTATGACGGGGTGGACGAACAAGGGCCTTTACAGCAGCTTGTCGCCAGGGAAACGGTGTCGGATGTGCAAACCGCCATCCAGCGCCTGCCCGAATCCTCACGTACAGCGCTCGTTCTCCGTGAATACGAAGGCCTCAGCTACGCTGAGATTGCCACAGTCCTCAATATTCCCACGGGCACGGTTATGTCCAGGCTCTACCATGCACGCCGCCGCCTGGCCAAAGAACTCGCCCCCATTCTCAACGCCTGATTTAACCCATGAGTGAACATCCCCACACCGAACTCACAGCCTACCTCGATCAGGAACTCGATGTCCGGCAACATGCGGCGCTCGAAGCGCATTTGCAGGAGTGTCCGGCTTGCCGCGCAGAACTGGATGAGCAATTAGCTTTGCGTCAGTTGCTGGAGGCCCTGCCCCCGGCACAACAACAGACCACGACTGCGCAATTTTGGCTGGATCTCGAACCGCAGCTCCAACCCAGGCGAACACGCTTGGGACTTGCCTGGCTATGGGGCTTTGTCCTGGCTGCAGCCGTCGTGATCATCCAATCCTTTTTCATTGCTTTGAGATTGGCGACTATCCTGGATGCGGCAGGTTGGCTGCCTGCGCTTCAGACCCCGACCGGATTAAGCAACTTGTGGAGCGCGGAAAGCCTGCTGGGCGTCGTCCAGAGTCTGTTTTGGCACAACAGCTTGATTATTATGGCGCTTGTCATATCACTCCTGCCCTATCTTCTCACCCTGATTGTCTCATCGATTTTAGCCTTAATCTTCTTAGGTTGGGCTTATGCCTATCTCTGTTCACAATCTACGATCGGCTGCCAACAAATTCGCGAGTAAACGCAAATCGTACAGCCGTTCATCACAAATACTTCGGAGGAAAAAATGGATCACATCGGCATCGTCAAAAACGCACTTCAAACCACTTTCCGTTATCGGGCGCTGTGGATATTGGGTTTCCTGTGGGCCCTTACCGGCGGCGGGATGAGCGGCGGTGGTTCCGGCAACGCCTCGTCGAATGCCGGCAGCAATTCGGGATACAAATGGGATACGACAGATCTGGAGAAACTGGGCATCGATCCTGCTCTGTTCGCAACGTTTTCCGCTGCGATTCTGAGTTGGATTATCATGCTCTGCTGCTGCTTGTTTATCGTGGCCATACTGATCACGATTGTCCGCTATGTCATCCAGGCTGGCGTTTACCGCTCATTGGCGCAACTGGAGTATCAAGACGTGGCTCCCACCGTGCGGGGCGCTTTCCGTGAGGGTTGGCACCGGCGCACCTGGCGTATGTTCATCCAGAATTTACTGGTGTTCATCGCTGCATTTATGGTGCTGGTTTTGATGGCTTTGGTGGTGGTTGTACCGATCTTCTTCTTGAGCGATGGCGGGGATATCGTCAACGCTTTGGGCATTGGATTCACGATTTTGTTCGGCCTGTGCTGGATCCTGCTACTAATTGCCGTCATCATTGTGATAGCTGTCCTCAGCGAGTTCTGGTGGCGCGCCGCTGTCATCGGCGATCAAGACACCATCACCGCTATGCGTACAGGCTGGCGATTGGTCAGGCACAACGCCACCGACGTGTTGATTATGTGGCTTCTCATGCTTGGGATCGGCATCCTCTTTGCCCTGGCGATGATTCCGGTTCTACTTCTGGTTGGACTGATCACGGCCGTTATCGCTGGCGGCCCGGGCTACATCATTTACCAGGCCACGGAGAGCATCGGCTGGGCGCTGGCATGGGGCATTCCTGTCGGTCTGCTCGTGTTTATGATCCCCCTCGCCTTTGTGGGCGGCCTCTACCTCATTTTCCAAAGTTCCGTGTGGAACCAGATGTACAATGCTCTGGTCGAGCGCACCGGGTTGGCCGTAAAGTAAATTGCAAGGTGAGACGGACTTCGTAAGAAAAGTCCGTCTCACCCATATATTCAATGCCCACTTATCCTCCGCGTGGCTCTTCCGCGGCATCATCGAGGTCGATGTTTATTTCTTCTATTGAGCCTGTGATCAGATAGATGGTTCTTTCGGCGATATTGGTCGCCAGGTCGCCAAAGCGCTCCAATTCCCGCGCCGCCCTCAGCACCTCATAAGCCGCCTCGATTTTCCGGGGTTTCTTGGTGTCCGCCATGAAACCCATCACCTGACCGAAAACCTGAGCGTACAAGTTGTCGACCTCATCATCCTGCTGGGTGACCGACCGCGCTAATTCGACATTTTCGTACGCGTAGGCTTGCATTGCCTGCCGTAGCATAACGCTAACCATCGTTCCCATCTGCTTGAGTTCAATTGGTTGAGGTTGCGCCGGATACTTAAGAATGTGGGGTATCACTTTCGCGATACCCTTGGCCTGGTCCCCCATGCGTTCGAGATCAATAATGATGTTCATGGCCGAAATGACCTTTCGCAGATCGCTGGCCGCCGGCTGCTGGGTGACGATGAGGGTGAAACAGGCATTTTCTATCTCGAAACGCGTTTTGTTCACCTCCTGATCGAGCAGGTGCACCTCTTGCGCTTTAACAATATCCAGTTCATCCAACGCAACGAGCGCCAGTTGCAACTCTTCATCAACCAAAGTCCCCATCTTGAGAATGGCTTCCTGCAATTCTCCTAGTTTGCGCATAAATCGTTCTCGAATCAGCATGTTTGACTCCTTGTGTGTGGGTAACCCTCTCAACGAGCGTGGTGTGTGTTTTCGCCTAGCCGCGCCGGCCCGTAATGTAAGACTCGGTCAACTCCTTCTGTGGTGAACTGAATAGTTGGGATGTGACATTGAATTCCACCAACTCGCCTAGCCAGAAGAATCCGGTGAAGTGGGATACGCGCGCAGCCTGTTGCATGTTATGCGTAACAACGACAATGGTGTAATCGTTGGCCAACTCCCGCATGAGTTCCTCGACCTTCAATGTGGCCACCGGATCCAATGCTGAAGCTGGTTCATCCATGAGGATTACCTCTGGTTTGACAGCGATCGTGCGGGCGATGCACAGGCGTTGTTGCTGGCCGGGATTCAGATCAAAGGCCGAGTCGGTAAGTCGATGTTTCACTTCGTTCCACAATGCCGCACCTTCCAGGCTTTCTTGGACGATTTGGTCGAGTTGACCTTTTGGGGCCGTGCCCAGAACGCGCGGACCAAAGGCGACATTGTCGTAGATGCTCTGCGGGAAAGGGTTGGGGCGCTGAAAAACCATACCAACCTGCTGACGTAATTCTACGACATCGACGCCAGGATTGTAAATATCCTTGCCGTCCATCAGCACAACGCCTTCGACACGAGTGCCGGGGATAGTGTCATTCATGCGGTTAAGACAACGCAGAAACGTGGATTTACCACATCCGGAAGGACCGATAAGCGCTGTAATCTTGTTTTTGGAGATGGAGAATTCCAAATTCTTCAGAGCCTGAAAATCGCCGTAGAAAAAGTTGAAATTCCTGACTTCGATTTTATTCATTTATCCAAACCGCCCGGTCACATAATCCTCTGTGCGTTGGTCCTGAGGATAAAGGAATATCTGCTGCGTGTCGCCCTTCTCGACAAGCTCACCATCCAACAGGAAAGCGGCGCGATCCGCTACGCGGGCGCCTTGCTGCACACTGTGCGGAACCATGATGATGGTATATTGTTTCTTTAGTTCGAACAAGGATTCCTCGACAGTCGCTGTAGAGAGGGGATCAAGCCCGGATGTGGGATTGTCAAGCACCACAATATCCGGTTCCAGAGCCAGACTACGAGCGATGCACAGCCGTTGTTTTTGGCCGCCTGATAAGGCAAATGCAGAGGCGTCGAGACGGTCTTTGACTTCGTCCCACAGGGCTGCTTGCTGCAGCGAACGCTCGACTCGCTCTTCCAGGATGTTTGAATCCCGCATACCAGCCATCTTAAGGCCATAAGTCAGATTGTCCCGAATTGAACCGGGCAATGTTGTCGGAATGGCAAAGACCATACTGATCTGACGCCGCAAGTTTGTGACATCGACCCTGCGGTCGAATACATCCGTGCCATTGAAGAGGATGGAACCCTGGTGTTGTGCACCTTCATTCAAATCGGAAAGACGGTTGAGTAGCCGCAAGAGGGTGGATTTTCCACCGCGGGCGGGACCAAAGAGCACGAAAACCTCATTTGGTTGGATTTCCAGAGTGATGTCACTTAGCGCCTCCGTACCGTCGGTGTAAGTGAAGAACACATTCTCGATGGAGATGATGGATTCCATATCACCATTCCCTGCGCCTGCGCATGTTCGTGCGGACCAATGTGGCAATCAGCGTGAATGAAAGCACGATGAGCAACAACACGAGCGCCGTTCCATATTGAATCGTTAAAGGCATACCTGGCACCTGGGTAGAGATGACATAGAGATGGTAGGGTAGCGCCATGGTTTGGTCGAAGATAGATTTAGGCAGTTCTGGTAGATAGAATGCGGCGACGGTGAATAAAATCGGTGCGGTTTCACCGGCGGCTCGTCCGAGTCCGAGAATGACGCCGGTGAGAATGCCTGGCAACGCATGAGGAAGCACCTGGTGACGGATGGTCTGCCACTTGGTGGCTCCCAGGCTAAGGCTGACGGTACGAAAGTGTTGCGGAACTGCGAGGATGGCTTCTTCTGATGTGCTAATCACAACGGGAAGGGTCATGAGGCCCAAAGTGAGGCCGCCAGCGATGATAGAAGTGCCGAAGCCGAGAAACAGGACGAAGACGCCCAGCCCGAACAAGCCGTAAACCACAGAGGGGATTCCGGCCAGATTGACAATGGCAAGGCGTACCCAGCGTGTCAGGCGGTTGTCTTTGGCGTACTCTGCCAGGTATATGGCCGCCGCTATGCCAAAGGGCATGGCAACAATAGCCACGACGAACGTCAGGATAACCGTGCCCAGTAGCGCTGGCCCGATGCCACCTTCACGCATGCCATTGGTTGGAGGAGCTGTGAGAAATTCCCAGCTCAGCGCGCCGATGCCATTGTATACCACGAACAAGATGACGAACACGATGGGGATAATCACCATGGCGGATACGATGGTGATTATCGCTTTTGCCAGGCGGTTGCTCTGTTGTCGGCTCATAGTTGACCTCCACGTCGCCTGTTCCCCTGAACACCGACGATGCGACTGGCAATTGAGTTAATAGCAAAGGTGATGAGAAAAAGGATGATGCCGATGCCGAACAGGGTGTTGTAGTGCAGACTTCCCTGTGCAACCTCGCCCATTTCAGCAGCAATGGTAGCTGTCATCGTCCGAACCGGTTGGAAGAACATACCTGGCCCGGGTTCAGGGATGTTGGCGGCATTGCCGGTAACCATCAGCACCGCCATGGTCTCACCAATGGCGCGGCCAACGCCCAACATGACGGCGATGACAAGACCAGAGCGGGCGGCAGGGAGTACAACCCGCCAGATCGTTTGCCATTGCGTTGCTCCAATTGCCAATGCACCATCCCGATACTCTTTGGGCACGGCATAGAGGGCGTCTTCCGAAATACTAATGATGGTGGGGAGTGCCATGTAAGCCAGGATCAGAGAGCCGGTGAAGGCTGTCAGTCCGGTGGGGGCGCCCATATCCTGGATAAGGGGCGCAAGAATCACCCAACCCAAAAAGCCCAGCACGATGGAGGGAATCCCGGCAAGAATCTCGATCAGCGGTTTGAGGATTTCCCGCAGCCATGTTGGAGCAAATTCACCGAGATAGATGGCGACGATCAGGCCCAATGGCACAGCGATGATTACGGCCCCAATGGTCACCAGCAGGGATCCAACCAGGAGAGGCAGGATGCCATAAAGAGCTTCGATGGGATACCAGCGTCTGCCAAAGAGTTGGCGCAGTGGGATGTCGAGGAAGGTGGGTAGTCCTTCTTTAAGCAAGAAAAGAAAGATAAGCCCTACAATGACAATGGTCGAGACGCCGGATATCCGAATGATGGTTTCGATAACCCTTTCGCCCCAGCGGTGTGGCGTTTTGGTTTGAGTTTCGGCTTGCTTAGATGCTGTCATCGTCTATCATTCCTTTGGGAGGGGCACGAAGCCAAGTTCAGCAACGATTTTTTGCCCTTCCGGTCCCATCACCCAATCCAAATACTCTGCGATGACATCGGTGGGTACGCCTGCTGTATACATGTAGAGGTCACGAGAGATGGGGTAACTACCATCTGAACCTGACGCGACAGAAGGCATGATATACGGGGACTGGTCATCCTTGGCGACGGCAATCATCTTCTCGTGGTGGGGGTCTACATAGCCAAATCCATCATAACCGATGGAGTTGACATTACGACGGACTTCACTGGTGATGCCAACGGACGAAGGCATTAGCAACGTTTGCGGAGCGAAGATGTCGTTGTTCTTCTTTTCGCCTTTGCGCACGACCTCTTCGAGGAAGTACACATGGGTGCCAGAGTTGGTTTCCCGAGAGAGTAGTATGATGGGCGCATCATTGCCTCCAACCCCTTTCCAGTTGGTGATTCGACCAGTATAAATATCAGATAATTGATCGATAGACAACTCATTCACAGGATTTTCGAGGTTTACCACAACAGCCAGAGCGTCGATAGCGACCGTGAATTCAATTGGTTCGACACCATTTTCCTGGGCTGCTTCAATCTCCTTGTCTTTCATCTTACGCGAAGCGTTGGCTACATCAACAGTGCCATTGATCAAGGACGCAATGCCTGTTCCCGACCCTCCGCCTGTCACCGCAATTGACACGCTGGGATCAACCACACGATATTCCTCGACCCAGGCCAGAGCAAGATTGACCAAGGTGTCTGATCCCTTATTTTGTATTGCCCTTTCGGGCTCCCCGCTATCTGAAGCGCCTGTCTGCCGCTCAGCGCCGTCACCACAAGCAGCAAACAATGTTGTCATCAGCAATATCCATAAAAGCATCACCAATTTATGGATGCGTTGTTGTGTGATCAGGAATTTTGGACTGGTGTACATAAAGCTGTCACCATTGATGTAGATGTCGGGAAAGGACTGTCCTGGATGTCATTTGTTTGGAGTAGCCAATACATGATAGAGTATTCTAAGGTAAGCAACGCGCTCATCAAAATTCGTAGTCGGAATTGTACAGCGAAAACGTTTTTTGTATGATTCAGAACACTATCTGAGTGCCTTGAATCCATAAGTTGTGCCAATGCACAAAAAATGGTATATATTAGGGTAAGACTTGGGTAACTCCATTTGGGTTGGAGGATGACCCCAAGCATGCGATCAAATGCTCCATAAACCACTAGTTCTTTCGTAACATCATCGCCCACGAGGAGGTGTGGCACATGGCAACTTCCAAACGATTGTATTTTCTACTGCCACTGCTGATTTTAGCGCTGTTGCTGACAGCATGTGAAAGTTCATCTCCGGATGCGGAGTCGGCTAGCGAGGATTTTGCAATCTCGTTACCCCGTGTTGTCCTTGACGTTGACTCCGATGGGAATCCTTCTGTTGGTGGATTCGGAACCGAAACGTTGAAGACTCTCACGATGGGAGGCGTTGACTACACCTGGATGCGGATGGAACCGACCCTGGTGCGCCGGCTCTCCGACATGGATCTTCAGCACGTTGAAGCAGTGTACCGAGATGATGGTATTTACCTGTTTGTTAATGGTGAGCCTCTTCCATTTGTGAAGTGGGATCAAGCAGCGCTCGATAACACGGCAACGGTTGTCAGCACCTTTGGCGGCCTGGATCCTCAGTTTACCGAAGTGCTCAAGATGATCATTCCCTTCGCCCAACAAGTGGGCGTCGACATGGCTGTTAGATTCCCTGTGGTGCAAGGGCGTGAAATCATGCCGATGAGAGACATGACCCAGGAATTGTTACCTGTGGAGGCCATGAAGGAAAAAACGCCTAGCGCCCTGCAATTGCGCATCGAAGTCTTCTACGATGAGAATGGCAAGCCCTTCGTACCTGGCGCCAGCTTCATCCTGGAAAATCTGTTAGGCGTTGATACAAGCCAGTTAGCCCTCCCGCCAGAAACCATCGCCCGAATGATGCAAACAGGCGTGCAACACATTGCCGTTCGCACCCAGGAAGATGGGATCCAGTTCTTTGTGAATGGAGAACCATTACCACAACTGGCTTGGGGCGAAGACCAACTGGGCCTAGTCGCCGATCTGATCGGCCAACTCTATCTCGGCGGCCAGACAGAAGGCATGCAGCAGGTGCTTGAAGCGATCTTGCCGGCACTGAGCCAGATGGATTTCGAGTTGGTGTTGCGAGTCCCTGTGGCTGAAGGTGCGGAGCTTATCCCGCTGGCCCCGTAATCGTCATCCCGACACTAAAAATGTATCCAAAGAAGCCTGGGTTAGCGCCCGGGCTTCTTTTTTGATTGCAGGGATTACTCGATTGCTCACCGACAACTCAGGTTCTGTAGTGGGAACCCATACTCTGTTTATTGCTCCATGCCGCCAACGTAACAATCAGCGCTGTGCGCACCGCATGGCGCAGGCCGATCAGTCCATCGCTCAGGCGCGCCGAACGATAGAAGCCCTCGATCTCGGTTTCCAGATGGCGGAGTTCACGAATCGCTCGTTCCAGACGATCTGTTGTACGAGCCAGACCCACATAATTCCACATCATGTGCTGAATTGATGTCATGTCCTGACTGATCAGAGCTGGGTCGGGGGCAAGTAAACCCTCTTCGCTCCACGATGGGATGTCGTCGGGGTTGTGCTGCGCCTGCTGGGTCAACTGTTTACCGATATCTGTCGCTACGCGACGCCCCCAGACCAAACCCTCCAGCAGGGAGGTGCTGGCGAGGCGATTGGCGCCATGCAGGCCGGTGCAAGCGACCTCGCCCAGAGCATAGAGGTCCTGGATCGTGGCCCGGCCCCATTCATCCACCCACACACCGCCCGTGGCGTAGTGAGCGGCTGGCACCACCGGCGCCAGGTCCCGAGTGATGGCGATACCGTATTCTTTGCAGCTTTGGTAGATGGTAGGAAAGTGGTCGAGAATCTCGGCGGTGGGGATATATGACGCCAGGTCGAGATAGACATTGCGAACACCCTGTTCCAGCATTTCCTGGTGGATGCTGCGGGCTACTACATCGCGCGGGGCCAGATCCTTCCATTCTGGTGCATATCGCTGCATGAAGGGCTCGCCATCAGCATCGCACAAGCGTGCGCCCGCCCCACGCACCGCCTCCGAGATCAGGAAGTGGGGTGCATGGCGGTGATGGAAGGTGGTGGGATGGAATTGCACGAATTCGGTATTGATGACCCTGGCTCCGGCCCGGTATGCCATGGCCAGACCATCACCCCTGGACCCCTCCGGGTTACTGGTCCGCAGGAATATCTGCCCCAGACCACCGGTGGCGAGAACGGTGTTTTTCGCCATACAACGTCGTACCAAGCCGTTATCCTGATCGAACACGTATGCGCCCACGACACGCCTGCGATCATAAACGCTAAGACGGTTGACGCCCTGATGTGAGGGGGTCAGCAGATCGACCGCGGTATGCCCGGTGAACAGATGAATGTTGGGATGTGCGAGCACGGCCTTAATCAGGGCGATCTCAATCGCCTTGCCGGTGTAGTCGGCCACATGGGCGATGCGGGGTTGCGAGTGGCCGCCCTCACGCGCCAAAGAGAGGGAACCATCTTTGTTGCGGTCAAACTCGACGCCAACCCTCTCCAAAAGGATTCTGCGGAATTGTTCTGGTCCTTCTTCGGCCAAAATGTGCACTGCTCTGGGATTGCTATGCCCGGCGCCGGCGCGCATGATGTCTGTCGCCAACTCCTCAGGCGAGTCTTCCAGCCCACGGTAGATAATGCCGCCCTGGGCGTAGTAGGTATTCGATTCTTGCGGTTTGTGTGCGCGGGTGATCATCACCACATCCACGCCGGCATCTGCCAACTCCAGTGCGGTGGTGCAACCGGCAATGCCGCTGCCAATCACCAGGACGTCAGAAGTGAGTAATTCGGACATAATGTTTATCCAATGGCCAGCATGCGTTCAACCGCACCCAGCGCCCGCACGCGGATGTCTTCCGGCACTTCGACCTGGTAACGCATATATTTGAGGGCGTCACGCGTGTCTTCCAACGTGATCTGATTCATGTGCGGACAGCGCACCATGCACAAACGCAGCATCTCCTTGTCGGGATTCTCAGCGGCGATGTTGTCACCCATGGCGCACTCGGTGAGAACCAGATAGCGGGCAGCGTCAGACTCCTGCACAAAACGAATCATGCCGCTGGTGCTACCCGAATAATCGGATACAGCCACCACTTCGGGGCTGCACTCGGGGTGGGACAGCACCGTCACATCGGGGAATTGCGCCCGCACGTTGGCGACATCTTCGACCGTGAACTGTTCGTGCACCTCGCAGCGGCCATGCCAGCCGATGACGTCATAATCCCCACCTGACTCGTAGCGGAAATCGCCGCCAGGAAGCACAGCGGGGATGATGATACGCTTGCCTGTCTCTGCTGCGATATTGCTCGCCAGATACTGGTCGGGAAGGAAGATGATGGTGTCGCTATCAAAGGACTCCATCACGGCCCTGGCATTGCCCGAAGTGCAGCAAACATCTGATTCCGCTTTGACATCGGCGTAGGTGTTGACATAGGTGACAACCGGCACGCCAGGGAAGCGGCGCTTCAGTTCTCGCACATCCTCCGCCGTAATGCTTTCGGCGAGGGAGCAACCCGCTTTGTTGGACGGAATCAGTACAGTTTTTTCGGGATTCAATATCTTGGCGGTTTCGGCCATGAATTCGACGCCACAGAACACGATGACATCGGCATCGACCTCTGCCGCAAGACGGCTGAGTTGGAGTGAATCACCCTTGAAATCAGGGATGGAATGGTAGAGGGCGGCCTCCATGTAGTTGTGGCCCAATATCACGGCATTGCGCTCGACCTTGAGCTGGTTGATCTCATAGGCCAGTTCGCCGGT
>Ga0209013_10005269_pt1 | contig 11168 bp, 6 predicted proteins | sample Cruoilmetagenom2_FD_187291 | JGI IMG/M metagenome (GOLD analysis project Ga0209013, IMG submission 187291) | Oil polluted marine microbial communities from Coal Oil Point, Santa Barbara, California, USA - Sample 2 (SPAdes) (version 2) | ecosystem: Environmental > Aquatic > Marine > Oil seeps ...
GCTGATGATCATGGCATCGTTACTTAGCAATGAAAGGGATTCGCCCGACCGGCGATTATGGAAATAACTGATGGGTAGCACCTGCATGTGCTCATACACGCGTTTGCGCAGCCTCGCGGCCATTCTCTCGCCGGTTGTGCCAACCAGGTAGCTGTTGAAAAAATTCAGGATGCTTTTTACGGTGATCAAACCCAGCCACAGCAGCAAGACCTGTTGTATCGCAATAAAGTCATTGCCGCCTCCTCCCTCCAGCGCTGCCGATGCCAGCTTACCCGCTATCCACGGTTGGGCCAGGGCCGCCAGGCTGTCTGCTATCAACAGCAGTAAGATCAGCACAAGTGTGCCGATATGCGGAGTGATGTAATGTAATAAACGGGTGAACTTCATGATGTGGAACTATACCGTCATTCCGGTGGGAGCGGGGAGAGGATTTAAGCGGTGTTCGCTCAGGGTGACGATGCTCCTGGCCAAATTATCCGTCTAAGCAGTTTTCGTGATTCTTCAAGAACCAGCACGGAACTGGCAACAACGGTGGCCAGCATCCAGTCGCTAATCGAGAGTTTTTCGACATTGAAAACCCCATGCGCAGGTATCCATTGCACCGCCAGCACCTGCAGGATGACCACACTTGCCAGGGCCAGCCACAATGTGCGGTTACGGAAAAAGTTGGCATTGAAAGTGCTTGTCTTACATACCCGTGCGTTGAAGGCATTGAATACCTGGAACAATACAAAAGTTGTGAAGGCCATGCTTTGCGCATGCGTTTTGGAACCGGTTTCCAGACCCCACCACAATACACCCAGGGTACCGAGCATCATGATTATGCCGTAGGTCGCCAATTTGCCTAAAAGACGTAATTTCAGGATTCGTTCGGTGGTTTTGCGCGGCTCAAAGGACATGATATCCGGCTGCGCCGGGTCAACCCCCAGGGCCATGGCGGGCGGCCCATCCATAATGATATTGACCCACAACAACTGGATGGGGGTGAATGGCAATGGCAGCCCCAGGAAAGGCGCCAGCAGTACAGTTAAAATTGCGCCAATATTCGTAGATAGCTGGAAGCGCACGAATTTAACGATGTTATCGTAAATGGTGCGCCCTTCCTTAACCGCCTTCACAATCGTGTCGAAGTTGTCGTCTGTGAGCACCATGGTGGCCGCCTCCCTGGCCACATCGGTACCGGTTAGCCCCATGGCCACACCGATATCGGCGGTCTTGAGTGCCGGCGCATCATTTACGCCATCTCCGGTCATTGCAGTTACGTGACCGCGGTCCTTGAGCGCAAGCACAATACGTACCTTTTGCTCCGGCGTGGCACGGGTGAAAACACCCATCTCATCGATGCCGTCAGCCAGTTGTGCATCACTCAGGGCATCGAGCTCTGCATGGGTCACAACAGTACCTGTAATGCCCAGTTCCCGGGCGATGGCAGCGGCTGTTTTCTTTTGGTCTCCGGTGATCATTTTGATCGAGATACCGGCTTTATGGCACAAGGCAATGGCATCCCGGGCTTCAGGCCTGGGGGGATCCATCAGGCCTACCAGTCCGGTGAACACGAGGTCCTTCAAATAGATAAACAGGTCGCCGAGTGGTTTAAAATCCCGCACCGGTATTTCCGTCCAGGCAACAGCCAGCACCCGCAGGCCAGTGTCAGCCATTTGCTCGTTGGCGTGTTCGATGCGCTCGTGCTGTTGTGCATCAAGAGGCCTGTCACCGCTTTCGTAAAACACCGTGGCACAGTTGTTCAACAGAACTTCCGGTGCGCCCTTGACCATCACCCGTACCCGCTCGCCGACGAGGTGAAAAGTCGCCTGGTACTTGTGTTCGGCATCAAACGGAATCTCTGCGACTCGTGGATAATGTTGTTGTTCCTCTACAGGATCAATTCCCCCTTTCGTCGCAACTGCAAGTAAAGCACCTTCCATCGGGTCGCCGTTGATTTTTCCGGAGCGCAGTTGGGAATCGTTGCAAAGTGCAATTGGCATTAGCAGTGCCTGCATATCCGGTAAGTCGGCATCGCTGCAACTAATGTCACCTTTAGTATCGTAACCCTCACCGCTAACCTGTAGATGCCTGCCGCTGGTATAAAGCTGGCGGGCGGTCATCTGGTTGACGGTGAGTGTACCGGTCTTGTCAGTGCAGATAACCGATGTGCAGCCAAGGGTTTCTACAGCTGCCAGGCGTTTGACAATGGCCTGGTTGCGCGCCATGCGCTGTAAACCAATTGCCAGGGTTACTGTCACCACTGCGGGTAGGCCTTCGGGAATTGCAGCCACGGCCAATGCGATAGCCGTCAGGACCATATTTACCCAGGGCTCGTCGCGCAGCAGGCCGGCTACGAGCATGAAAGCGACCACGATACCGGCAATCAGTGCAAGTCGCCTGCCGAGGTGATCCAATTGTACTTGCAAGGGTGTGGGGGACTCTTCTGCGTGGCCCAACATGCCTGCCAGTAAACCCAGTTCCGTATTCATTCCAGTGGCGGTAACCACCATTTCGGCCCGGCCACGGGTCACGGTTGTATTCATGTAAAAAAGGTTGGCACGCTCTGCCAGTGGAATATCCTCACCTGCCAGTGAATCAACCTGTTTACCCACTGTACGTGACTCTCCGGTTAACGAAGACTCATCCACTTCAAAGCTATGCGCGGCAATCACGCGACCATCGGCAGGCACCCGGTCGCCGGAGCCGAGCAAAACAATATCCCCCGGCACCAGTGCATCGGCAGTCAGGGTCATCGTCTGGCCGTCGCGGCGCACTTCGGCAGTCGGGGCGAGCATTTTTTTCAGCGCAGCGAGCGATTTTTCGGCACGGTGTTCCTGTGTAAAGCCAAGCGTAGCGTTTATCACGACCACGATCAGGATCACCATTGCATCAGTCAGGTCTCCGATTGCAGCAGCGAGCACGGCCGCACCGATCAATACCAGGATAAGCACACCCTTGAACTGATCAAGCAATAACAGCCAACGGCTTCTGGGTGGTGTTTCTTTTAAGCGATTGCGACCGAATTTTGCTTGCCGGGCGGCGGCTTCATCCGAGCTGAGGCCGGAAACCGGGTCAACGTCAAGCCGTTGGGTTGCCTCGGTGGCGCTGACCTGGTGCCAATCGGCCTCTGTAGTTTTGCTTTGAGTCATCTCGTATTGATTGTAAGACATCTCGGTGTATTCGAACACAGTGATATTGACGCCCCTACATATTCGGAAAAAATTGGCATATGATTAAAGGTTCCTATATTCAATTAATGGAGCTCGTCATGTCATATCAAAAACCTGAATTCAAAGCGCAGTACGAGAACTACATTGGCGGAGAATGGGTGGCGCCCGTTGACGGTGATTATTTTGACAACACGTCTCCGATTGATGGCAGCCATATCACCCGGGTTCCAAAATCCAACAGCAAGGATATCGATATGGCTGTCGAAGCTGCCGGTAAAGCGGCCGACGCCTGGGGTAAAACCCCGGCAACTGAACGTAGCAATATCATGTTCAAGATCGCCGCGCGCATCGAGGAAAATCTCGAGAGCCTGGCCTTGGTAGAGAGCTGGGATAATGGCAAAGCCATCAGGGAAACCATGGCAGCTGACATTCCCCTGGCAGTTGACCACTTCCGTTATTTTGGCAGTGTCATACGTGCGGAAGCTGGGCAGGTGGCTGATATTGATGCGGGCACCGTTTCGATGGAGGTTCATGAGCCGCTGGGTGTTGTTGGCCAGATTATTCCGTGGAATTTCCCGATCTTGATGGCGACCTGGAAACTGGCGCCAGCGCTGTCTGCCGGTAACTGTGTAATCCTCAAACCAGCGGAACAGACACCCGTTTCCATTCTAATCCTGATGGAAATAATTGCTGATTTATTGCCTGCCGGTGTGCTGAATATCGTTAATGGCTTTGGCCCGGAGGCCGGCAAACCACTGGCAACTCATCCGGACATCAAGAAAATTGCTTTCACCGGTGAGACCACCACTGGCCGGCTCATCATGCAGTATGCCTCTGAGAATATTATTCCCGTGACGCTGGAGTTGGGTGGTAAGTCGCCGAATATCTTCTTTGAAAGTGTCATGGCCGAGGACGATAACTTCCTCGATAAGGCCATTGAGGGCCTGGTGCTATTCGCCTTTAACCAGGGTGAAGTCTGCACCTGTCCATCGCGCGCGTTGATCCAGGAAAGTATTTACGAGGAATTCATGGAGCGCTGTCTGAAGCGTGTTGAAGCCATCAAGATGGGTGATACACTGGATTTAAGCACGCAGATGGGCGCGCAGGCATCCAACGACCAGTTTGAAAAAATTCTGAATTACATTGATATCGGTAAACAGGAAGGCGCTGAAGTATTGATTGGCGGTGAGGCCTATGACAACGATGTTTATCCGGATGGTCTTTACATTAAACCGACCATTTTCAAAGGCCATAACAAGATGCGGGTTTTCCAGGAGGAAATATTCGGTCCGGTCCTGTGCGTGACGACATTTAAAGATGAAGCCGAAGCAATGGAAATCGCCAATGACACGCTGTACGGATTGGGCGCCGGTGTCTGGACCCGTGACGTACACCAGATGCAAACCTTTTCGCGTGGTATCCAGGCTGGCCGTATCTGGTGCAATTGTTACCATGCCTACCCGGCAGGTGCTTCATTCGGTGGTTATAAGAAGTCCGGCATCGGGCGGGAAAATCACAAAATGATGTTGAGCCATTATCGCCATACCAAGAACGTGCTGATGTCTTACGATAAAAACCCGCTAGGATTTTTCTGACATTCTTAACCGGTTGTGGGGTTGTAGGAGTTGTGGGAGGCGCGTCTCGCGGCGATGCTCTTTTGGTGAAGTAAAAAATCGCCGCGGGGCGCGCCTCCCACAGAATTGTCTCCCACAGAATTGTCTCCCACAGCCACTTCTATTATGGATTTGTTTCGTTTCGGTCACGGTTTATGTGCACTCCGCCAGGGTCTGGTCCAGGGATGCGCAATCATCCGGCCAGCCGAATTCACGCCAGTATTCCACTAATCCGGCACGTTCCATCAGTTCGAAGAACTCGGGTGTTTTACGTTGTTCCCTGAAAGATTCTGCCCATATGGAATCATCGACAATGGCGCATTCAAGGTCTGACTGGTAATCGAAAGCGTATGCTGAGCCAAGCAGCACAAGGTACTCCAAATTCTCATAAGCTTCATATTTCCTTGATTCAACCGCCTTTCCAAGGTGCTGTTCAAACACAGCCTCCTTTTCCGGGTTTTCAAGCGCCTGCAAAAATAATTCACGTGTTACAGACTGCGCCGGGGTTTCACCTGTCCATCCCTGTTTAAGCAAAGCAATACCATTACCATATTCTCCGGCGTACAAATAATTCATCCCTACCGGATGCAAGGAACCACCATACATACCGAGTGCAGCAGCGTTACGATGCAGTTGCTCGGCGCTGGCATAATCGCCCATATTTGCATAGAAACTTGCTTCAACTCCAATCACGGCCGAAATTAACGGGTCATAGCGTCTTGCCGTCTGAATGTGTTCAAGCCCCAGGGCTGTTCGCCCCGCTGAATTTAGCAAAATGGCATACCAATGGTGTGCCGTCGGATCTTCCGGGCTGGATGCAATGGCGGCTTCAAACAAACGGGCCGCCTCTGCAACATTGCAGTTGGACTCCTGTTGGTAGTTGGCCTTGATGATCAGTGCCTCAGTGGATTTCGGATAGATGGCCAGGGCTCTTTCAGCCGCTTCAAGACCTCGTTCAAGGCCTTCATTCTCGTCATATGAGCGATCGTAGTCCGGCATGTTCAGATAGGCCACCGCCATGTTTGACCAGGCACGGTGAAACTCGGGGTCCAGTTCAACCGCGGTGCTGAAAAGCCGGATCGCCTCCTTTAATGAAGCTGCACTTCGCTGCCGCCAGAGCTGACGGCCTTGCAGATACATTTGATAGGCTTCCGCGTTGCTGGTCAGCAGTTCAGCAGACGGGACCATGTTTTCGCTACCCAGTTGCAGTTTTAAAGCAGCGGTAATTTTATTGGTGATTTCGTCCTGGATTTTGAAAATATCATCGAGCGAACCATCGTAGGTTTCCGACCAGAGGTGTATATCCTCGCTGACTTCGATCAACTGTGCGGTAACCCGCACCTGTTGACCGGAAGTGCGGATACTGCCTTCCAGTATGTGATCTACGCCAAGCCGGGCGGCGATGGCCGGAATATCGAGATTTTCACCTGCGAGCGAAAATGACGAGGTGCGTGAAGCAACGTCGAGGCCATCTACTTTAACCAGTGCATTTAATAATTCTTCTGCAATACCTTCACCAAAATAAGCCTGGTCCTGGGCCGCGCTCATATCACGGAACGGCAAAACCGCTATGGATTTTTTGGAATCAACAACTTCTATATCACCTGTCGTGATAATCGTATTTTCCGATTTAACTTCATTCGTGTCCGGGTCGCCGAAAATTTCATCCCGAAACCGGTCGGTAAGCAATAACACAATCGCCATGGAGAGAATCATGATGATGCCACGATTAAGTTGATGCCCGGTATGCCGGTTGATGGATTTGTTCCGATCAACGTTTTTTTCGAATTTGACGCCATCCGGTGTCAGCTCAAATGCCCAGGCGACAATGATCGCGATGGGAAAACCGACGGCAAGCCCCAGCATGAATACCTGCATCACCCAGTCCGGTGCATTGATATTTTCCAGCACCAGGTCAACGATCTGCAGCAACAGCCAGGAGGCGACTGCATAGGCGATACCAACCTTGAAGACGTTACGGCGTTTGAGTTCGTTAAAAAAACTCATTTCCGCTCCTTCCACCAGCCGATGTGGTCCTGGGTTTTGTTGCGGCGGCGGATGTCCATCAGTTCCGCCAGTCTTGGCTGCTGCCAGAAGGCCAGCCAGTCCGGGTCATCGGAGATATCCTCCGGCAGGAAGAAGTATTCCGGCCAGATGAGGATGAATTCATTGATCTCATTGGCCTTTTCAAGCAAGATCAGTGCGGCATCCGTGCCATCCAGCCAGCTTGTAAAAAAAGCCGTTTGGGTATAGTTATAATCGTTTGATCCGCTATCAAGGTTTTGGATGCGCTCAGCTACCTTCTCACGTAATTTTTGTTCGTTGCCCTGATGGTAATACAGCATGCACCACCACCAACTGATCGTGTCGATTTCTGAAACGGATTGTTGCTCAAAGTGCCTGATCGTTTTTATGGCTTCATCATATTGCCCGTTCACTATCAGGCCAATCACCAGGGGATCGGCCCGGGTGACGGAGTCCGGCTCGAGGCCGGCTGATGTGCGCCCAAAATTCAGACCTTCTTCAAGACGCCCCAGCGGGAACAAGACAAATGCCATATCTGAGTAATGCACGGCTGCCAAAGGATCCAGCTCGATTGCTTTTTGTTCCAGACGCTCTGCAGCCTTGAAGTCACCAATAATGGCCATAAAATCGGCATAAAAGTTAACCACATCGGCATTGTTGGGCGCCAGCTCATAGGCTTTGTCAAACATGCTCGAAATCGTTTTAAAATCATCATGAGGGTTGATACGAGCCATCGCCGCGTAGGCCTCCGCATTGGCATGGTCAAACCGGATAGCGTTGTCGCCTGCTACTTTCACTTGCGCCCAGGCTTGTTGGGTCGAAACGGTCGTTCCGTAAGATGGTAGCAACGAGTAGTTATAGGCCAGGCCTGACCATGCCTTGGAGAATGTGGGGTCGAGCTTGACCGCCTGCTCGAATAGCTCATTGGCCCTGAGCATGTTAGCTTCCCCGCGTTTGGCCAGCAGGTACCGGGCCCGCAGGTATAACTGATATGCTTCCAGGTTGTCGGTAGGATGAGCCTCGGTTGATGTTGTTGCTGTGCCTAGCTCTGCTTCCAGTGCACTGGTGATTGCCAGTGCGATATCGTCCTGGATGGCGAAAATATCATTGATTTCCCGTTCGTAGGTGTCTGACCAGAGATGGTAGCCACTGTCCACCTGGATCAGCTGCGCGGTGACCCGCAGCCGGTTGGACGATTTGCGCACGCTGCCTTCCAGTACATGATCCACCTTCAGTTGCCGGCCTATATCAGAGATATCCAGGTTTTGCCCCTTGAACTGGAAAGATGAGGTGCGTGCGGCCACACGCAACTGGTTATTCTGGGCCAGCCGGTTGAGTAACTCCTCGGAAAGCCCGTCAGAGAAATACTCCTGCTCCGGGTCGGAAGACATATTGACGAATGGTAATACAGCCACCGAACGCAAGCTGTTGCCAGCCTGGTCGTTTGTGACTGTCGCTTCTTCAACGGAAACCACGGCCGGTGGTGAAGAGGTGTCCTCACCTGTCATGAACCGTTCTGCTAACAGCAAGACCACTGCAAAGGCCAGGAAAGTAATAATCGTACGGTCCAGTTTGTGACCGGTGTTATGCGTGACGGATTGGTTGCGGTCTACCTGGGATTCGAACTTGATGCCTTCTGGCGTCATCTCAAAAATCCAGGCGAATATCAGCACCAGGGGTAGTCCGACGACACCGGCCAGGAAAAACACCTGCATCACCCAGTTAGGTGCTGAAATGATATCCAGGCCAAAATCGATGGCCTGCAGCAATACCCAGGCAACAACGACATAGGCGATACCCATCCGGAATACGTTACGGCGTTTGAGTTCGGTAAAAAAGCTCATGGTTGATTGTTTTCCGGGCCGTAGTCTTCAAGTAATTCAATATAGGCAGCATCTTCCCTGATACCGTCAAAAGCCGGGTGATAAATAACCTGGTACATGGTCGGGCCTGCTTCGCCATCCAGCATGGCCCTCAATAGATCAGTTGAACCTTGTGCATCACCTGCCAGCGCCAGGCCTGTGGCTGCATCAAACTTGAAGAAACCTGTAAGAAATGCGTCTTTGGGTGCCGCCAACAGAGATTCTTTGCAGTATTGTTGGGTATCCACCAAATCGCCCAGCCCACCCGTGATGAAGCACAAGGAACGGAGAATGGCAAAGTCTTCCGGGCTTTCATTCAGAAATGTCTCGAATTCCTGTTTTGCCTCGAGCAATAATGGTCGCGCTGTTTCAGTATCACCTGAATAAAGATAGGTCAAGCCGCTTAAAAAGGGTCGTGTGACACGGTAATCCTTGGTGTCCAGAAAGCGTTCCTGCCAATCGGCAACATCCTGTAGTGCAGCATCAAAATCATCCATATATAAAGAGGAGTGCCAGGTGCCTAACTGGGCATCTGCGTGGGGAGCGAGCATCAGGTGGTTACGATATGCGTAGCTGGTGATATCGCCGGATTCCTGCAGGTAAAGACCGGATGTTTCCCAAAAGCTAACCGGGTTGTTGGGATCCATCTCCTGTGCCTTGGCGAATGCCTGGCGGGCCTCATCAAAACGTCGTAGCGCGGTTAATGTTCCACCTACGTCCGAGAAAGTCAGACTCATCCTTGGATCAAGCTCAATTGCACGGCGAAACGCAGCCAGGGTATTTTCCCAATCCCCCATTCTGCGCAATACATAGGCCCGGGCCAAGTGCACCCGTGAGTTACTGGGCAATGCGGCAGAGGCTTTTTGCATAAACGGCAGCGCTTTTTCGTAATCTCGAAAGCCCCAGTAATAATAAAAGCCCTCAGCAAGGTCGAGCTCTGCAAGTGTTGGAACGATGGCACGTCCACGCTGAATAGCCACCCAGGCCGCATCCCGTTTAGCCACATCAGTATCGTAGAACCAGTATTGCTGTAATAGCAGGATAGCCTTAAGGCTCCATGCTGCAGCAAAATTCGGGTCAAGCTCCAGCGCGCGATTAATCTCAGAGACTCCAAGCTTCATGGCTTGTGTGGTTTGTTCCTGGCGCAATCGAACGGCACGTTGGTAGGACTCCCAGGCTTCCAGGTTGTTGGTTAATGCCCTGTTGATACGTGCTTCTTCTTCAGGGCTGAGCGTGGCCTGCAGTGCTTGTGCAATGGCACGGGCAATTTCTGCCTGGATATCAAACAGGTTTTCTGCGGTCAGCTCGCGATTATAGGTTTCTGCCCACAGGTGTTCATCAGACTTGGCATTAATCAGCTGGGCGTTAAAGCGGATGCGTGAGCCGGAACGCTGCACACCACCTTCAACGATGGTGGCCACGCCGAGTTCCGTGGCAATTTGTGGAATTTTTTTGGTGGTATCTTTGTATTCCATAACCGAGGTGCGCGAGATCACTTTCAACGATCCGATTTTTGCCAACTGGGTTAAGAGATCATCGTGCATGCCTTCAGCAAAAAACTCGTCCTCAGGATTGGTGCTTCGAAACGCAAAGGGTAATACGGCAACGGATTTATCACGTTCTGCGGCGTCTTTCAAAGCGGGTGTTGAAGCAACCTGGACCGTTTCATCAGCAGGTGGCAAGGGCTTCGAACCTTTTTCAAAGGGATCAATGACAAGAAACACGACTGCCAGGGCCAGGAAGCCGATCACTATGCGATCGAGTTTACGGCCGGTTACTTGTGTGATGGATTGGCTGCGATCCACATTGGTTTCACGTTTCAGGCCTTCGGGTGTCATTTCGAAAGCCCAGGCAATGATAACGGCAACCGGGAAACCCACTGCCACAACCAGCATAAATACTTTCATCACCCAGTCGGGTGCGACGATGTTCTCTAACACCAGGTCGACAACCTGTAACAACACCCAGGCAGCGACTGCGTAAGCGATACCTACGCGGAATACGTTGCGGCGTTTGAGTTCGTTAAAAATGCTCATCCTCCAACCCCGTAGGGTGGGTAACAAGTTACCCATCCTACTTTGCCTGTTTCGCGTTTAATCATCATTACCAGTCCTGCGATAATCAGCCGATTGAGGTTTTTACCGGTCTGTGGCGTGATAGACTGCGAGCGGTCGATATCCCTCTCCCGTTTGATGCCTTCAGGGGTCATCTCGAAGGCCCAGGTCAGGATGATGGCGGGGATAAAGCCGACGGCGAGTAAAGCGATGACCAGCGTGACGGCTGAATCAGGTAAACCGATGCGGGGGAAAACTGTATCAGTAACCTGTATCAGCAGCCACGTGGCCACCGTGTAAGCAATGCCGACACGAACAACATTCCGGCGTTTTAATTCTTTAAAAAAGCTCATTCAAAGCCTCTTTGTCCACAATTCGAATGTGGGTTCTGAAACTGTGTAATCTGAAATTTTTGGAACTGAAACTATTGGACCTGAAACTGTGGGACTTGAATTTGTG
>Ga0209013_10005270_pt1 | contig 11168 bp, 1 predicted proteins | sample Cruoilmetagenom2_FD_187291 | JGI IMG/M metagenome (GOLD analysis project Ga0209013, IMG submission 187291) | Oil polluted marine microbial communities from Coal Oil Point, Santa Barbara, California, USA - Sample 2 (SPAdes) (version 2) | ecosystem: Environmental > Aquatic > Marine > Oil seeps ...
AATGAATCGTAACTAAACAAGAATTTTATAAATAGGAAAGTTCCTGAATTGACCCACATGCTATCGCTTTGTGGGTTTTTTGATGGAATTAAGGTGAGCAATCGCTCAGTTGGAATATTTGAGAGCCAAGTTGGAAAAAACGAATACAAAGTTGGAAAATTTGATGGGCAAGTTGGAAAAATCGTGCTCCAAGTTGGAATCGGGATATCCTAAGTATGCGAACGAAGGATGCCACCAACAGTAAAGGATTTTGGCTACAGCCAAAATCAGTAATTGAGATTATAAAGTACAAAGAATGCTAAAAGCAGCCGAAATTGTATCTTCGGCTGTTTTTTATTTTACTGGGGATATCGATTCTCTCTTTTAAATTAATATTGGTTTAATTAGTTGGTAAGGGTTTTTATATGCTAAAGAGATGAAATAAGAGACTTGCAAGGTTCAATAATTACTTGCATTAAGTTAATCAATAGAATAATTTCTATTTCTGTTTATATTCGACAATTTTCGCTATATCCATTTTTAAAATTATAAATTAAAATTAGAATCTATTACTAATGTAGGAGGAAAATGGTATTGTCTAGCAGAAATAGAAAAAAAAAATTTATAGTTTCGGCTGCGACTGCTTCTTTAGTCGTAAGCACATTTACACCGTCCATTTCATTTGCAAATGAAGTTGACAAGAATGTCATAAAAGATATGAATGAGAAGGATTTTGGCTATAAGGAAATTGCAGCATTACAATCAAAGGGAATCATCGATGGATTTCCGGATGGAACGTTTCGTCCTCATCAACTTCTGAAACGTGAAGAAGCAACGAAGTTATTAATGGCTGCACTGAAGAAATCTGGAGATGGAAATCTACCGAATTTCTCAGATGTGAAAAAAGAATCAGTTTGGATGCCATACGTCGATGCTGCAGTTGATCATGAAATTATGTTAGGTCATCGAAATGGAAAATATGGATTCGGAGATCATTTGACACGAGAACAAATGGCCTCTATTTTAGTGCGGGCTTTTAACTTGAAACCAACTAAAGAAAATATAGTTTTTACGGACTTGTCTAACTCATCTCCTTCTCATAAACAAGATATTTTGATACTCGCACAAAATGGAATCACATTTGGGTTTAAAGATGGTTCATTTAAACCTAAGGAAAGTGTCAATCGAGTAGATTTCTCAGTATTTTTAGCCCGTGCATTAAAGCTAGAACTAGAAGACAGTGGTTTAACAGAAATTGATGCAAATAAAATCGTTTATAACGGAAAAGTGTATTTATTTGATGAACAATACAAAGGAATTTTCCAAGAAATGAATGAATCAGCATTAAAAAATGCACTCATAGATTTTGTAGCTAAGGATAATCAAATAACATCGATTAACTCGATCTCTTTAGATTCAACCCAAAATGTAAAGTTGGATTTAGGTAAGCAAGTATATAATGGAGAATTAATAATTAAAGCTCCAGAAGTATCAATTGCGAACGGAGAAATTAATGGGAAGTTATCGATCACTTCAGCTGGAAATGTTTCAATTATAGGAACAAAAATCACTCAATTAACAATGATAAATACAACAAAACAAATTTCGATTACTCAATCAACAATCAATGAGCTTCAATTGGAAGGCATGAATTCAACGACAGTAATTGATGAATCTTCCAGTGTGAAATCTGCTGAAATTATGAACAATGCAACTGTGACTTACAATGTTAAATTGGTGGACAAACTCATTGTTGGAGAAGAAGTTACTTCACTTACATACAATGGAAATGTTTCTACACTCGAACTGCAAGGTACGACCAAACGAACTATTCAAGGATTAAAGAGTTTAAAGGAAATCAAAGTACCTACCAATACAAATGCAAAAGATTTAATCATCAACTTTACGGATTTAGAGAAATTACTACTCCCTAATTCAACAGGTGGCGGGGGAGTGTTTGTACCTACTCAGCCAGACACTACTGCACCATTACAAGTACAAGATGTGGTTGCTGAAATGGGTAATGGGAAAGTTGATTTAGCGTGGAAGTCAAACTCTGAAATAGACATGGCTCGCTATGAAATCTATTATCTTCAAGGCAGTAATGTCACGAAAGAATCTATAGGGGCTACTAAGAAGTCCATTCCGGTTAGTCAAAGTGGCCAGGTTTCAACTAGCATATCGACTTTGACTAATGAGACTCCATATGCTTTCATCGTTTATGCAGTGGATCTCGCTGGGAACTACAGTCTAGCAACGTCTGTAGTAGTTGCTACTCCAAGTGCAACGAAAACGATTACAACTAATATTTTCCAGTCTGGAATAAGTTACGAATCAAACTATATCATTGAGCCTACACAGCTTGATTTAACATTTGGAAGTTCCACAACAGGTAATGTAGCAACAGTTGATGGTAATGTAACGGTCAAAAAAGATGCCACACTTGAAAATTTGAAAGTAAATGGCACAGTATTCTTGGATCCAGGCGACAATGGTGAAGTTACTCTCACTAATGTAGAGGCAAATAAAATTGAAATTCTCTCTGGGAAAAAAGGTACCGTTACTCTTAATCATGTGACGTCTCAAAGTGTTTTAGTATCTGATGATAATGGAATACGTATTTCTACAGATGGAAATAGCCAACTAGGCAACATTGAATTGGCTCCAACAAGTTCTTCTTCTGAATCGGAAATTCAGTTTCAAGGTAACTTCAATCAATCACAACTGATTGTCAGTAAACCTGTTACTTTAACAGCAATGGAAGGCTTTTCTGCTGGTACGATTGAAATTAGTACGCAAGATTCTAATGCAATCGTGAAATTTAAAAATGAGAGTGATAACGTTTCAACTATTACATGGCCTGAAGTAAATATAAACAGTAGTGCATCTATTGAAACTGGTTCAGCAGATGTAAATGTTTCGACTATTAATGTAAAAACAATGAACAGTAACGACATAGTTAGCCTATCAGGGAATTTTGGAACGCCAAATGTAACTGTCCAAAACGAGACAAAACTGAATGTTAACGCACCAATAAATAAAATTACGACTTCAGCAAACATAACTCTTTCAGGAACTCAAGTAGGAAATATCCAAGAAATCGAGACAAATCCAACTGATGAAAATCAAAACATAATTGTAAGCGGAGGGTCTGAAGAAGTAACAAACTTACTAGTTGCGAAAAAAAATGAAAGTATTGCTAGTGCCAAATTAGGAATTAATGATGTAATAAATTATCCTTCAATTGATTCAGCAGCAATGCAACGAATTATTCAAGTAGAGGCTCAAATTAGAACTGCTAAGTCATTAGGTGCGGTTACAGAAGATTTTAAAGAGGGAAATGTGAATTTACTTACTAAGTTCAATGAGCACAAAATTTCTCTCGATGGAAAAATTGATGCGATTCGCCTACTGAATGAAGCCTTAAATGAATTACCATCGATCGAAGTATTGGAAGGATACAAAGGTGCACAACTCGCAAGTCTTATAGAAAAAGTTAAAAAAGCAAAAGATGCGATTGACGCTGCGAAAGATGCTGAGTTAAATCCATCAACTGAAACTAACATTGAGAACTATTCAAGATTCACAGCAGCTGAAGCGAAAATTATTGTGCTGGAAGAAATACTAACCGAGGCATTACAATTGGCCATATCATTGATTGATGCTTTACCTGAGGTCTCCACAATTACTTATTCAAATGTGAGTGAAGTTCAGATAAAAGTCACTGAAGCAAATCAAGCTAAATTAGCAGCACAAACTGCTGGAGCCGTTGTTGAGGATTTTGAGTCAGTCTCAAATCTGGAAGCGATTAATCATAAAGTAGAGTCCATTAAGATCGAACAAATCAATGTCCTAGAGTTGGCAAATACGGCAATAGCTAATATCCCGATTGAAGCAATCACTTCAACAAATCTAGTACAAGTGAAAGAGTTAGTTGATCTTGCGGTAAAAGCTGCAGAAGATGCTGAAGCAAAAGCTGTAATAATTGATCGTTCAAAAATTGATGGAACAATAACAAAAATTGCTGATTTTGAATCAGCAATCGAGTTGCTTGTAGAAAAAGCGAATGCTGATTTATCTGCATTGCCTGATCCAAATAAATTGACGGTAATGAATATGTCCGACGCAACCACAAAACTTGAAGCTGCGAAATCTAGCGTAGAAGCGGCTATCTCGGGTGGTATCGGAACTGATCAATTGATTGGGTTGGAAAGAATCGAAAAACTGGATGCGGCTATCGAAATCTTTAATTCAAATAAATCTGCCTTGATTGAGACGGTAAATCATATGCTGTCATCCTTGCCTGAACCATCAGATATCAATGAAGGAAATGTAGATTCTGTAAAAGCACTAATCTCCACTACGGTTGCGAAAATAATGGAAGCAAAATCATTTGGAGCCAAAGATGAAGATTTAGTACTTTTAGATCGATTGATGGTGGCCAAACAACGAGTATCTGATTTAGAAAGCCAGAACCAATGGGTTCCTAAAGATCCACTAGTCATTTTAAAACAAGTGAATGATAATCCTGGGTTAATCAAACATGAAGATATGATTTCTATCACACAAACTTACTATAACGAAAAGCTTCACGAAGAAATCAAAAATGAATTAATAAACTATAATGCAACAAATGATGGAGAATTGTCTCTAGGGGAAGTTAGAGCTATACTCGAGATTTTCCTGGAAAGAAATAGAAATGAAGCATTAATAAAAATTAATGCCAACCCAAATAGTTATACGTCAGACGACTTAATTGCCGTATTGTATTGGATGGATGAAGTAGATGAAGCAAATTTTGAAAGTTATACAACTGAGTTGGAAAAATACTTCATTAATTCACATTACGTAAATTATTCAAATATCTGGGAAGTTATTTATACGGTCAACAAAAGTGAAGAACTTGAATTATTATTCTTTGATTTAAGTAATGCCTCAATCAATGGGTTGAGAACTCTTTTATATGACTTGTATTCTGAATCTAATACTGTGAACCTACATTATGTATTATTGGAAGAATATCAATCAAAATTATCGGAGTTATCTATAATAAATAATCAGCCCACTAAGGAAGAAATTGCAGAGGTTATACGTCAAGTTAATTCATACTCTCTTAATGTTGCGCTTACCAAAATACATGAGAATCTATCTGGGTTAACATCGAAAGATTTAAGCATATTAGCAGAGTCAATTGTGGCCGATAGCTTGGTAGAAGCAGCAAAAAGTGCTATTCAAGAAAAATTGAAAAATAAACCTGGAATCAATCAAGATGATATAAAAGAAATCTTGAAAGAGGCTCAATTAAGCGATCGAATTAATCAAATTAACAATAAACAAAATATTATTGGTAATCTTGAAATTTTATTGATGGAAAGTTTTTATATCCGTAATTATGAAAACTATATAAGTGAAATAAATAAATATATTGAGGATGGGAATACGTTTACTATTCACTCCCTACGGTCATTAATTCATTCGACAAATGAAATTATCTTGAATAATGGTATAGACCGATTAAATGAAAATCCTCTAGAAATATCTTTTGATGAACTGAAATACGTTATCTACAATAATCAAGTTAATGGTTTAATCATGAATAAATATTATGATGCTTTTGAGATAATACACGCTCAAAATAGAACTTTGTCAAGAGCAGAATGGAGTCAAGTAGTCGAACAAGTAAACAAAGATTATTTGCTGCTCCAAATTAACGAACATCCCGAAATGACAAAAGAAGATGACCTTTACCGACTTCTTGATCATGAATCGGTGTTGTCTTCAAAAATGTATTCATATATAAGTGACTTAATCTCTTGGAAAACGCAAACAGGAAAAATTACACTTCAAGATTTACAACACATAATAGGAAACATTAATCGAAGTGTTGAATTGGAAATCTTAAACTCCATAAATAACGGAAACAGTTTCAATGAAGAGGAGCTGACTATATTAAATTCGCGAGGATGGTATAATCCGCAGTTGCTTATGAAATATCAGGAAGCTGTAGCAAAATGGTTAGAAGCTAATGATGATCTTCTAACAAAAGAAATGTTCACTAATATTATTTTGGATATTACAGAAAAGGCTGAAGAGGATAGACAATCAGAACTTCTCTTGAAAGTGAATGAAACACCAAATCAATTAACTTTCGAGGAATTACAAAATTGGGGTTATCAACCAGTAGAAATCTATCACCAAGATTATATAGATGAGATAGTTTCTTTACGAAACGAAGAGGTAATGTTGACTAAGGAGCATCTTTCTCAGTTAATAAAGGGTATAAATCTTAAGCATTTTCTAGAAAAAGTGGGCACTGATACCTTTAATATATCTATAGATGAACTAAAAAGAAATCTTCATTGGTACAATTTGCAGGATAAGTATTACTCTGCTTATATTAATGAGCTCTCGAAACTTTCGAATTCATCTTCAATTGATATCCAGGAAGTTTCCCAGGCTATTAATCGTGTTAATGAAGAAAAGTTATTGGATATGATAAACAGTAATCCTAGTAAAATAACATATGTGGATTTGATTTATGCTAATCAGTATTATGTTCATGAGGATTTAATGAGCAAGTATAGAGCTAATTTTATAGAGTTACTGAAGAATGGGGAATTTAAATCTTTAGCAGCAATCACTGTAGCAATTACGAGTGTTAACGATGCGGCTAATGAAGTAATTCTAAAAAAACTCAATGAAGCTCCACTATCTATCACTAGTAATGAATTGCGACAGGTTTCCAATCATTATGTTAATGAAAATCGCTTGACTTTGTATCAAGAAGCTTACTTAAAAGTGAAAGCTGATAATAATAATCGTAGTCTGACGGTCGATGATATTGTTCAAGCAATTATCTCAGTTAATCTAAGTGAAGATAAGAAATCAATGGAAATTGCAAACACTTATATTAATAAAAATTTGTCAACGTTTACGTTCAAAGATTTACATGATGCGGGTTTTCCGGGTTTAGAAACTTATCTAATTGATATTCAAGTATTTCGTGATGCTCTGAAGCTAGAAGTAAATGCTTTAAAACGTTCACTATCACTCGAAGAACTATCTAATTTGATATATGAAAAAGTAAATGAATTGGAAGAAAGTAATAGAGAACGGATAGTTCAAAAAATCAATACGAAACCAGCTGAATTGAAATTTGACGAAATCCAAAAGCTTTCACATGTGGCAACTACATCCTATTTCGAAGAATATAAGAATAAGCTTGTGACAATGAAGAATGATGGAGTTGTACAATCGCAGCAATCTGTTGATCATTTAGTAAGAGAAATTAATCAAAAATTATTCCTTGAAAAAGTAGCGAAAGATGCTAAAGAGATTTCATTACAAGAATTGCGAAATAACATTAATGCATCATATGTGAACGATAAGATCTATAATGCGTATATTAGTGAGCTATTTAAACTAACAGGGCAATCTGCAATATCTCTTCAAGAAATAAACCAAGTTATTGACCGGGTAAATATTGAACACTTAATTGAGCTTGTCCAAAGTAATCCATCAGCTGTTACTTATGAGGATTTATTTGCACTTTCGGGCGTAAGCATTAATTATGAGTATAATAACCGTTATAGAAGTGCACTTGTAGAACTGGCAAACAGTGATGAGGAAATTACTGTTGAATCAATAAAAGCAACCATTACTAATGTAAATGATACAGTAATTGAGGATATCCGCCTTAAACTTAATGGAGATCCATTATCAATCACTTTTGATGAGTTGAATCAAATTGTCAATCGATATATGTTAGAAAGTCGTATGGGATTATATCGCAATGCTTTACAACTGGCTAAAGAAACTAATGAAGATTTATCAATTGAGATTATTGCTCAAATTGTTGAACAAGTGAACATTGAAGAAGAAAGAAGAAAACAGGAAATAGCGCTTGAATACATCAATCAAAATCCGACTCTGTTTACATTCGAAGATTTGCAGAAGGCCCAAATTTATTATTATGCAGAATTGGGAATTGAAATTCAGGAATATCGAAATGCAATAAATTCTGAAATTCAGGAGATGGGACGAGACCTTTCAATTCAAGAATTACAGGATATATGCTGGAACGTCATTCGAAATTATGAACAACAAGTCAGTCAAAGTGCGCTAGAGACTATTAATACAGATCCATCTGGACTAACCAAAGGCCATTTGATACAAGTGTTGGGTAGTTATTACATTGTTGAGGGAAGTTTATCACTGTATAAAACCGAAATAATATCACATAAAAAAATACATGGTGAAATTTTAGAAGATGATTTAAGGAAATTAATATATCAAGTTAATCGAACACAAGCATTAAATAAATTAAATGACAATCTTTCAACAGTCACTGAAAAAGATTTTGAATTCCTATTTATGTATTCTGAAGTAAGATATAACTGGGATTATATTGAATTATACAGATCTAAACTTCAAGAAATTCTTGAAACAATTCATCTATTAGCATTGAAAGATGTGCATGAAATATTAAAATCTGTCAATCAGACTGAAGCATTTAATAAGATTGTTGCCAATCCTAACCAAATTGATTTCGGTTTGTTAGATGATGCCGGTGCTACTGACATAAATTCTGATTATATAGCCGACTACATCAAAGTCATAGAATCATATCGCGAAAAAGACCAACTGACTATTGAAATTATTCCACAAATTGTAAATGAGGTAAATCAAGGGAATCGGTTAAAAACCATCCAAGATAATCCATATACATTTAATCTTTCTGAATTAGCATTACTATTTGACGATAGGAATTATAAATTTGTCATTGGGGAATTTGAAGAAGAATACCGTGAAAAAATTTCAACGGCTGTAAAGTCGAAAGAACTTCTTGGTGAATTGTTGACATTAGAAGAAGTTCGATTAGTAATCGAGACGGTATTAGCTGAAAAATTGTCTGTTATCAGTAATAATATTGATGATTTGACTATAGAAGATTTAGGAGTATTCTTCAAATCAACACTAAGATACGAAAACTTACCTTACTATCAAATTAAAGTCCGTGAAAAAGTGGAACAAAATCAAGGAATCCTAACTCGTGACGATTTAGTGAAATCTGTTACTGATGGTGACATCCTGGCAGAGCAAGAACGTTTGGCAAAAATAAACCTTGGAGCAGATAGTTATACTAGACTAGACCTTGAATTACTGATAAATGATTATAATTTATTGACTTATGATTATTTCGAATTCTATCAAGCAGCAATTGAACAAATGAAACTGGAAAAAGAGACCGACCTTTCAATAGACGATGTACTTCAGGCGATTCATATCGGCAATGAAAATGTCGAAAATCAAGTTATTAGCCCTCTTGATCGAATAAATGGTGATCCAAATGTAATGACACTGGAGGATGTAGTTGCTGCATTGCCAACTAACTTCTCATGGACTATTGATGAGAGTAACTTTGAGCGATATAAGATGAAGATAATTGATGTTTTCAATGAAAATAACTTTGTTGGGTTAAGTCAGGAACAGTTTAATCAGACTGCGTATAACGTCGGTTTAGAATTAATGCTTGAATACATTACGAATAACGCAAATGTAGTTACACTAAATGATTTGGAAAAAATTATCGGCGCAACAATATTAAATGAAGCAAAGCTAGAGAAGTATAAGCTTGCTCTTCTTGAAAAAATAGACTCATTGGAAGAAGGACACGCATTATCCCTTCCGTTAATCCTTGAAGCGATACAGACTGTTAATAGTGAATCAGAAGTGGATTTGGAAAAGGATTTGTTACAAAAGATTCATGAGCAGCCATCCGAAATAACGGCAGATGATCTTATATCATTAAGTCCGGGCTTGGTGGTGTATGAATATTATCTTAATCGATACCGATTAGATTTAGATGGTAAGTTTACAGAAATTCCTACTTTGGCGGATGTGCTTGAGGTCATTAATGAGACCACTGCAAATATTGAATTGGGAATGCAGGCACTCACTCGAATTAAAGATTATCCACAAGACGTAAACTTTGCGGACATTGAATGGCTAAGGATTTTGGATTCTAGCATCATAATCGATTCAAGTAAAGAGCAACTTTACAAGATAGTTTTTGAAGAATATGCATTAAAAGATATAACGATTACGTTAGAAGGCGTGATAAATAGTATTAATCTAGTGAATGCTTTACCTACTTCATATTTCGTCTATTCATCTGCTAAAACTAGCAGTACGAACGGCGAGATGCATTTGGAAACGAATAAGAATATTGTAACAAATAGTATATATTTTGTTTCAGTAACAAATGCTCAAAGCTATAGCAAGAGTGAATTAGAAGGAATGGTTAGTCAAGGAATGGCATTTAATCATACTGACTTCGTACAGAAGGAAAATAATTTAACTCTGAGTAATATAAATGTTCCAAAAGGTGAATATGTGGCATACGCAGTATCATCTGACGATAAAGTGAGCTATCATTCCAATGGCGTATATCTTTTCCTAGATGAAATTCCTTCTAGTGGTACTGGTCCAGAAATGAAGAATCCTATGAATACAATTATGGACTTGGGTATAAGTAACAATACAACAGATGGACATGAAATATTAAAGATGACTTTATCCGATTCAGATGCAAATATAGATAATAATGCATTGGATACTGTTACAGTAAAAGTGGAAAACAGCGAAGGCAATACCATTAGTGTCGTGATGAACGAGACGGGAATTGCTACAGGTGTCTTCAGTAGTTCTGTAACACTAGGTGTAGAAACCGATGAAGAAGCCAAAATCTTAAAAGCTGGTAACTTAAAATCCTACCTTGTAACTTATGAGGACGCGAAAAATATAGATGAGATCAAGCAAATTTTCACATTTAGTGTCACGGATGCTACACTTCAATAAAATTATGAAATTAGCGACCGAAGATGTATCTTCGGTCGCTTTTTGCTTTGTGAGTAGTAGATATCGTGACTAGTTATTGATATATCGTGAGTAGTCAGCATTATATCGTGATTTGTTATGGATATATCGTGAGTAATGGATAGTTAATCGTAACTAGACAACAATTTATAAAGAGGAAAGTTCCTGAATTGGAGGCTGGGACAAAACCCACCTCAAAATTAAAAGCAGTTGCAATTTTACGATGAGTAAAATTGGAACTGCTTTATTTTTATGTTTCCTTCGTAGCCGTTGTTCTGCGTTACGGCGGACGCTTTCCTGGGGCACGGGTC
>Ga0209013_10005271_pt1 | contig 11167 bp, 8 predicted proteins | sample Cruoilmetagenom2_FD_187291 | JGI IMG/M metagenome (GOLD analysis project Ga0209013, IMG submission 187291) | Oil polluted marine microbial communities from Coal Oil Point, Santa Barbara, California, USA - Sample 2 (SPAdes) (version 2) | ecosystem: Environmental > Aquatic > Marine > Oil seeps ...
GTAATGGTAATACAACCAATTTTGTTATGAGTTCCTCAAAGCTAAATGCGCAATTCACAGATGACCTGCAAATCAGAATACCAATTATTGACAGTGTAAATCAGAAGGATGATAAGCAATCTGAAAATGTTTTAAGTGAATTTAAAATTAAAGCAGACAGCAGGTTTTCCGTTAATCGCAATCATACATTAGAATGGGGCGCTGGCATCTACTCAAACAAAGTTCTTCTGGTTGAGGATACTTTTAATGTTAACTACGTAAACATCAACGAGAAGGCTGACAGATATGTTTTATACTTGCAAGATTATATGGCCATTGGGAAAAAACTCGTTCTTAAAACCGGATTACGATACACACACGCTTTCAATTTGAAAAAAGTATATCTGGAACCCAGAATTTCCCTATCATTTCAAGCCAGTGATGCCTTAAAATTTAATGCAGCCTGGGGCTTATACAACCAGTATATTACACAAAGTTCAGTGGTTGATGAGCTGGGTAACTACAGATATATATGGACCATATGTAATAATGAAGAAATACCTGTATTGCAGGCACAACATTATGTATTGGCTGGTTCATTCCATAAAAACAGTATTACCTTTAGTCTGGAGGGTTACTATAAATTTACTGATGGAATTACGCGTTATATAAGATTTCCAAAGTACAATATTGAGGCAATTGTTTCGGGAAAAGCAAGAAGTTATGGGATGGATATATTTTTGCAAGGTGATTTTAGAAAACATTCAGCCTGGATATCCTATTCGTTAAGCAAAACCGAGGAGTTCTTTAACTATTTTGTTGATCGCCAATACCGACGGGCACCTCATGATCAACGCCATGAAGTGAAAGTAGCCTTGCTTTTGAATTTTGATCCATTTTTCTTTTCATCAAACTATGTGTTCGGTTCGGGTTTCCCATTTAAACCGGCAACAGTTGAAATTGATAATTCGGATGATTTAACATACAGCAGGCTGGACGCATCATTTATCTATAAATTTCTTGACAGAAAAGTAAAAGGCGAAGCAGGCCTTTCAATTTTAAATGTACTCAATACGCAAAATATCAAATATGCAAATTTTGAACGGGTTCCTGCAAATCAAACAAATTCAATTACTGTTTATGCCGAAGCAATTCCTTTCACGCCAACACTGTACTTAAAATTTGCACTCTAATTTCAAAGGACATAAATCTGTTAGTTATTTAATCCGTCACCCAATGCAACCATAACAGCAAGTAATGGTATTATTGCCAGAAGGAACAACTCAATCCTGATAAACATTAGTTGTTTTTTAACGTCTTTTGACGTAATATCGGGCTGGATTCCCTGTTTTACCTGCTTCCGCCATTTAAAGAACTTTATGGTCGGAAATATTGAAAGTATAACGACCACTACAAACAGGGTTACTTTAATATGAAATAAATGATTCACATTAAAATAGGCGGCTCCCTTTGGATCAACTTCGAACCAGCGTAGCAGCCCTGTTATCAATACCAAAGCAACAGAAATACCATAGATAAGGTCAATGCTTGCAAGCGACTTTATCTGCTCTTTAGTAATGCCTGGTTTCAAAATAATATGTTCAGCTATTAATGACCCCATTAATACCATAATACCAAGATAATGGAGATAAGGAATTAATACTTGCATAATTTTTTGTTAATGAATGAATATTAAGAATAGCTGAATTACATCTCAGCCATTACCTCATCTGTGATTTCCATATTATGAAATACCTGTTGCACATCATCGTCATCTTCGAACAATTCAACAACTTTTAAAATTTTTAGTGCTGAACCTTTATCAAGAGTTTTAGTTTCATGTGGAATTCGCTGTAATTCTGCTGATTCAGGCTCTATTCCAAGTTCTTCCAGCTTTTTCATCATCAGTCCGAAGTCTTCCATTGATGTCGTAATATGGAAAAACCCTTCATCGTCAAGTTCAATATCCTCAGCACCAGCATCAATCACTTCAAGTTCAAATTCATCCTGATCCAATTCACCTTTAGGAACCGAGAATATTCCTTTTCGGTCGAATAAAAAACTTAAGGAGCCATTGGTACCAAGGTTTCCGCTGTATTTATTAAATATTGCTCTTACATTAGAAACCGTACGTTGCGAGTTATCAGATTGTGTTTCTATATAAACGGCAATACCATGAGACAAATAACCTTCATAGGTAGCCTCGGTATAGTTTGCAGCATCTTTTTCTTTTCCTTTAGAAATTGCTCGTCCAATATTATCTTTCGGCATACTCTGTCCTTTGGCATTGGCTATTGCCAGCCGCAGTCTTGGATTACCTTCCGGATCAGGCCCACCCTCTTTTGCTGCTACAGTTATTTCTTTGCTAAGTTTTGAAAAGATTTTAGATCGTTTAGCATCCGCGGCTCCTTTCTTTCTTTTTATAGTTGACCATTTACTGTGTCCTGACATAATGCAAAATTTTATTTAAAAGTCTTACAAAAATAAAAAAAAGCCCCATCGGTTGTTACCAAATGGGGCAATGTAATTGCAGGATAAAGCAGAATTTACCACCCGACAATTGTAATACCTGCTGTCCATGTGTATAATTCAGGTCCACGGTCTTTCATAAAAAACTGGTTTAACCCAAAATGTGCCCACAAATTAATCACACTGAAACCAACCCTGACCATACCTTCAAACTTAAATGGCTGTAAATGGAAACTATTATAATTTTTAACAATATTCCTGTCACTGGCATTTGGAGTTGTGTATACAGTTGGAAGAATTTCACCGGGTTTTGTATCAGTATCAGGTTCCTTTAATTTATATGATTCATTTGCATTATTGAAATAAATCTTTGTATGTGTTCTTACCCTGGCACTCCCCAATACGCCAATACCAAAATGAAAGCGTTTAAACCTGTTTGGATGTTTTGTCTGGATTTCATACATAAAAGGAATTGTAATATACATAGCAGTCAATTTTGTTTTTCTTATTGACAAACCATACCCATCGCTATTTACCATATAATAACCCTTAATTTCAGAGCTATCCGGGCTTAAATAAGTTGGAGAGCTAAAACGATAGTTAACCCATGCCATACCTATTCCTGTAACAAATCCCATGTTTTTATCTTTATTCAGTGGGATATTCTGTTCATAGATGTTAAGGTTAACAGCAATTGATTTTTCATATCTAAGTTTGAGATAATCATATTCTTTACCCCAATTGGTATTAAATTCAGGAGTTACATATCCATTGATACCAAGTTCTACACCGCCCCAGTGGCCATTGAATCTCTTTTTCTTATTACATTCATATTCTACATTCCCGTCATCATCAACAATAATTGTGTGCCTGCCAACAGTTACTTTGGTGGTATCACTGTCAATCACCTCAATATTTAAACCACCCACATTAACAGTTGTTGTATCGCTATAAGCATAAACTTCTGCATTATATGTTGAATCATTCAACACGATAATATTTTTATTTCCAATGTTCGACTGTACAATTAGGGTTTGCGGTGTGTTTACATACTTTACTTCAGATGCGCCACTTAAGTCATAATTCAAGCTTGAGCTGGCATTTACAAAACACTCGCTTGCTCCACTTGCATTAACAACAGTGCTTTCTGTTTCCAGTGCTTTGGCATTAACCTCTGAAGCACCGGATGCTTCAACAATATGTGATTTTGCTTTTCCCTGAAGTGTTACTTCAGAAGCTCCTGAAATTTTGGTAAAAACGTCATTATAGTCTAGTTTTAATTTGGCTTCTGATGCGCCGCTTGCAATAATTTTAAGGTCATCACCTGTAATAATTTCTGGTGTTACAACATCTGATGCTCCTGATGCTTTGATCTTTTTTATATCAGGTGCTGATATGTAGAATTTCATTACATCATAGCGTTTTATTTTTTTGTACTCAAACGACAAGGTTGAGTTTCTAACAACCACATCTATATGCTCAAGCAAATTGGCATGAGTCTCAATCACTACACTGTATATTTCATCATTCATCAGTACAACATCCTGTCCGCCACTGATGTCAATTTCATCAAAAGGGCCTAGCTGCCTTTCTTGTTTAACAATTTCTCCTTTTCCAATTACTTGTCCGAACAAAGGCAATAAGAAAACCATTGCGGTTATAGTCAATATCCATTTTTTTATTCTCATCATAATTAATTGTTTTTAATGTTTTGAAGTAGGACGGAAGTGTATAGGATTTTGTTACAGGGATAATTAAATAATTATTAGAATCTGGGGTGTCAATTTGACGACGAACCAGGAGTCAAATTCCGGCTTACGCCTATTGTTTCTCCTCCCAAACGATAGTTAGTCAGATTTCCGTTTTTATCATAGTTTTTTACAAATCCTGCATCGCTACCGGTAATAGTATTAAATACCATAAGGCTGCCATCCAGAAACTTAACAAAACCGGGATCCTTTTTCTCACTATTCGGTTTTTTCTTTGAAGAATTATCAATACCCAGGTCTTCTGAAACCTGTTTAATATTGCTTCTGAAAAATTGTGCGAACAGACTTCTTCGCTTTGGTTTTTCGTCAGTCTCTGCCATTGCTAAATCGCTGTAATAATTTTCTGGTTCATTTAAATAAATATCCGGCTTTTGTGCAATATTTTCCAATTCAACAGATGTAAGCAACGATATTAATTCTAAATCATACGGTTCAGGTTCGGGTAATCTTACAGCAAGCCGTTTTGTATTTACCTGGATAATATTCATTGATGGAGTCTTTGAAACAACACCGGAAAAGTCCAGAGATTTTAATTGAGTTAATTCCAGGGGGTTCAGCCTTTGAACTGGAATGTTCTGATTTACGAATATACTTATTGCCATCAAAATTAGTGCTACAGCCGCAGCAGCATACCAGTAATAGGTAATCGCGGTTTTCTTTTTAAGAAGGCTTTTATTAGCAAAAACTAAATTATTCGGTTCAAATATCAGCGATCCATGAAGATCAAACTCCTTTTGTAATTGCGGGTTTAAGTCTAAGAAAGAAGTCAGCTGATTTTTTTCTTTCTCAATAAGGTCGTTTTCATAGAAGGCAACAAAATACTGTTCATAGTTTTCTTCATTTATCGCAGAAACTTCAACTATCTCTTTCCTTTTTAATTCCTGTTTCTGAGAATATTTAGCATCAACAGATGCTACAGTAATAATTTCGAATGAATCGAATTCTTGCTTCAGATCAGGATTCTCGGCAAGAAATAAATCCAAATCATGCTTTTGGACATCAGTCAGATTTCCATCGTAAAAATCGATGAAGAATAGCTCGTAGTTATTTCTGTTGATATTCATCTCTCTATTCAATACTATATCACCATTTCAATACTGACAAGATATTTTTTAAGAAATAGCCTTGCCCTATAGATATAAACTTTTACCTGCGCTTCATTTAAATCAGTGATCCCGCCAATTTCTTTGTAAGAATAGCCTTCATAGTCTCTTAATAAAATCACTGATTTTTGAATATCAGGTAATTTATCCAGTGCAAGGTCAAGTATTTCCTTTATGTCAGAATAGTTTTTATCTGAACTCTCTAAATTAAAAGCAGTTCTTTCAATCATATCCGAATTCTGCCTGCTGTATTTCCTTATATGGTCGATCATTGTATGATAAGCAGTAGTAAACAAATACGATTTACTTTTTTTATATGATACTTCTTTTCGCTTCAACCATAATTTCATAAACGAATCCTGCACCAGGTCGCGCGCTAGTTCAACATTTTTGATGTTCTTCAAAAGGAATCGGTAGACCCCGTCTGAGAACTCATCAACACAATTGTTGTATTCGCGTATTGTCATTAAATGGTAAAATTCTGCTTATTAAGTAGGACGTAACAAGATACTAATTTGTTACAAAGGTATACGGATAAATAAAAACTAATGACTTAATCATTCAATTTCAGCACAACCATAAATGCTGACTGTGGCACCTCTACACTACCCACCTGTCGCATCCGCTTTTTTCCTTTTTTCTGCTTTTCGAGCAACTTACGTTTACGGGTAATATCTCCTCCATAACATTTGGCAGTTACATCTTTTCTTAGTGCCTTTACTGTTTCACGAGCTATTATTTTTGCTCCAATAGCCGCTTGTATGGCTATATCAAATTGCTGGCGCGGAATAAGGTCTTTGAGCTTAACACAGATCCTTTTGCCAAAACTATACGCATTATCGTGGTGAATGAGAGTTGACAGTGCATCTACTGATTCACCATTAAGAAGAATATCTAACTTGATAAGTTTTGCCGGTTTGTATCCGGTTATATGATAATCGAATGAGGCATAACCTTTCGAAATAGATTTCAGTTTATCATAAAAATCAAAAACGATCTCTCCCAGGGGCATATCTACCGTCAGTTCAACACGACTTGTTGTCAGATAAAGCTGGTTCTTTAACTCACCGCGTTTGTCGAGGCATAATTTTATAATGGGCCCGATATAATCAGTCCGGGTAATGATCTGCGCCTTGATATAGGGTTCTTCTATATGTTCAATATACTTTTGTTCAGGCAAACCCGATGGATTGTGAACTTCAATCCTCTTCTTTTTATTAGTAACCACCTGGTATGAAACATTCGGAACCGTGGTAATCACGTTCATGTCAAATTCGCGGTCCAGCCGTTCCTGTATGATCTCCATATGCAATAACCCAAGGAAACCGCATCTGAAACCAAATCCCAGTGCCATTGATGATTCAGGCTCCCATGTGAGTGAAGCGTCATTTAATTGTAATTTCTCCATCGATGTCCGCAATTCTTCATAGTCTTCGGGATCAATCGGGTAAATACCCGCAAAAACCATTGGCTTAACATCTTCAAAACCTTCAATGGCAGATGTACATGCTTTTTCAACATGTGTGATCGTATCACCCACTTCTACTTCCCTCGAAGTTTTAATTCCGGAAATAATATAACCAACATCTCCTGTTTTTAAAACATCCCGTGGTTCCTGCTTCAGCCGTAAAACACCTATTTCATTGGCTTCATACTCCTTTCCGATGTTTACAAATTTAACAAGATCACCTTTTCTTATTTCGCCATTAAAAATCTTAATATTTGCTATGATTCCTCTGAACGAATTAAATACCGAATCAAATATTAAAGCTTGTAATGGCTCTTCCGGGTTACCTTTTGGAGCGGGAACTTTATCTATTATATTTTCAAGAATTTTATCAACGCCATAGCCTGTTTTACCACTGGCTTCCAGTATATCCTCATAATCACAACCCAGCATATCTACAATCTGATCTTTAACTTCTTCAGGCATTGCGTTATCAAGATCCATTTTATTCAGTACAGGAATAATTTCTAAATCATTTTCTATTGCAAGATATAAGTTAGATATTGTTTGTGCCTGTATTCCCTGAGTAGCATCAACAATAAGTAAAGCTCCCTCGCAGGCAGCAATTGATCGTGAAACTTCATAGGAAAAATCGACATGGCCTGGAGTATCAATTAAATTGAGGATATACTTTTTATCATCTTGTTCATAATCCATTTGGATGGCATGGCTTTTAATAGTAATTCCACGCTCACGCTCTAAATCCATATCATCCAAAACCTGTTCTTGCAAATCTCTTTCTGAAATGGTATCAGTAAACTCCAACAGCCTGTCAGCCAAGGTGCTTTTGCCATGGTCGATGTGAGCAATTATACAGAAGTTTCTGATATTTTCCATGTGCGCAAAAGTACGATTTATTTTGTGAATTCTGATTAATCCTTTGAAGAGGAGATCCTAAATATCAAAGGAAATAAATTAGCCCTTGTGGATAATCCTATTTAGTTTTTCTGTCGCTTCTTCCCAACTATAATTTTGCTTAACAAACTGGAAACCATTCTCGGCTATTTTCGTGTATAGTTTCTGATCATTAAGCAATTCCAGAATGTTTTGGGCTAATTCGAGCGCATGATCACCAATTAAAATGCTTTCACCATCAACTGCCTGCAATGCATCATTTGCTAAAGATGTAGTGATAGACGGTATCTTCATCGACATGGCCTCAAGCAATTTATTTTGCAAGCCAGTTCCAATTTGCATGGGCGCTATGAATATTTTCGCACCGGCGTATGAATCACGTATGTCGTCCAACCAGCCAGTAACTGTAACCTTATCCGACTTTAAAGACAAAACCCTTTTGTCAGGTGTTGCCCCGGCAATCATTACTTTAACTTCTGGTTTTTCCTTCCAAACATCAGGCATGATCTTATTTATCAGAAATTCTGCCGCATTCACATTTGGCGGATAAGCCATATTTCCGGTAAAGACAACTTCAAAATTCTTTTCGGATTCCCTGGGTGAAAAATAGTCATGATCCACCCCGTTAGGGATTACGTGAATATCGTTCTTATTCGGATGTGGCATAAGATCCCTGTCGGGTATGGAGATGATCGTCTTATTATCAAATATTCCGAATATCCTGTTCTCATACTTGACTAGCCTTTTATATTCTAGTTTTAAAACTGGTTTTACATAAAAAGGTGCTTTTTCTATTCTTCTTTTTACTCCATATGAAAAAACATCCTGGTAGTCAATTGTTTTAGGAATTGTATAGTTTTTGGCATATTCAGCTGTTCTTAAAAGCTGGCAGTAAATATGATCAGGTTTGTAATCGTTAATAAGCTTCTCTATTTTTCTGCTGGCCTTACAACTGTAAAAATAACCAACCTGAAGCGGTAGCCCTTTCACAAATGCTTTCAAGATGTTCCATGCCCTTCCAAGAAAAGGAATATCAATAAAATTAATAGAACGGCAATATGGTTGTAATGCGCTGAAAGCTTCCCTTTTATCAAGTTTTCTGTTTGGATTGAGCGCACATAATACTATCTCGTTTTTTTTTGACAACTGCACAATTTGGTGAAATGCCCGAAGCTTATCCCCTTTTTCCAAAGGGTAAGGTACACGAGATAGTAAAACGAATATTCTCATTGGATTGAAAACTAAATGCAAAATTAAAAATTAAACTATCAATTGCATGTTTAATTTCTTAATTCAAAACTTCCTTATAAAAGTCTATCATCTGTTTAACCAACAATTCATTATTATGCTGTTGCAGTACCAGTTCTCTGGCATTTTTACCCATTTCTACAGATTTTTCCGAATTTGAGTAAAGCGTTATAACAGCCTCAAGAAATGATTCCTTGTCATCAGCAATCATGATATTTTTGCCATCTGTATAATTTATTCCTTCAGCACCTATTGAAGTAGAAATTACAGCCCTTCCCAATGCCATGCTTTCAATGATTTTAATTCGTATTCCGCTGCCCGAAAATAGAGGTGCGATTGAAATAGATTTGGATTGTATAAATTCATACGCATCCGGTACTTCACCAACAACTATAACATTTTTAAGATTTAGGTTGTTGATCCACTCCGGCATTCCTCTTCCAGCTAAATATAATTTGAGTTCTGGTAACGCATCAGATATAAGTGGCCATACCTCATTTAAAAACCACTTAATCCCTTCTATGTTTGGCATCCAGTTCATTGATCCGATATGAAACAATGCATTTTCAACTTGCCCATATTCTTTCATCTCAATTTTATCAGGATCAATGCCAAATGAAATAGCTTTTACCGGGCTTTGTGTTACGCTTGTAAAAAATTCAGCATCAACATATGAAATCGGAATAATCCCATCATATCTGTCAAGGCTGTTAAGTTCATAGTTTTTCAGCGTCTTTGTTAAATGTTTGAGATAAGTTCTCTTTATTGTGTTTTTGGTGCTTTCCGTAATCCTTTGCCAAATCATATATTCTATATTATGAGCTCGGAGAAATATTTTTGCTTTAGAATATTTTCGAATTACTTCAATATATGGCGACATATACAAGGTTTCAACTTGTACAATATCAAATTGTTCAGCGTTCAGTATTTCAATTAATTTTTTTTCAAATAATCTTGAAATAAATCTTTCAACATGATATGATTTGCTGGAGAACAAATTCAGAAATGCAGGAAATAGTTTTATAGAAAGATCAACATGAACTAATTCAATTCCGGTAGATCTTTTGTAATCATCGGGTATACTATCCGGGCTGACAGAATATTTGTTGGTATTTACAGCAAGTACTTTAACTTCATGTCCGGCATCAATTAGTCCTGTAATCAGATTATTCATAGCAATCGGCCCTCCTTCACCTGGTGGCCAGGGAGATTTATTACATATGAAAAGAACGTTTAACTTATCTTTCATCAGGATTTCTTTTCTTAAAAATATTAAATCTGTTAATTGTTTTTTTCCAGCTTTCGGCATCCAGTAAAGGAGCGTCTGTTGTTGCCTTATAGGTTAAAAACAAACCCAATGGAAAAATAATTATGGTAGAAAGCCACACGCCTATAATAACATTCCACTCACCTGCTTTCGCTGCCTTTTCACCCGTCATTGAAACAATATGATAGAGCACGAAAAAAATAACCGAAATAACAACGGGCAAGCCAAGTCCTCCCTTTCTAATAATTGCTCCCAAAGGAGCTCCGATAAAGAAAAATAACAAACAGGCAATGGACAATTTGAACTTTTGATGCCATACAACCGCGTGTTTTGTAATAACTTCCCCCCTGGTATCTAATTCATTTCCATAATTATATGCATCGTCTTTGGCGTTTCTTGCATTTTTTTGAGCAAGGTCGACAATTTCTATCATCGCTTCTTTATCAAAATTCTCAAGCAAAGGGTATTTCAGCGAATCCACCGATATTGTATCCTTTTGAATAATTAATGAATCAATAATTGTATCGTTTTTCCCAAGATAATTATACCCGCGTATGAACTTTTCTTTATAAAATGTCAGCCTTTGGTTACGCTGAATACTCAACGAATCAATTGAATGATTGAGTTGCTTGATATTAAGCATAGTATAATGCGTTTTGAAAAGCTCCTCATTTGTTCTGTTTAGCTGAAATTCAGAAAGGTCGAAAGTAAGTTCCTGTTTGCTGAATTTCATGCTTTCAAAGGGTCGTGTTTCTTCATACCGATTCTGATCGGTAATATCAACATAGCTATAACCGTCATACAATGTAAATATTACATTCTGCTGGTCAGGGGTTAATTCCATGAAACCCTCCTTTGCGGTAGTCACTTTTACATTCCCCATCTTCGATGAATGATCATATATGTGTACATCGTAAATCGTTTTATTGTCTTTGCCTTTTTTACCAATACGGATCACAAAATCCTTCAG
>Ga0209013_10005272_pt1 | contig 11166 bp, 11 predicted proteins | sample Cruoilmetagenom2_FD_187291 | JGI IMG/M metagenome (GOLD analysis project Ga0209013, IMG submission 187291) | Oil polluted marine microbial communities from Coal Oil Point, Santa Barbara, California, USA - Sample 2 (SPAdes) (version 2) | ecosystem: Environmental > Aquatic > Marine > Oil seeps ...
CGCAAATCCTTGCCTTCCTTGACCTTGCAGAAAAATCGCTCGTTTCCGCATCGAGAACGGCGCTGTCCCCACCGGGGTTTCCGGATGGGAACAGGCTAATGAATGATTGAAGAGGGTTCGATCCACGGCCGGATGTTGTTGTACGCCTGTGGCGTACCCCAGAGGACGCCCGCAGATGTATCGTCCGGCAGCGGGCGGCCTGCGGTCCATACGAGGATCGCCATCACAGCGGCACAGATCACGAGGGATATGACACCGGAAACCGTCGCTTTTTCGAGCGGACGCACGTACGGGGAGGGGTAGCGCCACCACGCCAGGAGAATGGCGCTACATGCGGGCACGGCGATCGCGAGGGTCGCTTCGAGCGGCACCGAGGATCGGATCAGCGACGCCAACCCAACCCACAGAACAACCGGTACGACGAAATGGATGGCCACCAGGACCACCCGATAGAATCGGCCGGTGTCCTTGTGTCGCCTTCGAGCCAGTTCGAGGAGTCGGAGGGTGGGGAGAAATCCAGCGCCTGCCGCGAGCGCCGGGGCCAGCCACACCAGACTCGTCGACAGACCGTGAAGGTCGAGCCAGCGTGCGAGGTGACCATCGCCCTTTTCGAGCAGGGGCAGCCAGGCAACCGCAACTGTCGCCGCGCCCCAAGCGATCTGAACCACCGAAATCTCGACGATCAACGACTGCGCCCGCGGAAGCAGGGGAATGACGAGTGCGGCGACCATCAAGGGCACAACCAGCGAGCCCAGCCAGTATCCGCCGGCGCTGGGCAACGACGCGAAGTTGAGGACCGGTTGGTTGACCAACGCCCATACCTGGCGATCGAGCGGCAGACTGGCGCCGATCCAATGGCATCCTCCGATCAGCGCGCCCACACCCTGGCCGAGAACCGCGACGACCAGAGCCAACGGAAACGCGGCGATCGCTGCAGTCCAAGAGATGGCGACCACCGACGGAGCGTGGATCTCGGGTTCGGTTTGCATCGGCCGGCATGCTACCATGACGCCCGCTATGAAGGTGCAAGGCGCGTGTCTGCAGTGTTTTCTCTGCCTCCTGATGGTTGGCGTGGGTGTCGTCCGTCCCCTGGCTGCCCAGGCGTTGTACTCAGAAACCCTGAGCAACGGGAGCGAGTTCCTGGTCATCGCCGAACCGCTGGCCGATGTCACAACCGTGGTGTGGCCGGTGATCGACAAGGGGGACGGGTCGTCGAAGGCGATCACCAGTGGCGACCTGACTCTGATTGCCGACCTCGAGGCGGCGCTTGCCGGGGAGGCCGGCGATGCCGCACCGGCGGTGTTGATCGCCGTCGGTGGCGCCCCGGTTCCCGAGCTTCGCGGTCTGTTGAATCGGGTGCTTGCGAACCGGCCTCCCGATCCGCGCCCACACCCAGCCCCGAAGACCGAGGTCGAAGGACGTTTTGAGCGCCGTCTTGGCAAGCCCGGGAGCGACGCCGAGATTCGTCTCGAGGTGCATCTCCCTCCTCCGGCCGATCCTTCTCGAAGCACGGTGGAGGTCCTCTGGGGTCTCCTGCCGGAGCTCCTGAATGATGCACTGGAGGGTGTTCGCACCAGGACGGATGGCGATTCAGGATTGCTAGAGGCGCGTACTGATTCCGAGATGGCGGACATCGCGCGGCGGCGCTTGCAGCTCGAATTGGCCCGTATTGCCGAAGCACCCAGCCTACGGCCGGAACGGGTTGATGCCGCCGTCCAGCGCCTTCTCGTGCAACGACGCGCTCTGATGGAGCGTCATCCGGATACGGCGAGGTTTCTCCTCGAGCTGTGGATCGAGGGTGGAATCGATGCGGTGCGCGAATTTCTCTTTGCGGTCGAGGGAGTGACCCTGGAAAAGGTCCGGGCCGCGGCGCAGCAGTGGCTCCCGCAACATCCAGGCAACGTCGTGATAGTGCTTCCACCGAGATCCTACCGCCCGCGGTTTGCCGCACCGCCACAGATCGTACAGCTCGAAAGCGGCCTGACGGGTGCCGTTCTCGAGCGGACCGGGACCTCCCTGGCGACGCTCTGTATGCGGCCCGTTGTCGTCCCGGATCTCGACTATGAGCTGGCGGCAACGGTTCTCTCTCGACTGGCGCGGGAGCTTCGTGATGATCAGGAGCGACCGGGCTGGATATGGGTGAATGCGGATCCCCCCCAACTCGAGCTGGCGCTGCCTGCCGATGAGTTCGCGCGGTTGGGCGAAGTACTGGAGGCGGCTCTCGGACGGGTGGCTGATGATCGACAACCGGTGATGACCGAAGGTGGCAGCGCGCGACGCAGGGCGTTGCGACTGATGGCCGAATTTCTCGGAATCGCGGAAGGGACGCAACTGTCCCCAGCCAGCCTCCTCAGGCCCGGAAATCTTGCGCTTGGCTTGGTTGCCGAGGATGGTGAGACCGCTGTCGAGGCGCTATACAAGTTCTGGGCGCCGGAGGATCTGCCGCAGGTCGTCGCGACATCACGGCCGGTGGCTCCGGTGCCGAAGACGCGCGAGGCGGCGTCCGGTGGGGAATCGGCGCTGGTGGTTGACTTGGAGCTTGGCGTCGCCGGTGACGAGATTGTCGCCCTCGTGGTGGCCGAGGTTCTCAAAAGGAGAGCCGCGGAAATCTTCGGGGCATCGATCGATGTGCTGCACCCGTTCGTTCCCGGCCACCGCGTCGTGCTGTTGGTGGCGTCGGCGGCGTTGCCGTTTGACGAGCTGGAAACACAGCTGATAAGGGGTTGGTCGGCTTTGACCGCGCCGGTTGTCGAAGAGGAGCTCGTTGGGGTGCGTCGCGAGGTTGCAGCCCTCAGCTCGGCTGAATGGAGTGGAGCGACGGGGCGCGCGCGCCGTTGCGCGGCGGTCGCTTCCGGGGCCGTCCAATGGCGTCCGACGTCCGATCTGGAAATGTCGATCCTGGCGGTGCCGGCCGAGAGCGTGAACTCGGCTCTGGCCGTCGTCAATGATTGGACGAGCCTGCACAACACGGGCGCCGGGGCGCTGTCGATCGTCGAGCGTGATCAACCTTGATCGTGAATGGAGGTGAGTGAGGTGTCGCACTCGATCGATGACCAGCTTGACTATCTGACCAAGGGCTGTGTCGACGTCGTTCCCGCTGACCAACTGGCGGACAAGCTGCGTCGGTCGCAGTCCACCGGCAAACCGCTGGTGGTCAAGGTTGGATTCGATCCGTCGGCGCCGGATCTTCATCTCGGCCATACGGTGGTTATCCGCAAGATGCGTCACTTTCAGCAGCTGGGCCACCGGGTGGTGTTTCTGATCGGTGATTTTACCGGCATGATTGGTGATCCGACCGGCAAGAAGAGCACACGGCCGCAGCTTACACCCGAGGAGATTGCGGCCAATGCGGAAACATACCGCCGCCAGATCTTCAAGCTCCTGGATCCCGAGACCACGGTCATCGATTTCAACTCGCGGTGGCTTGGGGAGCTTGGCTCTGCGGATTGGATTAGGTTGGCGGCCAAGGTCACGGTCGCTCAGATGTTGGAGCGGGACGACTTCCACACCCGGTACGAGGCCAGACAGCCGATCGCCCTCCACGAGTTCCTGTACCCGCTCGCCCAGGCATACGACTCGGTCGCTCTGGGGGTCGATGTCGAGCTCGGTGGGACCGACCAACTCTTCAACCTCCTATTCGGACGCCACCTCATGCGCGAACACGGCTTGGAACCTCAGGTGGTGATGACTCTCCCTCTGCTCGAGGGGCTCGACGGTGTCGAGAAGATGTCAAAATCGCTCGGCAACTATATCGCGGTGGAGGACACGCCGACCGAGATGTTCGGCAAGCTCATGTCGATCTCGGACACGCTCATGTGGAAGTACTGGTTGTTGCTCACCGACCGCGGCGCCGACGAGATCGAGGCCGAGCGCAAGCGGGTCAAGGCAGGAGCAAAACACCCGATGGAGGCCAAGAAAGAGCTGGCGGGCGCCATCGTCACCGAGTTCCACTCGGCGGAGGATGCGACTGTGGCCCGGCAGGAGTTCGAGCGCGTGTTCTCCGCCGGACGGTTACCGCAGGAGATTCCCGAGATCATGATCCGTGCGTCGGGCGACACGATGCTGCTGTCCAAAGTGCTTGTCGAGGGTGGCCTGGCAGTGTCGAACTCCGATGCCCGGCGCCTCATCGAGCAGGGCGGCGTCAGGGTTGACGGCGAGCCCGTCCGCGAGGTCAAGGCCGATGTGCCTACGACCGAGCCCGAGCCGGTATTGCTCCAAGTCGGCAAGCGGCGCTTCGCGAGGCTGAGCTTCACGAGGGAATAGGCTTGAGGCTTGGGGCTTGATATCCCTTAAGCCCCACGCCCCAAGCCAAAAAAAGCCCCGCAGTTCAATGCGGGGCGTTTGGTCGTTGGTGAGTGGGTGATCAGAAGAACGAGGTTTCCTGCTCGACCTTTTGGCCTTCTTCGCTGAGCCCCTGGATCTGAATCGAGATGAAGCTCGGACGAAACTTGTGCTCCTGACACAGTCGGCGCAGTTGTTCGTCGAGATCGGCATCCCAAAACTCGATGATCTTACCGGTGGCGGTGCACACCATGTGGTGGTGGCCGCCGCCTGGCTCCATCTTCTCGTAGAAGTAATGCTCACGCCCGAGACGGCTCTTGCGCACCAGACCGCATTGGACGAGGAGGTCGAGAGTGCGGTAGACGGTGGCCCGCGATACCTTTCTCTGTTTGCTCTTCATCCGCGCGAGCAGGTCGTCGGCGTCGAGATGTTCGTCGGTGGCGAAGATCTCATCCAGCAGGGCCAATCGTTCCTGGGTCACCTTGAGGTTGCTCTCCCTCAAATATTGGATAAAGAGTTTCTGTGCCCGTTGTGCAAGTTTGCTGCTCATAGTGTTAATCCAGTCTCATTATCATTGTTGCAAACTAAGATAGCGTCGATGCGACCTTGTGTCAAGAGACACAGTAACAGGTTTTCGGCGAACCCGGGATGTCCATTTCGCGGACCTCGCGACGAAACCCGGCGTCGTTCTCTCGGGTCCGGGCCCGGACCCCGGCAACCGGTTCCTGACGGCTCGAGAATTGTCGCTTGTATACAATTCGTATACAATCCCTGTTGATGGTGGAAGATGTGGTGATCACTGGGGTTCAGCGACGGACGGTAGCGGAGGACGTGTACCACGCACTGAAGCGCGACATCATTACCCTGCGTCACCGTCCCGGAGCCTCACTGACCGAGCACGAGCTCGCGCGGCTTTACGGCTCGAGCCGGGTACCGGTTCGAGAAGCCTGCGGGCGCCTGCAGCAGGACGGGTTCCTGACCAACGAGCCCTACAAGGGCTACTTCGTCAACCAGATTTCGCTCAATGAGATCGGCGATTGCTTCGATCTGCGGCTGCTGCTGGAGACCTATGCGCTTGAAATAGCGGCGGCACGCGCGACCCCAGACGATCTCAGCCGGCTCGAAGAGATCGCTGCCACCGAGTACACCTACCACGATTGGGAGTCGTACGCCGATTTCCTCGACCGCAACCTCGAGTTTCACATCCGGCTGGCCGAGCTCTCGCGCAACGACCGTCTCGTCGCGATACTCCGCGATCTTCTCGGCGGCATGCAGCGTTTCTTTTTTCTCGGTCTCGACCTCGGCGACTTTGCCCGCGAGATGCGCTCGGAGCACGAGCAGCTGGTCGTGTTGATGCACCGCGGCGAGTTCGATGTTGCAACAGATTGCTTGCGTGGCCAGATTCAATCATCACGCGACCGCATCCTGCGGGCGCTCGTCGACGAGAACATCGACCTGCCGGTGAAGTGAGGTGTGACATGACTGACTTCGTGTATCTCGACAACTCCGCCACCACCTTTCCTAAACCCCCCGAGGTAATCCGCTTCATGTGCGACTTCTACGCCACCCGTGGCGTCAACCCCGGACGAACGGGGTTCGACCTCGCGCTCGAGGCTGAAGAGACCCTCGCCGAAGCCAGGCAGGCGCTGACCGATTTTTTCGGTGGCGCCGATCGCAACCGGCTGGTTTTTTCGTATAACGTGACGGATGCGCTCAACCTGCTGATTTCGAGCATCTTGAAACCCGGCGACCATGCGATCACCACCTGCCTCGAGCACAACTCGGTCTTGCGGCCGATGTACCGTCAGGCCGAAAACGGCGTTGATGTGGACTTCCTGCCCTTTGATGCCCGCGGCTATGTGGATCCTTCAGAGGTTGAACGGCGGATCCGGCCGAACACCCGATTGGTGGTCGTCAACCACGGCTCGAACGTTATCGGAACCATTCAGCCGGTTGCTGAGATCGGCCGCATCTGTCGCGCTCACGGCGTGCTCTTTGCCGTCGATGCCGCCCAGACTGCGGGGCTCATTCCCATCGACGTAGGTGAGATGATGATCGACGTTGTCTGCTTCACCGGTCACAAATCGCTCTTCGGTCCGTCCGGCACCGGCGGCATGTACATCTGTGAGCATGTGGACATCACGCCCTGCCGGGCCGGGGGCACAGGTGTCATGAGCGCTCTCAAGAGCCAGCCGGACGATTACCCGTGGCGCATGGAGTTTGGAACCCTCAATCTGATGGGTGTCGCCGGGTTGCTTGCCGCCCAACGATGGATTGCCGGCCGCGGCGGCGTGCAGTCGATATTCGAGCATGAGATCCGGCACGCGCGGCGCCTGCGTGACGGCCTCGCCGGCATCGATGGGGTCCGCCTCTACTGCGCCGACCTGGAGCAGGACCACCTGCCCGTCTTCGTCTTCAACGTCGAGGGTCTGCCGGCCGACCAAACGGGGACGTTTCTCGATGTCGAACACGACGTGATCACGCGAACAGGTCTCCACTGCGCGCCGCAGGTCCACGAGGGCATCGGGACCTTCGAGGATCACGGAACGGTTCGCTTTTCGCCCGGGATCTTCACCACCGATGACGAGGTTGAACGGGCCATCGAGGCAGTCGCCGAGGTCGCCGAATACGCCCGGACGCGAAACGGCCGGGTTGTCTCGTCTCACTACTCTTTGCCGCTCTCGTCACGAAACCGGTGAGAAAACCGGGTTAGTCGACCCCTGAGGCAAGCTGGCGGCCGAGATCCCAGTACGGAACCGTGCGATTGCGGCCGAGCTCCTTGGCCGCGTACATGCACGTGTCGGCCATGCGAAGAATCTCGTCTTTCGCAGTGACGGCATTCCCGTCGGGAGCGAGTTCCGGGAGAACATTCGATTGCAGGGTTGCGATGCCGATCGAGCAGGTGACCACGCCCTCAATGCGGAGCGCCGGGCCCGCGTCAGGGTTTTCAGGGTCGGGCGTGACGACGAACGCAGATTCCGCGATGTTCTGCCGAATCGTTTCGGCGACCCAAAAACACTCCTGCCTGCCGGCTCCGGGAAGAGCGATGACAAACTCATCGCCGCCATACCGTGCTGCGAGCCCATTGCCCGGGATGATCTGCCGAAGGGTCGCTCCCACCTCGCGAAGCAATCGGCTGCCGATCAGGTGCCCGTGAGTGTCGTTGACCTCTTTGAAATGGTCGAGATCGAGAAAGATGATGCCACATTCGGTGTGTTCGGACATGGCCCGATCGATGATCTGCAAGAGGCTGCTATGGAGGTAGCGATCGTTATAGAGCTTGGTGAGTTCATCCCGTTTGGCGATCTCCTTCGAGCGCTGGGCGTCGATGGCGTTGACGATCGAAAGTGAGATGGTGCGCGCGAGAATGCCGAGAAGCGCCAGATCAGCTTCGGAGTACCCCTGTCCCCCGCTATGGTTGAGGAGCTCGATAACGCCGATCGTACGACTCTCGACCTCGAACGGAGCGCACACCACAGAATTGATCGAGAAACCGATCCGCAACCCGGGTCCACTGCGGAAAACAGGGTCTGCGAGCGGGTCGGAGCATGAGTATGGAAGCCCGGTGTGGTACACCTCGCCGATGATTCCCTTGTGAGTGTCAAATCGTTCTTCGACCAAATTCTCACCCTTGGGGCCGAAGCTGGCGATGACCACGAGCGACCCTCTGTCGGCGTCGTCGCTCGTGTCCAACGGGTCGTCCAGGTAGATCGTACCCGCTTCTGACGGCAGAAAATCGTTGGCCCGTTTAAGAAGCTCGCGGAACATTCGACTCAAATCGAGATCGGTGACGGAGGCCACGCGCGACTCGCGTTTCAGAAAATGGGCCAGCTTGGCGCTTGAAACGCACCGGACTTGTGGTGATGTTGCCGCGTGGTCCTCAACCATACCCTCCAGGATAGCAGGACGACGCGCGGGCGAGCCCGCATTCTATAAATCGGAGTTTTCCCGGGGCGATTCCGTGTGCGTGTCGTTGTCCGATGTCTTCGATTTCGAACTCACCGAATCCTTGAAGTTTCGGATGCCCTCACCAAGTCCCTTGCCGAGGCGCGGGAGTTTGTTGACACCGAAGATGAGGATCACTATCGCGAGCAAGACCAATAACTCGGGAAGGCCGAGACTTCCAAACATCCGAACCTCCTAGCCCGATAACGGATCATATACCGGGCGTTCAGTCTAGCAGAAGGTCCACCAGCATCGAAGGTGCTTCGCTCGATTCGAGCTCGGGCGCCATGGCGTGGGCGAGATGACGCATCCAGCGATCATAGGTTGAAACCCCAGACGTGGAGAGACGTGAAAAGGTGCCGAGGACCTTGAGCCCGCGCTGGATCCTCACGAGCTGCCAGCGCTCCCGCCAACCGGGTCGGGTCGAGGTGGCGCTGGCCCATGCCTCCTGGATCCGAACCCGATCCAACGGGCTGATCATATCCGGCATTCCACGCTCACACATCAGCGACACAGCGTCATAGGTATCGGGGCCGACCAGCACGTCTTGGAAATCGATGACTCCGACCTCGCCGGTGTCGAGAAAGAAGAGGTTATTGAGGTGATAGTCGCGATGGCAGACCCGTTTCGGATGAGATTGGATCGCGGCCGCGATCTCGTTCAGCCAGTTCCCGATTTTGGGTGACGGCGGAACGCCTCGTCGATATCGCAGGTACCAGAGCTCGAAGCCGGCCAGTTCCCAGCGTAGACGCGCGGCGTCGAGCGGGGAATTCCACGCGGGAAGATCGGTCGGTCTCGCTCTCGCCAGCACGACGAGCGGATCGATGGCGCGCAGGGCCAGGTCCGTTCTTTGACCTGCAGGTGCGGCGTTCAGCATCCGGTCAGCGTCATTTTCGCCGAAATCTTCGAGAATCGCCCACCCACGGTCGAGATCACGGTCGATGAGCCCCGGAATCCGGAGTCCTTGTGCTTCACACCATGAGCGGACCTCGAGGTCGCGCGCAAGTTGGAATCGATCAGCGGCCGGATAGCGGACCAGGATGGCGGTTCGGCCGGTGGCATCCCGGAGCCGGCTGTAACGTCTGGCCGAGGCGTCGCCGGGCAGTTTTTCCTCGCTGATCCACGATTTGCGGGGGATACCGTCGAAATCCATGATCAGACGCTAGCAAACGCCGCGATCGCGAGCAATGAGGAATGAGGTAGGATGGGAAGAGCCGGTTCGAACCGGCGGTTGTGAAGGCTAGATGACGGAAGAATCACGAACCCACAGGTTGCAGGCACTGCTCAGGCGGTTGGGCAAGGCGGTGCACGGCTCGGTGGTGCGTTCAGACGAGGTGCGCGCCTGCCTCGATGAGTTGCATGACGAAGGCTGGCAGGCGGTGATGCTCCTCGAAACCTCCCTAGCTTGTGGTGAAGGCGGAGTGGTGGAGGTTGACAGGGGCATCCTCAGGATGCACGTCGGCGCCACAGATTCGACCGGCCCCGAATACCGGTTGGACGTAGCCGATGCACGGTTCCTCTCATCATTGGGCATTTCGGCCGGTCGCCACCGCTCACCGAGCAAAGCGCTGGGGCGTCCGCGCGCAGAACGTGGCAGCGAGTCCGCCACCTGATTGTTTCCTAAGATGAGTGATTCTCACCGGCGATCTGCACCAAGCTCTTGCGCTCTGGCCACTTGCGAAAATGCTCCGAATACCGATGGGTATGGGTCCGCTTTTCGCAAGCACCAGAGCATCAAGAGCTTGGCACATCTCATCCGGCAGAACCGCTCATCTTAGGAGTGTGCAGTTTTCGAATGAACCTCGTCGGCAAGACATCTGCTGAAATATCATGTCTTCTCACGCCGCACGTCGACCGCGACTTTCGATGTTCTCAGGTGGCGCGCTGGGTTCTCGACCGAAACGCAGCCACCTTCGACGAAATGACCAATTTGCCCGCGTCCCTTCGCGCACAATTGGCCCAGAGTTTTGCCCTCATCGAGCCCGAGGTGGTGGAGGTGATCGAAAGCTCGGACGATTCCCGAAAATATCTCCTACGCCTCGAGGATGGGGTGACGGTGGAGAGTGTCGCCATGCGTGACGGACTCAAAGTGACCTTCTGCTTGTCCTCTCAGGCAGGGTGTGCTGTCGGATGCACATTCTGCGTGACCGGCGCCATGGGCGCAGGGCGCAACCTTCGCCCCGATGAGATCGTCGGCCAGTACCGCGTCATGTTGCGCGACCTCGAGAAGGTGGCGGAACGGGTGAACGTGGTTTTTATGGGCATGGGCGAACCACTCCTGAACACCGAAAACCTCGGTCATGCGCTCGATGTTCTGTCAGAAAAACTGAGTCTGAAGCGCATCACCGTTTCAACCGCGGGGATCCTTCCCGGCATCCGCTGGCTCGCCGCGAGACCACGGCGGCCCAAGCTGGCGGTCTCGTTGAACGCTCCCGATCAGAGGCGCCGCGAACTCATCATGCCGATTGCTGGGCGATACCCGTTGCGCGATCTGATCGCAGAGCTGGGCGCCTTCCCCCTCGAGCGCGGCCGCCGTATTACGTTCGAGTACGTTTTGATCCGCGGATTCAACGACGCTGACGCTGACGCGGCGGTCCTTGCCCGCCTGGTGAGCGGTATTCCGGCCAAAATGAACATCATCCCGCTCAACGAGGATCCGGAGTGTTTCCCGGACCTGCGGCAGCCGGAATCTGAGGTCGTGGACCGATTTGCGTCGCGCCTGAGAGACGCCGGTCTCACGACGACCGTTCGCTGGTCTCGCGGTGCGGACGTGGCGGCGGCATGCGGTCAGCTTCGCGGGCGTCATTAGCTTGTTCCCATCCGGAAGCTCCGGACGAGAACTAGCCCGCATTTCTCACCAGCTTTTGTGGCGAGGTCGGCGAGGTGCCGTGCCCAGTGGGGTTTTCGACCTGAGGGGCGCGGAGTCGTACTCGACAGTAC
>Ga0209013_10005273_pt1 | contig 11165 bp, 15 predicted proteins | sample Cruoilmetagenom2_FD_187291 | JGI IMG/M metagenome (GOLD analysis project Ga0209013, IMG submission 187291) | Oil polluted marine microbial communities from Coal Oil Point, Santa Barbara, California, USA - Sample 2 (SPAdes) (version 2) | ecosystem: Environmental > Aquatic > Marine > Oil seeps ...
CAAACGATGTCTATAACAGTTATAACATCTTGGAAACTTACGACACCGATAATTAAGGCAACTATAGCACCTATGACAGTGGTTGTACCTATCTGTAAGCCCTTGGGCTGCCAAATGACAAAGATGAGGGTAATGAAGAAGAGGGTAGAGGCTAAAAACATTAGTTTATAACTTTTGATCTTGCAAGTGCGGCTTCTATCTCTTCTTTAGTGACATCTCCTGAAAGGTCAAGTGCTACATCACCGTCTTTTCCAGAGACTTCCATATTGTTTATTTTCTTTTTTGTCTCATCGGTCATGCATTCACAAGAACCAGTAGCACAATTCTCTACCATCTTAATAATGTTTTGTTTTTCTACGGCACCGGTAAATGAGATCTTAACACCTTGGTTTGTTTTTAGTACGTTCTTGTTCATTTGTTTTCCTTTGTTGTTTATGCATCATCCTTGGGGTGCCCGATCGGAGTCGGGAATGACGACTATCTTTTTAATTCTTTTTCTACTATGGGTAATAACTCTGCACGTATCTCTACTAATGTTTCTTCAAATGCTGCATACTCTTTTCCATCAGGGTCATCAAACCCTACATGGATAGTTTTGACAGGTTTTGGAAACATAGGACAGGTTTCTTGAGCATGTCCACAGACTGTGACTACTAGGTCATAGTCATTATCGATCACGGTATCAAGTGTTTTAGAGTGATATTCATCTCTCCAAATACCTTCAGTTTCCAATACTCTTTTAGCATTAGGATTAACCCTACCAGAAGCTTTTACCCCTGAACTCTCAGCACTTATGCCTTCAAGTTCAGCATTGATGAGTGCTTCAGCAATGATGCTACGACAGCTGTTACCTGTGCAGAGTATGAGTACTTTTTTATTCATAATTTAACCCTAATATTTATTTATGTGCGAATTGTAGCATATATTTATAAATATATCAAGATATCTTGATATATAAAAGTTTTATTTGTATTTTTTGTTATTAAATTCATGGTACAATAGAAGTAGCACATTAAAAAGGAACTAATATGAGTAAATCAAACATGAAACATTTAGAAACGATAAAAGACTCTATAAAAAACTCAAATGCACTCTCTGAAGAAGAAAAGAGTGCCAGTTTTAAAAAGATAGAAGAGTGGATAGCAGATGATAGAGGAATGGATACATGGGCAAAAGATCTAGAACTTATCTCTGAGAAGATAAAACCTATATTGGCCGAATTAGGTTTGATGTAGAAGGAGTATGTTATGGATATTATAGAAAAAGAGTTAGATAGTAGAAAATCAGAAATTAAAAAGCAGGTTGAACTTCTCTTTAGAGCCAATATGACCATCACAGATTGGGATGTGCCTGAAGCTGATGATAATAAAGCAGCTAAAATACTTATAAGTATCATCAAAGAAGCAGTAGCCGATATAGAAAAAGATGTAGAAGCAGGAAAGTATGATTACTAAGAGGCTTTAATGCCTAAGTATTATATCTTGCATCCTTGTTTAAAATCAGGGATATCCATCTCAAGATAGCTTATCTCTTTGAGTATGTTTTGTCTAAAGATATCCAAAGGTGAGCGTACAGAATAGTATGCCCAACGTCCTTTTCTCTCGACTTTTAAAAATCCTGCATCTTTCAGGATTTTGAGGTGACGTGAGATACGGGATTGGATCATCTTAAAGGCAACTTCTATGTCATAGACACACACAGCCCCATTTTCATCTATAAAACGCAATATTTTCAGTCTGGTCTCATCGTTGAGTGCACCAATGGTTTGCAAAAATGTATTCATTTAAAAGTTTCCATGTGTGTAGTGTAGCGTAAATTGGAGTATGTATCAAGATATATTGATACTAGAGTCTCATATCTGTACCCATAGTAATACTTCCATGGATACCGGTATCGCTGTCTGCAAGTACTTCAGATGCAGCTATGCCATCACCTGAAACAACAACGCCACCTATACCTACACCAATGCGAGGAGAACATCCGGTGAAAAGTAAAACGACAAAAAGAGATAGACTAAGTAATTTCATACTCATTCCTTTTAGCAATGATATTATTTCCCTTTATAAAAGAGTAAAAAAGCACCCAAAGAAGCAGCAGATATAAGTATGATGGAAGCACCGGAGGTAAGGTTATAGGTATAAGAGAACCAGAGCCCAACGAGTGTAAATAGTGTGGCGATGAGCCCGGAGAGGAACATCATGCTAAAGAGACTATGGGAAAGTTTTTCAGCGATATAGACTGGGATGGTCAGCATAGCTATGACCAAGATGAGTCCTACAACTTTGATAGATACTACCACAGTTAAAGCTGCAAGTATAAGGATAAGAGTATAGAAAAATCTAACATTAACTCCTCGAAGTGAGGCATATTCACTGTCATATGAAACGGCAAGGATATCTCTATACCAAAAGGTCATGACGAAGAGTATGACTGCCAGTAGGGCAGCCATAAAGTAGAGATCTTCTGTACTTACTGCAAGAATGGAACCAAAGAGATAAGACATCATATCGACATTATATCCCGGTGTCAGATCGATAAATATCACCCCGATCGCCATACCTACAGCCCAGATGAGTCCGATGAAAGTATCGATGCGGTGACGTTTGCGTAGTGTAAGTGAGGAGATGAGCAGGGCAGAACTTACCGCAAACATAGATGCACCCAAAAAAATGGGAAATCCAAAGAAAACAGCAAGACCGATACCTCCGTACGAAGCATGGGCGATACCACCAGCGAGAAATACCATACGATTGACCACAATGAGTGAACCGATGATACCTGCGGCAAAACTTACGAGTATACCGGCTATGAGTGCATGTTGTATAAATTCAAAGGAAAGGGCTTCTATCATTTGGCTTCCCTCCATTTTGTATCTTCTTTATGATCATCATGATCACAAGTACTGCAACCCTCAGAACCCAACATTTGCAAGAGTTCAACTTCACAGAAGTGTTCTCCCTCATTGTGGGTATGGAATGTCTCTTTCTTATCAGAGATATCATGATAAGAGAGTCTTTTGTTAATATGTGCAGCCTTGGTGGCATACTCAAGGATCACAGAGATATCATGACTCACCACGATGATAGTGATACTTTGATTGAGCAGTTTCAAAAGCTCATAGATCTCTTTTTGTCCTTTGATGTCTATGCTTGAGGTAGGTTCATCAAGTATAAGTATCTGAGGGTGGGCACAAAGAGCTCTGGCTATCATCACTCTTTGTCTTTGCCCTCCTGAGAGAGAGCCTATCTTGCTTTGTGAAAAGTCTTGCATACCTACCTGTGCAAGGGCACCCATGGCACAGGCTATCTCATCTTTTCCGTAGCCAAAGAGTGGGTTTTTGGTACCCACATGACCCATAAGCACAACTTCAATGACTTTGATGGGAAAGTCTGTGTTAACATTGGTGTTTTGTGGTACGTAGCCAATGTGAGAGGGGTTTTTAGAGGCTGCTTTGCCTAAGACCTTGATACTGCCTTTTTTAGGTTTAAGCATGCCCAGTATGAGCTTAAGCAGAGTAGATTTACCTCCACCGTTGGGTCCTATGATGGCTAAAAAGTCTTTCTCATCAACAGTAAGATTGATATTTTCTAAAATAAGATCTTTCTCATAAGCGAAGGAGAGATTTTCTATATCAACTACAGACATATTACTTCCCTGCGATAGCATTGGCGATGTTTATGAGGTTCTCAGACCAGTTAGGTGCAAGCGGAGAGACTTTGATCACCTTGATATGCAACTCATTTGCCATGACTTTTGCGATGCTGTCTGAAAACTCCGGTTGTGTAAAGATGGCAGAGATCTGCTCCTCTCTGGCTTCTTTTATAAGAGCAATAAGCTCTTTAGGCTTAGGGCTTTTCCCTTCCAGTTCAACAGGAAGTTGTTTCAGCCCGTATGTTTGAGCAAAGTACCCCCATGAAGGGTGAAAGACCATAAACTTTGTTCCTTTAGGTTTGGTTGAGAGTATATTTTTTATCTTACTGTCAGTCTCTGTTATGAGTGAGAGGAATTTGTCATAGTTTTGTTTATAATAACTTTCATTGGCAGGGTCTACTTTTGTAAGTGCTTTATAGATGTTCCCTACAATGATCTTAACATTGTCTGGTGATGTCCAAATATGCGGGTCATTGCCCTCATGTATTTTGTGATCATCGTGTTCCTGATGCCCATGTTCATCATGCTCTGTATGTGCCTGCATCTTTAACATTTGAATGTTTTGTGTGAGGTCGATGACTTGCATCGTATTGTTAAGGTTCTTAAATTTAGACAACCATACATTCTCAAACTCCACACCTATGGAAAAATAAAGCTCTGCTTTAGCCACATCTTTCATTTGTGAGGGTTTAGGTTCATAAGTGTGAGGTGAGTTACCCGTGAGTACCATAAGAGAAACATTGACCTTGTCACCACCGATGGCTTTAACAAATGTCTGTTCCGGTAAGATACTGACTACAGCATTGATATTAGAAAATATATAGGTTGTTGATAGCAAGAAGATAAGAGTGATTTTTTTCATAAATGGATTATAGCAAAATAGTGATTTGGGTGTAATTAGTCTAACGTTTGATTTCATCGATAGTTAACTGTTCGCTACTAGGCTTTGTTATATAACTTGTACAAAACTCCAACACTTCGCCTAAGTCAATAAATACAAAGTTATCATTTGAAGTCTTCCTAGCTAAAAACAAACCTGAACTCGTTCCCATGCTCTGCGTGGAAATGCATACATGAAGTTAAACTTAAAATATTAGTCTAAGGCACCGTTAGGGGGAACTGAATGTATGATACTATTATACCACCTAGCAGTGGATTTAACCTTTTCTTTATCTTGAAGTGATGTCTGCATTACGACGGAGACCATCGTAACGAGAGAAAAACTAGCTTCTATACTGGAACTGAAACTGCTTGGGTTGGTTACTTGTAGATGAGGGGTGCTTTTTATGATAATAGTGCTAAAAAACCTATAGAGTACCCCTATATATATTCCACACGATTACGTCCGAGGTCTTTTGCATGATAAAGCGCATCATCCGCTTTTTTAATCAGCTCTTCATATGTAGAAATAGTACCGTTGCTGGTAGCTACCCCACAACTAATGGTAAGGAATTGACTCATGGAAGAGCTGTTATGAGGAATTTGCAATGCTTCGATAGCCGAACGCATCTGTTCAGCAATAAGCAGCGCTCCATCAAGGCCCGAATGTGGTAAAATAACGACAAACTCTTCACCGCCGTATCGTGCCACCATATCACCTGGGCGTTTTAGCGTGCCTTTAATAGTCTGAGCGACCAGCTTTAAACATTTATCCCCCTCTAAATGCCCATATGTATCATTGTAAGTTTTAAATTTATCGATATCACAGATAATGAACGATAACGGATAATTATCTCTTTGACTTCGCTGATACTCGGTCTGTATCGTATCAATAAAGTATCTTCTATTTGCGATACCTGTCAACGCATCCATAATGGATTGGTAGCGTAACTTTTCATATACTATGTTTAGGTATCTGCCGTCGGAAACAATAAATATGATACCGGCAAAAGCGATTAGAAAATGTGCTATCGCCAGTGTAAATAGAAATTTTCCCGGTGTATAGGGGATCGAGACACTGATGCCACCTCTGATATCTCCGACTTTATAGCCTTGCGCTGCATGGCATTTCAAACAACTCTGTTTCGTCATTAACGGTGCCATATAGGTAAACTGTTTATCTGAGTATGTGTAAACCTCTTTTGTGCCCTCTTCAAATCTTTCTAATGCATCTGCTTCCCATGGAGTAGCCTTATTAGCAGGACGAATTGGATTTAAACTTGTAATATGAAAATAGAAGCCCTCATGTTTTTTTGCAAGCTCTGAAAGTTGTCTCGTCATAAAAGCTGGATTGATCTTAGTTAGGGTTAAAGAGTCGCTGACATTAATTTCTCTATTGGGAACTTTCAAATAGGGGTTTGGCTGCGTCTCTTTTGTCATAGGGACATAGACACCGCCATGTTGGGCATTCCATGCTCTGGTTAAGACAATATTTTGAAAAAATGCCTTGCCTGTTGAGAGCATATTATCTGTTTTCCATTTTTGTGTATTACTATAATTCCATATAAAAGAGCTTGTTATAATAATAATCCATACACTACTAATAAAAATTATTTTATTTTTTATATTATTCATTTTTTCTTTACTTTGTAATACTTTATGGGCACCTCTAAAAACCCTAGTCACTAATTATAGTCACTAATTTTCTAAATGTCCTGAGTTGACGTATTATCTGAGAAATAAATCCCCGGGGCAAGCCTGAGAATGACATAAGTGTGAAAGCTTTGTTCTTAAGATAGTTTAGCTATAACCTATCAAAAATCTAAATAATAACGGAGCAAACATATGCCAGCAAACCAAATAACAAAAGAAAATATAGAAACAATGGTCATGAACTTTTACAGAAGGGTGTTAAAAGATGACATTGTAGGTCCATTTTTCATCGCTAAACTGGGAGATGATATGACAAATGAGTATTGGGAACCTCATTTGGAACTTTTGGTGAACTTTTGGTCTTCCATTGCACTAGGTGATACCTCTTACAAGGGTAATCCTTTTGCTCCGCATATGTACTTGGGTGAACTGAACCGTGAAGTGTTTGAACAGTGGTTAACACTCTTTTTTGCGACACTCGATGAAGTGTATGAGCCTGGGGTAGCAGACCAGTTTAAAGAAAGAAGTAGCATTATCGCAGGTAATTTTATGCGTAATCTAGGTTTAGCCTAGTTATTTGATATAATCTTCCTATGACACATTTAGATAAAATACAAAAAGCCAAAGCCAGACTGATGTTGGAGCAACCATATTTTGGTACGGTCGCTTCTTCTCTAAAGTTGGAGCAGAACAATGAATTACTTACTTTTTTAAGTGATGGTGAGGCACTAAGGTACAACAGTGAATATATTGACCGTCTTGATGTGGCAGAAGTTGAATTTGTCATGGCAAATGGTGCGATGCATGCAGTACTGAAACATCAAGACCGCAGTGCCGGTCGTACACAATGGCTATGGCAGACAGCAACAGACTATGTGGTCAACAGTATGCTTGTAAATAATGGAATGCAACTGCCCGAGTATGCTAACTATGAACATAAATTTGACGGTATGTATGCCGAAGAGGTATACCAGATGCTTCGTGATGAAATGATGAATGATGAATTTGGGATGGAAGAGCAGATCGAGCAGATCATGGAAGATGATGATGTGCATAATGAAAATATTCATATGCAACAGGAGAATGTAGCTTCCCCTGATGCACCAGAGCAAAAGCATGACAAAAATAGCAATGATAAAGATGAGTCATCTTCCATGCCTTCTCAAAGCTCTGAAGCACTATCTGAAGAATTAAAAGAACAGTTTGAACAGATATTTCAGAAGCTAAACCGTCAAGGTACTCTACCTAAAGATCTAAAGTTTGTGGTGCCTGAGTATTTTTCTCATAAGGTGGACTGGCGTGAATTTTTGTATGGATACATTGCTTCATATGCCAAAAGTACCTACTCTTTTGTACCACCCAACATGAAGTACCTGTACAGGGGTATCTACTTGCCCAGTTTAAGCTCTGATCTTTTACGTATTGTTATCGCTGTAGATACTTCAGGCTCGGTAGATGAGACACTGTTAACTACTTTTTTAGGAGAGATAAATTCCATCATGCAGAGCTATCCAAACTATGAAATAGATCTCATAACAGCTGATGCTAAAATACAATCACATAAAGTTTTTTTACCTGGAGAATCATTGGATTATGAAATAAGCGGAGGAGGAGGAACAGACTTTCGTCCAGTCTTTGAGTATATAGATCAACAGATAAACTACCCGACACTTTTACTCTACTTTACAGATGGCATGGGAACCTTTCCAAAAGAAGAAGCTCCCTATGATGTAATGTGGGTTATGCCTGAAGAGGTAGATGTTCCTTTTGGAGAAATACTGGTTTTAACAACGGATTTAGAAAATTAATGATTTGTTTACACACTTTGAGTATAATCTCTAAAATTATATTATTTAGGATATTTTATGTTTGATCTCAGTCAGGACACTTCTTCTCGTTCATGTATGCCACACTCCTTTGTTATACTTCTTGTGCCTTTTCTTTTCTTGTTAGGACTTATCTTGGGATATGTAGGTATTCTACCTATGAAAGTTGAACTGCATACTCTGCTTATCGTAGCTTTTATATTTGTAGTTTTCATGTTCTTTGTACGGCACAATGCCAACTATGCAGTATGCCACATGAGAGGTTCATTTAGAAGGATGGAAGATGCCTTACAGGCAGCTCTACGTGCCAATGCATTGACGATCATGGAGAATACAAAGTCTACACTTAATGTCAAAGATTTTATTGCAGAGTACTATAAAGATATACGTAACGATAACTTTGCACGTGTGGCACCTTCTGTTTTTCCCATGATGGGAATACTTGGTACATTCATTGCCATTGCACTCTCCATGCCTGACTTCACCGTTAAAGACCTTGATGCCCTTGACCGTGAGATATCAGTACTTCTTTCTGGAATAGGAACGGCATTTTATGCTTCTATTTATGGGATCATGCTCTCACTTATCTGGACATATTTTGAAAAAAGTGGAAGTACTAAAGTAGATAAAAATATCTATGATCTTGAGAAGGTCTATAACAGTCGTGTCTGGAAAGAGAGTGAGCTCATTAAACACAGACATATGCAGAGTGAACTCAAGGATCAGAAGATCGTCCAAACACTTAAAGAGACATTTAACATGGATTTCATTAAAGAGTTAAATGAGCAGTATCTTAAAAACTTTACAACTATTGTCAACGATACAAGCAGTAGTTTTAATGAACTTACCAACCATATGCAACATGCTTCGAGTGAATTGCGTATCACACTGGATAAAATGCACAGTAGACAAGAGAGTGTCAATGCAGTATCTATGATAAAAGAGAATATTGAAGGGTTTAACTCAAATGCCCAAAACTTGCAAAAATCTATGGAACGCTTTGATGGGACGGTTGAACACACTTTTGATAAGATAGATTCTGAAGTAGGGCAGGCAGTAGAAAAACTCTCTACTTTTGCACGTATTATCTCTGAACAAAATCAAATGATACTCCAAAATATGGCGATACTTAAAGAGGATAAGAAGTAACCTTATGTTTAGAAAAAAAAGTACCGATACAGGTAGTAACTTCTGGATATCCTATGCAGACTTGATGGCAGGTTTGCTTTTTGTCTTCATCTTGCTTATAGGTGCGATCGTCTCTAAGTCTATCATTCTTAAAAGTGATCTGCATGAGAAAGAAGACCATCTCTCATTGATCTCTCAAACACTTAAAACAAAAGAGAGCAAACTTGATGACCTTAGTATAACATTGGCTAAAAGTAAAGCACTTTTAGGAGAGAAAGACAAATCTCTTGCACAAAATAAAAAAGAGATCGAAGATAAAAAAAGAGATATTGAAAATAAGAAAAAGGATATTGAGAATAAGAAAAAACTCATAGACAAAAAAGATAAATATATTAGTGAAAATACAAAAACGCTTAGACTTAAAGAGGATGAGATAAAAAAACTGAATCAAATGTTGCTTCAGGCAAATACACAAAAAGATCTTTTAAGCAATAAAGTGGTCATCGTTCAAAATCTTCTTGATGAGACCAATGCAACGATGCAAACACAAAATGCATCACTGAGACAAACACTTAATGACTATAAAGGAGAAGTGATCATCCTTTCAGATCAATTGACCAAGGTTGATGAAACTATCAAGCATAAAGATGAGAAACTCTTAAAGTTACTGAATGCTCTTGATGAAAAGAAGACAAAATATGATGGAATAGTCGAAAAATTACAGAGTCAAAAAGCCAAGATAAAATCACTCACAGGTATCAAGATCAAAGTAGTTGCTGCCCTTAAAGAGGAGTTAGGTGATAAGATAGCCATAGACAAACAGAGCGGTTCTCTCAGACTGGCTTCAAATATCCTTTTTGATAAAGGGAGTGCTGTACTTAAAGAAGAAGCAAAAGCGGAGTTAAAACAGGCATTTGAAGAGTATATAGGAGTGTTGGTAACCAATACAAAGATAAAACCGCATCTTGATAAGATCATTATAGAAGGACATACAGACAGTGATGGTGAGTATCTTTATAATCTTAACCTTTCACAAAAACGTGCATTTGCGGTTATGAACTTCCTGCTTACTCTGGATTTTGCAAAAGAACATAATATTAAGCCTCTTATCATAGCCTCAGGACGTGCTTATTTGGATGCTATTAAAGTAGATGGTGTTGAAGATAAAGATGCTTCAAGACGTATTGAGATCAAGTTCAGACTTAAAAATGAAGATGCTATGCATGAGATAGAAAAGGTTTTAGATGCAGAGTGATTTTAAGCCTATACATCTTAAAAAAGCAAATAAGATGCTCTCTAAACATCTTAAAGAAGTGCAAACAGATGCCAGCATCAACGAAGTGTATAAAAAAGAGATTTTCGATAAACCCTCTTTATGGGAAAAGTTTTTAGCCTTATTTAAACAATAAGCATAGGTATTATAGTTTTTTAGATGAGGGCTTATTGTAATTTTTCATATTTTGTGTTGTATTTGTCTCTTTCTCTAATTTAGCTTTTCTTTCTGCTTCAATTTTTAACTTCTCTTTTGCTTCAGCTTCCTTTTGTTCTTTTCTCTCTTTTTGATACAGCCTAAAAGCTCTGATATTCTCTAAATGTTTGTCATAGGTAGCTGCAAAGTTGTGTTCTCCATTTGGCTTTAACATAAAAAATAGATAGTCACTTTTTTGTGGTGACATGGCAGCTTTGAGTGCATCAAGTGTTACTGTACTAAGAGGAAGAGGCGGTAAGCCTTTGTGTTTATATGTATTGTAGTAACTTGTATCATTTTTAATACGTTCTGGTGTTACGATAACATGAGAGTGTTCTCCATAGTTGAGTGTGCCATCCATCTGTAGTTTCATTCCTTTATTCAGTCGATTATGGATCACTGAAGAGATCACAGGCATCTCTTTTACTGAATTACTCTCTTTTTGGATGATAGATGCAATAGTCAATAAAACTTTTAATGTTGAAATATCTGGTTTTTGACTAAAATTTTCTTTTTCAAATTTTGATAATTGGGTATTGGATAGATCAAAAAGGTATTGC
>Ga0209013_10005274_pt1 | contig 11165 bp, 12 predicted proteins | sample Cruoilmetagenom2_FD_187291 | JGI IMG/M metagenome (GOLD analysis project Ga0209013, IMG submission 187291) | Oil polluted marine microbial communities from Coal Oil Point, Santa Barbara, California, USA - Sample 2 (SPAdes) (version 2) | ecosystem: Environmental > Aquatic > Marine > Oil seeps ...
TACGATTGCAGAATATAAGAGGATTACTACTGCTGCTCCAGCGATTCTTTTCATGTATCATTTCTCCAATGTATGTATTTTTCACTTAACAAAGTATCAGGCAAGTATAGATTCCTGACTACTTTTTCATAAGTATAGCAGAAAATGTCTTAGTACTCCTAAGCCTCGAGACCGATAAGAAAATCGATTCCAAGCCCGTTTGGATTCGTTTCTAGAATTGGTAAGCTTGTAATACAAACGAGAGGAGGAACAAATATATGAAAAGATTTGGTTTATTAACACTTGGAATTATTGCAGGGATTGTAGCATTAGCTAACTTAGGTTCGCTTTTAGCTCTTGGGGTCTCCGCGACAATCGTTTTTGCAGGGGTACATTTTTACTTGAAGAGTGATTCAACATTCTTGAAAATCTTTTGGGCAAGCGTAGGTATCCTTGGTTTAATCAGTGCAGTTGTAAACGTACCTGGGTTCTTTGGTATCTTAGCAATTCTAGCGGTATGGTATGTAGTGAAAAAATGGAACAATGAAAAGGTAAGTTTTTCATCTTCAATCGTTAAAACAGATGACCCATTTGTAAACTTTGAAAAACAGTGGAACGAGCTCTCAAAATAAGGAGGAAACGAAAATGACATCACTATTAAACAGACTAAAGTACTCAATAGAAGCGGACTTACACAAGCTTTTTGACAAAAAAGAAGAAAAAAACCCGATTGCAATGCTTAACCAATATATTAGAGAAGCGGAAAAACAAACAGAACAAACCGGCAAATGGTTAGAGCGTCAAGGAAACTTAAAGCAAGAATTGGAAAAAGAACTATCGGAAACGATGCAAATGGTTGAAAAACGTAAAAACCAAGTAGACCTAGCTACTGCGAGTGGTGAAGAAGACTTAGCTGCTTTCGCATTAGCTGAAGTAAGTGCATATGAAGAACGTGCCGCTGTACTGCAAAACAGTATTCACCAAACAACGGAAGAGCTTTTCGGTTTAGAACGTAAATACGAAGAGATGAAACATAAAGTTAAAGACATGAAAGTTCGCCAATTACAATTAATGGGGAAAGAAAATGTAACTCGTGCCCACCACCAAATGGATCGTATTCTACAACCAGAACAAAAAGATAAGAATTTCGGCACATTCGAAGATATGGAGCAATACATCGAACGTCTTGGGCAAAAGATTGAAAAAGAGCATGAAATCACTTCGATGGAACAACGTTTAGAAATGTTAGAAAAAAACGCACAAAACAAAGCAGAAATTGTGTAAACTATAAGAGGAGAAGGCACCCGCCTTCTCCTCACTATTCTTTATCCCGATTTAACTAACCAGCAGCGAGAAGTGAAGAAACCACCGCTGATGGAAATATCACCTAATGCGAAGAAGGAGGAATACTCATTATGAAAGAAAACCAAACAAACAAGCTAGCTTTTATACTGATTTGTTTTGTTTTCCTTATGTTTATAGAGGCTACAATTTTTGGTAATGGCAATATTGTATTAGTTCTTCTTGGCATCGGGATGATGTATTTTAGCTTGCGAAAACGTACTCGATTTTTGTTTTGGACTGGGTTAATACTATTGATCCTAGCGATTTTTTCTATGTGGAGCTTGCGACTTTTATTGCTCGCGATTATGGGTTATATCCTGTATAAGCTTTGGAAAAACGAACCTATTCAAAAAGTGGTTCGCCCATTCGACATCGTATATAAAGAAACTCCAAATAGTATTATACAAAATAAATTATTCTCTTCTCAAACAACTCCTTTCGATGCTTATGAATGGCAAGATGTTCATGTACAAAGCTTTTATGGAGAGCAAGTGATTGATGTAACACAAACAGTATTACCTAAAGGGACTTCATTCGTTTCTATTCGTCAGTCCCTTGGAAAAGTGACCATCTATGTACCATACGAAATACCAGTAAGACTGCATTACGCGACTATTATTGGAGAGGCGGACATCTTTGGTCGTGGCCTTCAGCGATTATGGAACCAATCTGTCCTAGTGAAAGATGGTTATTTAGAGGATGTCACCTATGCTTCAGAGTTAGTTATTACTGTATCCACATGGATCGGGGACATTGAGGTGATCCGTAAATGAAGATTATCTTTGGGCAAGGTCTTTCTATTTTCTTCATTTTATTATCCCTTGCTGCACTTATGCTTTATGTATTATGGGGTTGGCCTAATGACGATGCTTGGTGGTCTTTACTAGACTTAAAATATGCCGAAGTTCCTTTTGGAGCTTGGATTATTATTATTCTTGCCATTATGAGTTTTAGTTTTTCCTTGAACACACTTCAAAAAGTTCGAGATCAAGAGAAGAAGATCGATACTAGCCTTCGACCTTTACTGGAGGCAGAAACATTCGTTTCAGCGAAGAAAAAGTATGCTTACTCCAAACGATTACATGTAACCACAGATCAATTAGAACAGCTGATCATGACACAGCGTAAAACGTTACAACGTATAACAAATGAAAAAGCGGAGAATCAAGATAAGCTAATACAAGAGCGGATCGTGCAAGAAAGACAGCGACTAGCACGAGAGCTACATGATTCTGTATCCCAGCAATTATTTGCTGCATCCATGCTTCTTTCAGCTATGGTAGAAATAGAAGAAACACAGCATGAAAAAGTTCCCAAAACATTGCTACAAGCAGAAAAAATTGTACAACAGGCTCAATTAGAAATGCGCGCATTATTACTACATCTCCGTCCGGCAGCCCTTCACGACAAAACATTAAAAGAAGGTTTAGAAGAGTTGTTGATGGAATTACAGGAAAAGGTACTATTCACAATTCGTTATCGCATAGAAGACGTCCCTTTGTCAAAAGGGGCCGAGGATCATTTATTCCGAATCGCCCAAGAAACCTTATCCAATACACTGCGCCATGCAAACGCTACGGAAGTCGATATATTATTCGTTGAACGAGATAATCTTGCTATCTTCCGCGTTCAGGATAACGGCGTGGGATTTGAACAAGTAGATTCGAAAAACGGGTCTTATGGGTTGCAAAGTGTACAAGAACGAGCTGTGGAAATCGGCGCAACAATTAAAATTGTTTCCGTTCCTTCTCAAGGGACAATTGTAGAAGTGAAACTACCGATTGAAAAGATAGATATTGAAACAATCCAGTTGGAGAAAGGAGAGCAAGAAAATGATTCGAATCTTATTAGCGGATGACCATGAAATGGTACGTATTGGCGTTTCCGCCTACTTACAAGCGCAGCCTGATATGGAAGTAGTCGCTGAGGCGGTTAATGGAAAAGAAGCTGTAGATATGGCTCTAGTGCACAAGCCCGATATTATTTTGATGGATATGGTTATGCCGATTATGAATGGCGCCGAGGCTACACACGAAATTATCGGGCAATGGCCAGAAGCAAAAGTAATGATAGTCACCAGCTTTATCGATGACGACAAAGTGTATCCAGCACTCGAAGCTGGAGCTATCAGTTATTTGTTAAAAACGTCAAAAGCTTCTCATATTGCAGATTCTATACGCAAAACATTGAATGGAGATGCCGTATTAGAACCTGAAGTAACCAATAAAATGATGAAACGTATGCGTCAAGGCTCGAACCACGCTCTCCATGAGGATTTAACGGACCGAGAACATGAAGTGCTTTTACTCATGGCGGAAGGCAAAACAAATCAAGATATAGCAGACACTCTTTTTATAGCATTAAAAACAGCTAAAACACATGTAAGTAATATTTTATCGAAGCTAGAGGTAAGCGACCGTACACAAGCAGTGATCTATGCGTTTGAACATAAAATAGTTCCCACCAAAAAATAACTAATTCGTTCCTGTCAACATATGCTAATAAGAAAAGCGCAATGGCCGATGCTTTCCCTGAAAGAATTTCATGTAAAGGTGTCCTTTGCCTTTACTTAAATTTCTAAAGCAACTCTAAGTTCTAGGCGCTAGAGCTGAATATTAAAGATAAAAGAGAGCATAAAGGATGTTAGTGCACATGAACCCACTAGACCCTATTGAGCCAGAGAACGATCAAACAACTCCCCTTGCTGCAAAGGTAGGATTTCTAGGTACTATTGTTGTAACGATTGGGTACATTATTGAAACCATAGGCGAAGGCATCGCCCTTTCTGAGCTGGCTCAAGAAGAAAAGAATGTAGAACAAAAAAAGCAAGCAAATCAGCAACAATTATCAGATATACAAAGTAAACTGGATTATTTAATAAAGGAAATAGATACGATGAAAAAAAAGGATGACCATTTTAGAAGATGGTAATCCTTTTTTGTTTGGCTCGTTTACTCGGTTTTTTCTACAATAAGTCCCCGAAACCAATCTTCGACATCTTCATTTGTATGAAGGTGATGCACTTTCGATCCGTAGACTTCAAATTTCTGCATGAACGCTGGTTTCATTTGTTCTTCAAAGTATGTATTCCACTCGAACATCTTCCGGAATATAGTAAAGGTCGGTTTATAATTTACCTTTTCTATTTTTAAAAGCTGACGAAGATATCGTTTAATTATGCGCCATGTTCTTTTATTCACAGGGATATCTAAGAAAATAATTTGATCTGCTGCAAGTAACCCCTCGTCTGTCCAGTCGATGTGAACACCTTCTAAGACCCATTTCTCTTGCTTTACCGCATTGATAAATAGTTGGTTGCGTACCTCTATTTCATTTCGTATATCCCCAGATGGCTGATGGTTCCATACGAAGTTATCCGTTTCAAAGTGTGGTATGTGAAGATGGTTTGCAACTTTACGAGCAAGTGAAGTTTTGCCACTTCCCACTGAGCCTACAATATAAATTTTCATCGTTAATCACTTGTTGCACGGTTTAGTGCGTGGATAATCCCAGCATGTACACCTTCATGCCAAACCATGAATTGGACTAGAGCCTCGACTGTCTTCATTTCATGGAGGTTACCTATCGACATTGACTCTATTAGAATACTTGATAGATTGTTGCCGAATTCTCCTTTTAAACGTTCTGTTTGTTCCTTTAATGCACCTATTAATTCCTCCGATGTTGGAGGTTCTATAGTCCAATCACTTGGTTTTGTTCCAGGAACAAATAGTGGCATCCATTCCGGATGTACAATTTCATATGTTGGACCTGATTTTTGTGTGAGTATTTCTGCATTCACGTAAATATGTCCTACATTCCAGCGAATTGTATTATTGAATCCCTTCGGCTGTATGTCCCACGAGTCTTCTTCCACTTGGCCAATTCTCCCTAGTGTATAAATTCTAGCAAAATTTAATTGATTTATCGTTTCCATATTTTCATCCCCTTTATACTTGTTATGTATTTGAAAAAATGGTATTTTCAATGAAAAGGAGGAATGTATCATCGACATCCCACGCACGTAAATCACCAAAATCAGTTCCAATCTAACGCCGTATTTTAAAACGTTTGCCTAACTATCATCCTACGTATCTAGAAATAGAGAAACGAATCAAAGCAATACAAGCAGAATTTCACGGAGAATGCTACGTGGAAAATTCCCTAAAGTAAGTGCACTTCCCTAATAACTACTCCATCCTCAAAGACCTTCACATTCAACTCGACTCCAACAGCTATCTCCAAATGGACACGCTTATTCTCACTAAGAAATATATAGCCCTCTTAGAAATAAAAAACATCCGAGGAAGTATCGCCTTTCAAAAGAATCCGGATCAACTTATACGAGAGTTTGATGGTGAAATTACCCCCTTCAAATGCCCCGAACAACAAATAACACGTCAGAAGAAGAGGCTTCAACTACTACTAAAGGAATTAAAAATAGAACTCCCTATAAAAAAATTCATTGTTCTTGCCTACAGCAAAACGCATGTAGTGCTTACTCCAAAATATACCACAATTGTAATGGGTTGCGATATCTCGATTTATATCGATGATTATAATCAGTTGCCCGATGTTGGATATTTACGTTAGGATTTAAAAAAGATCGTAAAAATATGTACTTAAACTAACGCCGCAGTTGTGCGGCCGAGCCGATCACCTTGGGGGGCATCGAAAGCGTTTAACATTACCCCACCAACCAGATCTGCATGGAAACATATGTATTTTTTTCATATATATTTTAAACAAAATATTTGGCCAGACGATATATAACTGAATACGTATAGAAAAGGTGGAAAGTCCATGCAATTTAATTTAAGCACTAAAATCAACCTAATGATGGTTGCAGCTGTGCTGTTTATCACTTTCAGCCTTGGGGGGCTGGCAGTTTATCAAATTTCATCGAGTATAAAAGAATTCGCAATTGAAAAAGCGAGTCGTGACCTCACAATGAGCTACAGTTATATCGATGTAGCTTATCCAGGTCAATGGGAAATCAAGGACAATCAGCTGTATAAAGGAGAAACGCTGATTAATGGGAATGATGACCTCGTAGACAGAATTGGGAATGATACAGGTGATACTGTCACCTTCTTCCAACATGATACACGCGTAGCAACAAATGTAATGAATAACGGGGAGCGCGCTATCGGTACCACTATCTCAGAGCAGGTAGGACAAACAGTTCTCCAAAATAACGAAAACTATTACGGTGAAGCGAATGCAGCCGGAAATATATATCAGAGTGCCTATATGCCTCTCCTCAATGCGTCTGGCGAGACAATTGGTATTTACTATGTAGGAGCACCACAAGAACTGATTGACGAAACCATATCATCATTTCTTATAACTCTAGCAGTAATCGTTATTGTTATTCTCATATTAGTGCTCACTGGAGTATTTTTATTTACCCGTCGTCTCAAGAAACGCATGACAGCTGTTTCAAAAGCTATTAAGCTTGCCGGGGAAGGGAATTTTACAGAAGAAGTTCGTGATCACGGCAGTGATGAGCTGACTGACCTTGCTGAGAGTTATAATAAAATGAAGAACAGTCTTGCAAAAATGGTTTCTGAAGTATCACAGGTTTCAGAACAGGTTGCTGCTGCTTCAGAAGAGCTTACAGCAAGTTCAGATGAAACAAGTAGAGCAACCGAAGTCATTTCAGGCACGATCCAGGAAGTCGCTTCAGGAGCTGAAGATCAGTCTGAAAATGTTAGACAGGCTGAACAGAGAATGACTGAGGTCTCAAAAGGTGTACAGTCTATTTCGGATACTTCCTCACAGATTTCAGAGAAAAGCAAACATGCCACAGAAAAATCCCGAGCTGGCGATCAACTTGTGAAAAATACAGCAAATCAAATGAATACCATTCATCATTCAGTCTCTAAAAGTAGCAAAGTGATGAGCTCCCTTGACGAAAGGTCGAAACAAATCAGCGAAATTTCAAGTGTAATTTCAGGTATTGCTGACCAAACAAATCTACTTGCACTTAATGCCGCTATTGAAGCTGCAAGAGCAGGTGAACATGGAAAAGGTTTCGCGGTTGTTGCAGATGAAGTTAGAAAACTTGCCGAAGAATCACAGAAGTCTTCTTCAAAGATTTCTGAACTGATTGCAGACATTCAGTCAGATATGGTCCAGTCAACGACTGCTTTTGATCAAGTGATAGAGGAAGTGAATGAAGGACTCGGTATGATCAAAGATACACGTAACAACTTTTCTGAGATTCTTACTTCCATGGAAGATATAGAGGGCAGCATTTTCCGAATGGCAGATACCGCTAAAGATATCTCATCGAATGCATTGAGTGTGGCAAATTCAATCCGCGATATTACCATAGTATCAAAGCGTAATACAGATCATTCACAAACAGTAGCCGCATCTGCTGAGGAACAGCTCGCTTCTATGGAAGAAATCAGTTCTTCTGCTGCTGTGCTATCTGATATGGCTGTCAGTCTGCAGGAACAGATGTCTGGTTTTAAAACAAAATAATTAAGTAGAACTTCTGTGTCATTTCGCGGTTCTTCTACATAATCGATCAGGGCTTAGATACTCAAAAACCTTCCTGATACGGCAACTGTTCAGAAGTGTAATTTGTTTAGACTGAAGAATAAGTACAGATATTACAGCAGGTCATAAATTCATATTTAGATAGGTGAAAAAAATGATTTCAATTGATAGAAAACTAAGATTACAAGATTTAGAGATTTTTCGTTTCATTAGAGATTATAGGATTATAGCTTATGTTATTATCCTAGATACTAGAGGACCATATACAGAAGAAGACAAAAAGTTAGACCCACTTTGTTTTTTAAAAGAAAAATCTCAGTTCAGTGAACTGAGATTTTTTTATTTTTGAAACATATTCCACAACAAAATACGGTGTAATTCGTTATGCAATTTTAGTCACATTTCATAGTGTATTTTCAAGTTTTGCGATAGGTAACGGAACCCGTTACCCAGTGGGATTTATCACTTTTTTACACTATTACAGCAATTTTCACGGTTACTTTGAACAGATCTCCGTCTACTTCCATTCGTAAGCTGCCTCCGTGTAAATCCACAATGGATTGCGCGATAGCAAGACCGAGTCCGGAACCTTCTGTATGACGAGATGTGTCTGCTCTTTTGAAGCGCTCAGTTAATTCATTGACATCATTGCCTAACTCATACTTCGCTATGTTTTTGATGACGAAAACTGCTTCTCCGTCCATTTGGTCCAAATTGATGTACACGCGAGTATTAGGTAGGGCGTACTTCAACGTATTAATGATCAGGTTATCCAGAACTCTCCACCACTTTTGTCCATCGACATAGGACATAATTGGTTTTGTACCAATAACTACACGATAGTCTAGACCTGACTTATCGATGTCTTCCTGATGCTCGGCGATTGCTTGCTGCAAGAGTTGAGTTAAATCCACTTTACGTTTGTCTAACTCGATATTGCCCGATGCCATTTTCGAAACTTCAAACAAATCTTCAATTAGCGTTTTCAAACGCATCGACTTTTTATCTAAAATTGCAATATAGGATGCTCGCTCTTCATCCGTAATGCTTGGATTTTTCAACAAATCGGTATACGTAATGATGGATGTCAAAGGTGTACGTAAATCATGACTAACATTTGTAATAAGCTCTGTTTTCAAACGTTCACTTTTTGCTTGCTCGGAATGCGATGATTTTATACGGTCACGAAGGCCATTTAAGTTTGCCGCATGCTCAGCCATCGGTGACTTTCCTCTTACTTCAATTTCATTGCCAATGACTCCTCTTGCCATTTCTTCCGTCTTCATAATAATTCGGTTAAGATATGACATTCTAGACAATAAAAACACTAGTATTGGTATGCCTATTAATATAGTTGCTGGGATCCAAGCTATTATCACTGCAGGTTGCCAGAAAACCATCATTGTTCCAAATCCCCAGAAGAAAATAACAGTTAGCATGATCAACGTTTGCACTCCAATAGTGCGTTTTAAGAAATAGCCTTCTAATGATTTTAACCAACTGAATACGAGACTATTTCTCCAGTCTATATTTCCGAAGCCATCTTTCACCCACTGCCATTGATAGAACGCACAAGTTGTTAAAATTACGGCAATGATTAATGTAAAGATTGGGATATCATATCCACCATAATGTAATATGCCGATTCTCATTTCATTTGTAGCAGTTAAGACCATTAAAATACTGATAAAAAATAAGACCCATTGAACATCTATTGGCAGCCTATTATACTTTCTCTTTCCTTCCTCATGCTGAAAATGAGTTTTGTCTTTTCTCCATAAAACAATAAATGCAATTGTTGCTAGAACACCTAGGATCAGTATCCCATAAAAGAATCTCTCCTCTTTTTTAAAATACTGATAGTTATCTGCTCGATCCCCATTTATAATACTAGCTTCTGATATAGCAATAGTTCCTTCGAACTTTGGAAAGCTATAGCCAACTAAATTTTGCACATACCCAGAGTTTCCGGTATTTTCATCTATAACATTTCCTTTTAAATAGGCAGATTTACTTGAGTATTCCTTTTTATAAGCAAGCTTCGTACCTAAGTCGCCGTTTGTAAATTCCTCGTCTGTCTCTGTATTTTTCAATTTATATATAAATTCGTCATTATAATTTAAGAACTCATTTTTACGTGCCTCTATAGCCTGAAAATACTCATCCACTTGCTTTTCTTTTTCTAGTCGCACTTTATCGGCCACATGGACATTATCCTCAAAGTTTTTTGTGATATCTTCCATTTTTTTATTTCGCTCTGTAATAGATGCTTCGTCCGTTCTTCCTTCATATTGGAAAATGATGGAGTCTAATTGCTCTTGTAGGCCACCGAACTGATAGCGATGTTCATCTATTTCCTCCGTTGTTACCGTAATATTTTTCTTCATTTCTTCCTTATCTGGAACAGCTAAAATAAGTGAAACAATGGAAGACTCAAAACGACGCACTTCATCTTTAAAACCATCACTATCAAAGTAGTTTTTTCCTATATAGTTCCCACCGTCTCTAGTTAACGTAAAGAATGCCAAAATCATCATTACCGCTAAGAAAGATAGTAATATATCCTTTATAATTGGTTTTTTCACCCTACTACTCCCCCTTTCATATTTTGGATAATTTCTGCGAAGTTTGCTCTAATTTCAACTAAGGGCACAAAGTTCGTTACACAATAAAACAAGCAAAGTATCCCACAGACGATTGCTATTATGGATAGTAGTAAACTCATTTTACTTGTCGATTTTATAACCAACGCCCCACACCACCTTTAGATATCTAGGATTTTTAGGATCTGTTTCTATTTTTTCTCGAATTTTCCTGATATGAACGGCTACTATATTTTCAGCGTTATAGGCAGGTTCTTTCCAAACACGTTCATATATTTCATTGATGGAAAAAACGCGTCCTGCATTGGCCATTAGAAGCTCGGTGATTTTAAACTCTATTGGGGTTAGTTTAACGGATTCTCCTTCTACCGAAAGGTCTTTCGCTTCTTTGTTTAAAGTTAGTCCGTCGAGTTCGATTATTTGTTGCTGCCCCTGATAATTGCCCAACTTCGTATATCTTCTGAGCTGAGACTTTACACGCGCTACCAATTCCATTGGATGAAAAGGCTTTGTTACATAATCATCTGCTCCAACAGATAGTCCATGAATTTTGTCCGAGTCCTCCACTTTCGCGCTGAGCATAATAATCGGGATATTTCTTTGTTCTCTAATTTTGAAAGTTGCTGAAATTCCATCCATTTTAGGCATCATAATATCTAATACAATGACATGAACCTCGTTTTCTTCTATTAACTGCAATGCTTCTAATCCGTCTGCAGCTTTTAAAAC
>Ga0209013_10005275_pt1 | contig 11163 bp, 7 predicted proteins | sample Cruoilmetagenom2_FD_187291 | JGI IMG/M metagenome (GOLD analysis project Ga0209013, IMG submission 187291) | Oil polluted marine microbial communities from Coal Oil Point, Santa Barbara, California, USA - Sample 2 (SPAdes) (version 2) | ecosystem: Environmental > Aquatic > Marine > Oil seeps ...
TGAACAACTTTATCTTTTGTAATACTCATACGAAGTAAACCCGCCGCTATTAAAAACCCGCTATTATCAATTGGGGCAGCATTATACCACTATTCGAAATTCTGCAGGGTTTTCAGATTTATAGCTTTCGTTGCGATAGTTTCAACCCACATTCCTCACAAGCCAAAAAAAGCAAATCGCTTCCAAAGGCAGCCACGGGGCCTAAGGCTCCCGAGTCGTTATAGCCTTGTTTTAATCCATGAATAGCCGACCACGCCAACATATCAGCAGTATAGTCATAGGGATTGGCACCGGACAATGTCGCTTCACTGACTGCCTTTCCTTTTGAATTATAAGCTACAGCCATAACTTGGGTATTATTTAAGGATCGCAGGTATTCATTGGGGCCTTTACCTTCGCTACGATTAAACTTTTGAGCAAACTTGTCCAGTACTCTGTGGTAACCAGGAATTTTTAACAATAATGCCTGAAAACCTGTTGCTACTGGCATTAAATAAGTTGCAGCTCCAAACCAACCTAAATAGGTATTTACATCGGTTAACGAAGGGTAACTCACTGGCAATGCAAGGTGTTCAGAGCCCGCTACTGAGGCTGCTGGTCTAGTACGACCAGCAATTTTAAAATGTTTAATTTTGGGATCGAACACTTTCTCTGTTAAGCGTCCCTTTTCAAAAAATACACCAGGATCCAGCATTGCCTGCATAACAGACGCCTGGGTTCCCTGGCTTGCGGAAATTCCTTTTCCTGAAACGAAATACCCCACATTCACTTTAGTAGCCGAATCATCCAGATTTAACGCTGCGGCAGCTACCGCATTGCCAGGCACATAATCATATCCAAAAGCAGTCAACAAGGTGATACCTGCTGCTTTGGCTTCTGGACCATATTGCTCAAACACTTTACGGATAAAGCCCGGCTCACCGGTGGAATCAATATAGTGGGCTTTTTTTGAAATAGCCGCCTGTATTGCCGTATCACCATAACGGGTGAATGGCCCAACGGTGCTAATCAGTACATCACCTTCATTTAGAACACTGGCAAGGCTTTCGAGCTTATCCACATTGGCTATAGCCGTATCCAGCCCACCCAATTCTTTCGCCAGAGCATCCAGTTTATTTTGATTACGCCCCACTAACAAAGGTGAGACACCTTGAGTAGCTAAAGACTTTGCTGTTAATCGCCCAGTAAAACCGGTGGCACCAAACAAGACAATTTTATTGGCCATTTTCTATCCCTGATTTTTATATATAGAAGTTTTGCATTATGGGAACGTTCAGAGCATTTATGCGAATGCTTCATCTGCATATTGCCATTGTCATCGTAATACAAACAATTTTTGAACAATTAATGTATTATCACGCACTTTAACAAAATATAGATCAGATTAAAAAAGTTTTGGAGGAAATAATTGATGGCAAACAATGAGTTAAAATATTGGGGTGTTAACAACCCGAAATTGGCAATACTATTAAGTTTACTCATGTTTGCCATTATGAGTGTTGGAATAAGTAAAATGGAATTTACATCCGACTACCGTTATTTTTTCAGCAAACAAAACCCTGAGTTATTAACCTTTGATGAACATCAGTTGCGCTTTGGTAAAGGCGACAACATTATGGTGGTTTTGGCTTTCAAGGAAGAAATTTATACTCAAAGAAACCTTCATTTGATTGAAAAATTTACTGAAGAAGCCTGGCAAACACCGCTATCCACCCGCATTGATTCAGTCAGTAATTTTCAACACGTGTATGTTGTAGATGATGACATTTTTGTTGATTCATTAGTAGAAGATGCACTCAAACTTAGCGATAGTGACATTGCAGAAAAGAAAACGATTGCTGAAAACGAACCTGTCATTTCCGGTTTTCTGGTATCTGATGATGCTACACACACTGCAATCAATATTACCGTTGTATCTCCTGACACAAGCCCTGAAAAAGCCAATGCTGAAGCCTTGGCTTTTGTTAACGCTTTAATACAAAAATTCGAAACTGAATACCCCGATGTGAAATTTTATACCAGTGGGCAACTTGTTATTGACCAGGGGTTCATGGATGCTGCTATGGCAGACGCCAGCACCCTGATTCCCGCCATGTACATCACTCTGGTGGTTTTTCTATGGCTGTTTTTATCTTCTTTTATTGCCATGCTTGGCACTATGCTTGTTGTGGCCTTTTCCAGCGCCGCAGGCATTGGCCTGGGTTGCTGGCTTGGTTTGCCCATGTCAACGGTGGCTATTTCTGCTCCACTAATTATTCTGACTCTGGCAGTAGCCGATAGTGTGCATTTACTGGCAAGCCTTATTTATGAATTACAGCACGGTCAAAATAAGCGAAACGCTTTGATTCAGGCCATAGACTTAAACCTGAAACCTATTTTTCTTACTTCCCTGACCACCGTTATTGGCTTTTTAAGTTTGAACTTTAATGAATCTCCTCCTGTAAGAGACATGGGGAATATTGTAGCCATAGGTGTCGTTCTGGCTTTTTTATATTCACTGGTATTTTTACCCGCCTTTATGATGCTTTGCCCTCTTAAAGTAAAATTAAAAGAATCCGGCGAACATAAAGTATTTTGCTGGTTTGCAAAAAAAATTACGGCTCACCACACCTTCATTGGTGTGTCCGTTATTGTTGTTAGCCTTGCATTGGGATGGGCAGCCTCAAAAAATGAACTCAATGATATGTTATTCGAGTTTTTTGGTGAACAAATGCAAATGCGACAGGATATAAATTATATTAAAGACAATATGACCGGCATTATGGGGCTCAATTACACCGTTTACAGTAAAGGAAATGACGGTATCACCGATCCGGAATACGTTAATAACCTTGATGCCTTTTCTGACTGGTTATCGGTGCAACCCGGTGTTCTTCATGTGTCTTCCTATAGCGACATTATTAAACGACTTAATAAAATGCTAAATGGTAATGATGAAAATTATTACAAAGCGCCTGATAGTCGTGAAGCCATCAGTCAGAATCTGTTTGTTTACGAAATGTCACTGCCTTTTGGAATGGATTTAAATAACCAAATTGATTTTAGAAGAGAAGCGACAAAACTTTCCCTGAGAGTAGGTAATTTAAAGACTCGAGAAATGATTGAATTGAAAGAGAGTGCAGACCAATGGTTAGCAGAAAATACGCCGACCTGGTTCAGAGCTGAGGCCACCGGCCCGGATTATATGTTTGCCAAAATCACTTTCCGAACTATCAGCAGTATGACCATGGGCACCTTGTTGGCACTGGTTCTAATTTCACTGACTTTAATAGTTTCATTGCGCAACTGGAAGTTGGGCTTAATCAGTTTTATTCCCAACGTTATCCCGCTGGTTTTTGCCTTTGGGATCTGGGGGATATTTGTCGGAGAGGTGGGTTTAATAGCCTCTAGCGTATCGGTGATTGGCCTGGGGCTTATTATCGATGACAATGTTCACTTCCTGACAAAGTACCAACGCGCTGTAAATGTTTTGGGGCATAGTGAAGAAGATGCCATTGAGTACGCTTTTCAGCGTGTAGGGCCGGCTCTAACCATTACAACTTTTATTCTGGTTGTGGGTTTTGCTATTTTAGGCTACTCAAGTTTCAAACCAAATTCGCAAATGGGAATTTTAACCAGCCTGACTATTGCAGCCGCCTTGGCAATAACCTTTTTACTTTTGCCAGCCATGCTTTTATGGTTTAAAGGAATATTAGGCGTAAAAACACCAACAGAAGAAAACGAAACACTTGAAAACAGCACAGTAGTAAATTCTGAAGCTGGATAAATTTTTGGAGGCCCTCCACTTAGTTGCAAAGTTTATTGAACTTAAAAAAGCCGTTTACAGGCTTAAAGGCGCCTTTAAGTATTTAACTGTTGTTGCAGGAATGCTGGTATGCGTTGATCCAGCCAATAGGCGGAAGAGCCCGGACTTCTTCCGCCAATAAAGCCAACATGGCCACCTTGCTTGCTGAGTTCCAGGGTCGTATAACTTGATAGATCCTGATTGGTGGGGATCGATGACTTACATAAAAAAGGATCATCTTCAGCCTGTATCATTAGTGTAGGCACTTTGATATGTTTTATATATTGGCGCGAACTGCTTTCATTGTAATAATGATTAACAGAATCAAAACCGTTCAAAACTGCCGTTATATGATGGTCGAACTTCCAGAACGTGTTCATAGCTGACATATCTGCAAGTGCTTCAAGTCGATTCAATTCTTCTATATGACCCTGGCTGCGTAAATAATCTTTTTTTAGAAGATAGGATTCTCTCAGCCCGTCTACTAAATGCTTTTGATAAAGTTTTGAAAAGCCCTTATTCAGGGTATTAGCACATTCATCCAGTTCAAAAGGCACCGATACTGCGCAAGCCGCAAAAACAGATAATGGTTTTACCGACTGCCCCAACCATTTTAATATCATATTGCCACCCAGGGAAAAGCCTACAACGGCTACGGGGGTTTCTGGTTCTCGTTCTCTTATCTGGGTATATACAAACTCAAGATCACAGGTTTGCCCCGAATGATAACTATGGGCTTTCAGGTTCGGGTGCTCTATGCACCCTCTAAAATTTAAAGTCACACTTCGCCAGCCTTTATTGTCTATAGCTATTTGAAGACCACGTATATAATTTGACTCTGAACTGCCCGTTAATCCGTGAAGCATTATTATCAAGGGGGTAGCATTATCAGGGGATTTTGCTTCTTCTTTTTGATCACAGAATGGTGAGCCACCCACACAATCCAGATAAATAATATCTTTATCGGGTGTGCCTATGGCGTGGCGTTTAATTGGCACCGGATTTAACTGACGAAATGTAGATGGCCAAAGGGTTTGCAGATGCCTGTTTGCCATCCAACGATTAGCTTTGAAAGAACTTTTTTGGATCATATATAATCTGTTGGGGATATTTTTAGCAGCACCCAAAATTCAACTTTTATTTACTTCATCTGTGGGGTTTTTAGATTCAGGATTTCTTAACGTAAAGGTAATTTTTCCGCCCACTTTCACAAGCTATTATATTTGCATTGACAAGCATACAGTTTTCCATAGATACGCTTATATTACCGGGAACCTTTCCACTAACTGAAATAGTAAGTTTGTCTTTTTTCAAAAACTTGAACATAGTTTCAAAACGCCCACTAAAATCTACATTATTGGCTTCCATGTCGTTAAAAAGGAAAACAAACTTTGGATAGCTCAATGTTGCTGCACCCAGGCCAATTTCGAACATTTTTTCAATGTATAAACGATAAGCGTCCTCCAGGTATTTATTCAGGAGTTCGTCTTTATGTTTTTTTGGCTGGTAAGATTCAATGGCCAGCTTATTGGCACTCAGCAACACACCCTCAAGCAGATTTTTATTTCTTTTATTTCCGGTAAGGTGAAATTTGCCTGACTTACACTCGATAACACCCTGCTTTAAAGCGCAAAGGGCTAAAGGATGAGAACCATTTATGCTTTTAATATTTTTTAATACTGGTGCGGCTTTCTTTGACTTGATATTTTTCGACCCTGATTGGACTGCCTTAACCTGGGATGAATTTTGCTCTGGTTTTATTTTATCCGGTTTAGAGGATTTTGAAGGTTTAGTAGAGGCAGGAACAGCTTTGCGCCTGGGTGTTTTTTTTGGCAATGTCACTTCTATGCCAATTTTGGCTGCTGGTCGTTTTAACAATAGCGCCTGGGTTAAAGGTTCATTGGTTTTAAAAACATACAAAGAAGGCAAGCCCTTGCTCACGCCTTTGGCTTTTAATTCGCAATACAGTTGTTCATAATAATTTTCGGCCAGAGAAAAGCAAAATTCCTGAGCCTGACTATTGGTCGGTATAAGAGCCGGTATCAGGGCACTTAAGGATAAAAACACTAAATATCTAATACGCATATTGGAATAGAATCTTATTTTTACCTACGCTAAGCAACTTCTTTACGAATTTTTTTCGACTGTTTTTGCATTAGCGACACCATCATCTTCCGAGGTAAAAACCGGCTCATTATGGCTGCCACTTTTGAAGACCTTCCAGTAACACAAATCAGATCACCTTTCATAACCGCATCATAAGCTTCACTGGCCACAGTTTCAGCATCCATCCATTGGCTCTTTGGTAGTTTACTCACCATATCCCGAGTCCCGGTTACATCGTGAAATTCAGTGTAAGTTAAACCAGGACACAATGCGCATACATTCACGTCCTTTTTGCCTGTCTCAGCGTGTAAAGTATGAGACAAACTCACAACATAGGATTTTGCACTGGCATACAGGGATTGCCCTGGCGAACAGGGCAATAAGCCATTAATGGAGGACACATTAATAATACGCCCATAATTGTTTTCCATCATTCCAGGCATAAACAAATGGCAAAGGTGGGACACTGCAGTAACCAGGACCTGAATAAAGTCCTGCTGCTGTTGCCAATCAGTATTGGTGTAATAGCCTGGAACTCCATAACCGGCATTATTAACCAGGGCATCGATATGAATTCCCTGAGATAAGATGCTCTCGTATAAATATTGTGGAGCTGTTACATCTGCCATATCGGCTGGAATTACTGTCACCTTGCAAGCGTATTTTTTTGCAAGTTCTTCAGCCAGTTCTTCTAATTGTGGTTTTCTTCGGGCAGTAATTACCAGATTCCAGCCTTCGCTGGCAAATTTTTCAGCAAATGCTTTACCTATGCCTGCTGACGCACCGGTTATTAATACGGTTTTTTTATCTATTGTATTTTCCATAATTGATATTTTATAACTATTTGATTTTGGCAATTAAATTGCTGATTTAAAGCTGTATTAATACTAACATGCAATTTATCGGTTCATTCATCTTTTAATCGTGACATTTGTAGTTGATGCATGTGCTTATAAAGGCCTTCTTCAGCGATTAAAGTTTGATGCCTTCCCTGTTGCTTAATTTCCCCTTGATGCAAGACAATAATCTGGTCAGCCTGGGTTACGGTTGAAAGTCGATGAGCAATGGTTATCAGGGTGGTCTCACCTTTTAGTTTGTGCAAGGCCTGTTGTACATGGGCCTCGGTTTCAGAATCTACATTTGCAGTGGCTTCATCCAGAATCAGAATTTTCGGTTCGCCAGCAATGGCGCGAGCCAATGACAGTAATTGACGTTGGCCTACGGATATATTACTACCGCGTTCTGTCAGAACTGTTTGATACGAATCCGGAAGAGAAACGATGAAATCATGGAGACCGACTTTTTTTGCTGCCTGCTCAATTTGTTCCTGGCTTAATTGGCGTCCAATATCAATATTTTCAAAAAAGCTTCCTGAAAAAACAAAGCTGTCCTGTTGCACAAAGGCCAGATGTTTTCTGAGTTCGGCAATGGGAATGCTATTCAGTTTATGTCCATCAATAGTAATAGCACCCCGGGTAACTGGATAAAAGCGCATTAATAAACTGGCCAGGGTGCTTTTACCGCTACCTGTATGGCCAACAATTCCAATGAAACTACCCGCTGGTAGTTTAATATCAATATCAGTGAGTACATTTTTTTGGTCGTCGTAACTAAAACTTACTTTGTTAAATTCAATATCGCCCTGGCTAATAGTGTCAGCATTATTATGAAGATTTTGATCTGTGGGTTCATCCAGCCATTGAAATACTCTTGAAGCCGATACAATAGCTTGTTGAAAAAGACTTAAGCGCTGGGTCATTTCAATTAAAGGTTCGGTAAAACGGCCAAGATAGTTTACAAAGGCATAGAGCACGCCAACTTCTATGCCCTTTAGAGCTGATCCCTCAATTGTTATTCCATCAGACAATCCATTAGGGTCTTCACTAATACTAAAGCTGGAACCAAAATAATACAGCAAAGCGGCAAGCGTAAGAAAATACAGTAAATCCACCATTGGCCGCAACAAAAGAGCATCCAGTTGCATGGTTTTCATGCGAATTTTAAAATGCTGCTCGGTGGTATCATGGAATTTTTTTGCATAGCGGCTTTGTTGATTAAACAACTGCACCACGGGCATTCCCTGAATAGTTTCATTTAATGAAGCATTAATGTCAGCAAGCAATTCCCTGGCTTTTCTAAAGGTGACTGTACTCAGACTTCGATAAATAGCCATTACCAATATAACTATAGGCAGAAAAAGCCCACACACCAGCATCAATCGCCAGTTCAAAAAACCCATGGCAATGAATATACCCAATACGCGAATGGAGTTTCGCACATAAACGCCCAGCACCCCCACAAACAAATCTTTCACCGCTTCAGTGTCATTGGTAATTCGGGAAATCAGGCTACCTAAGGGCGTGTAGTCAAACTTTTTTACCGGTAGTTGCAGCACATGACTAAAAAGTTGCTGACGCAAGGTCATTACTACTTGCTGAGCAATCTGGTTTAGATTTATGGCCTGAAGATAACCGAACAATGCGGCAGCGCCATTGGCAACAATATATATTACTGCCAACAACACTATGGGTTGCCATTGCCAATTACCTGGAATCAGATAATCGTCAATAAATATTTTAATCAACAAAGGCCCAAGCACATCAGCAAGCGTAAATAAGAGCAGAAAAAATAAAGCCTGAATCAGTAAGCGGCGATGCGCCAGTGTATATGCCATAAGCCGAAAAAATACCGGCTGTGTTTCAACAGATTTAGAGCTGGAATTTTCCAGTGTGAAATCCGCCGCTTCAGGTGTTGATGTTGCCATTAACGCCCTTCCTCTACGACTTTTTCAAGTTGTTGATACTGATACATTTTGGCATACCAGCCAGGTTGTGCCATTAATTCCTTATGTGTTCCGGTTTCAATGGGTGCTCCCTCTTTAAGAACAATAATATTATCGGCCTGCTCTACGGCGGTTAAACGATGGCACACTATAATGGTGGTTTTACTTTTCTGCTGGTCTGGTTGATGGCTTTTTACCAGCTGATGGCTCTTCTCTGGCTGATGGCTCTGACGGTTTTGAAATAGATGAGCCAAAATCTTTTTCTCTGTTGCCACATCCACTGCAGACAGAGCATCATCCAGAATTAACAGAGGTGCATCCATTAATAAAGCGCGAGCAATCGCCAGTCGTTGTTTTTGTCCACCAGATAAGGTGACTCCACGTTCACCGACCATTGTCTGATAACCCTGAGGAAAGTTTTTTATGTCCTCATGGACACATGCCAAAGTAGCGGCCTGTTCTATTTGATCCTGAGACGCTTCAGGAAAACCCAATGCAATGTTTTCGGCAATGGTAGTAGAAAACAAAAAGGCTTCCTGGGGTACCACCAGCATTTGATCACGCAATGCTCTCAACTGATACTCAGCCAAAGCCTGGTCGTTCAGAAAAATCTCACCCTTATTCACCTGTTGTTGCCTGGTAAGCAGATGAACAAAGCTACTCTTGCCCGAACCTATGGGGCCAACAATTCCCAGGGTCTGCCCTGGCTTTAGTTCACCGGAAAAATCTTTCAAGGTAGTTTCCCGGCTTTGTGGATAGGTGAAATTTTCAATATGCCAATGTAAGGCCAGTTCACCCTGGGGTGTTAATTGCCCTGTATCGGGTATAGCCGGTTCGGTATTAAGCAATTCCTGAATACGCTCATACGCTACAGTTCCGCGTTCCAGAAGATTCAGCAACCAGCCATAAGCAAACATTGGCCAGATTAAATATCCCAGGTAAAGCGTAAATTTGGTTAGATCACCCACTGTCAATTCTTGCTGGGATATAAACCAGCCACCAAAAGCAATGGCTAAAAAAAACGACGCGCCCATGGTGATAAAAATCAGGGGCTCATACTTGGCTTCGGCCATAGCCACCGCCAGGTTGGCATCAGCTGCGGCCTGTACTCCGCCGTTAAATTCCGCCATGGATCGCTCTTCCAGACCATAGGCTTTAATCAGTCGAATGCCACTGATATTTTCCTGTACCTGATCGTTAAGGTCGCTAAAACGTGCCTGAGCTTCAATAAAAGCATCGTGCAAGCGTTGATTAATTCGCCAAAAACCGTAGGCCATAAAAGGCCAGGGTAGCAAGGCCACAAAGGTCAAACGCCAATCGATAGCAAAAATCAACACCGCCATTACCACCAGCCCGGTGAGCACACCGTCTACAAGAGCCAGTATGGCTTCACCTGCCGACATCTCTACCGCATTGACGTCATTGGTGGCACGCGCCATTAAATCGCCGGTTTTATAGCGCTGAAAAAATTCCGGGGGCTGCAGCATTAAATGATCGTGAATACGTCGTCGCAACAAAGCACCCAACTGGAATGAGGCAGAATACAAACTCAGGCGCCATAAATAACGCAATACATATACCACCAGCGCAGTGACAACAATCCAGCTAACGTTGTTAATCAAAAACGCTTGCGTTAGGCGTTTCTCCATAGCCGCATCGACAACCTCGCCGGTTATCCATGGTGGCACTAGACCCAGCAATGCTACCAGCACCAACAAAAAAGCCGCCATTAAGTATCGCGATTTTTTTAATTTAAAATACCAGGTAAGGTTTTTGAGAAGTTCCATGTATAAGTGTAATAATTATTTTTTAATTTATCCTGGTAAACGTGGTTGAATCATACAACCAAACCAGCCACGTAGGCTGACGACCAGGCCCACTGAAAATTATAGCCGCCTAGATGACCGCAGACATCGACAACCTCACCAATAAAATAAAGCCCAGGGTGCTGTTTACTTTCCATGGTTTTTGATGAGAGTTCATTGGTATCAACTCCCCCCATGGTCACCTCAGCTGTACGATAGCCTTCAGTATCCGCTGGCTTTAGCACCCAGTTATTTAGTTGCTCTGCCAATTTTTCCAAAGTTTTGTTGGCAATTTCAATTACAGGGGTGTCGGCAAACTCTGGCCACCATAAGGCTTCCAGTTCTAGTATCAGTTTCTTAGGCAAATGAGGTGCTAACAGGGTTCGTAGTATGGCAGGTTTTTTTTTGCCAGACCGATTCTGTTTAAAAGATGTTAAGAATGTTAATGCATTGACATCAGGCAATAAATTTATACTGATTGTATTTCCCTGTTGCCAATAACTGGAGCTTTGTAATATAGCCGGGCCACTTAAACCGCGATGAGTAAAAAGCATATTTTCATGAAAGCTTTGTTTACCCGCAGTTACAGTAACCGGCAAAGATAAGCCTGAGAGCCGATACATCATACTTAAAAATTTATCGGTAAACGTAAATGGAACCAGTCCGGCTCGCCTGGGCAGCACCTT
>Ga0209013_10005276_pt1 | contig 11163 bp, 6 predicted proteins | sample Cruoilmetagenom2_FD_187291 | JGI IMG/M metagenome (GOLD analysis project Ga0209013, IMG submission 187291) | Oil polluted marine microbial communities from Coal Oil Point, Santa Barbara, California, USA - Sample 2 (SPAdes) (version 2) | ecosystem: Environmental > Aquatic > Marine > Oil seeps ...
CCTTTGCCGACAATCAAAGTTACAGGCTTGGCACCACTACTACTGAGCACCTGTTGCTCTGCCAGGATGAATGCCCGGCGGCATCAGGACATTTCACCCGCCTTTTGAGCGAGCTCATAATAAGCGCCAAACTCATCTCCAGAGAGGTGAACAAGGCGGGTTTGGTAGATATCCTGGGGGCGACCGGTGCTATCAATGTCCAGGGTGAAAAGGTCCGCAAGCTGGACGAGTTTGCCAACCAGGCACTTATCTGGAGGATGGAGCGCTCCGGCTTGCTCTGTGCCATGTCCTCGGAGGAAAATGCTGATGTCATCGAAGTGCCGGACAACATGCCCAAGGGCAGTTATGTGCTCGCTTTCGACCCCCTGGACGGTTCTTCCAATGTCGATGCCAATGCCAGTATCGGAACTATTTTCTCAATCCATCGAAAACTGGACAAAGAAGGTTGTGGCAGCATGGACAACTTCCTGCGCTACGGGTACGAACAGGTGGCAGCAGGTTATTTTCTTTACGGTTCAAGCACCATGCTGGTGTATACTGCCGGCAAAGGAGTCCACGGCTTTACCCTTGACCCCTCTGTAGGAGAGTTTCTCCTCTCGCACCAGAATATCACCATGCCTGAACGGGGAAAGATCTACTCGGTCAACGAAGCCTATACCGAATACTGGGATGAACAAACCCGGGCTGTGGTCAATTATTTCAAATCTTCCAGAAACGACCGGGGTAAACCATATACCGCCAGGTACATTGGCGCTATGGTGGCCGATTTTCATCGCAATCTCCTGTATGGCGGTATTTATATGTATCCGGCGGATAATCAGGACCCACACAAGCCCCATGGTAAACTCAGGCTCCTATGCGAGGCGGCCCCGCTTGCCTTTATAGCCGAACAGGCCGGCGGCGCGGCAACTGACGGTAAGCAGCGAATTCTTGACATCAAAGCAACAGAACTCCATGAACGGGTCCCGCTTTTTATCGGCTGCAAGGCTGATGTGGAAAAAGCCACAGCAATTCTGCAGGAGAAAAGTTAACCCCCTGGCAACCAAACTGCCGGGATAACAAAAAAATTGTATGCACTCTGCTTCTATGGTACATATATTTTTGTAATCAGTTGCTTTTTTCTCCATTCAACCATGGAGGGCTTCACATGCATAATCTCTTATGGCTGCAGGGAGCTAGTTGTGGTGGCGACACCATTTCCTTCCTGAATTCCGAGCAACCCTCCGCGCTTTCGTCCTTCGAAGTCCTGGACATCAACTTGCTCTGGCACCCCTTTCTGAGCAGAGCACAAGGTGATGATGTTCTGAATATCTTTGAAGATATCCTCTCCGGCAAAACCAAACTTGATATTCTTATTTTAGAGGGGGCAATTCCCAACGGTCCTGACAATTCCGGGAAATTCTTCATGTTTCATGGCAGGCCATTCCGTGACTGGCTGGCCGATTTCTGTAAACATGCAGAAATGGTAATGTCTGTTGGTACCTGTGCAGCCTTTGGTGGTGTTGTTACCGGCCATGAAAACATTAACGAAATGAGCGGGCTGCAGTTTCTCCATAACCAGAAGGGAGGTTTGCTTGGCAGTGAATTTATTTCTAAAAACGGACTGCCGGTAGTCAACGTACCCGGCTGCCCGTCACATCCTGACTGGATTGTTGAAACCATGACGGCACTCCTTAAAGGCTGGCTGGACATGGACGGCCTTGATGAATTTCACCGGCCAAAGGTGTTTTTCAGTAAGCTGGCCCATCATGGATGTCCCAGGAATGAATACTATGAATTTAAGGCATCAGCAGTCGGTTATTCCCAGCAGGGGTGCCTGTTTGAATTTCTCGGCTGCAAGGGAACCCTGTGTGAGTCTGATTGCAATGAAAGGCTGTGGCTGGGCCGTACAGGAAGTTGCACCAGGGGGGGATTTCCCTGTATTGCCTGCACTTCACCACTTTTTCCTGACAAGCAGCGGCCATATTTCAGCACGAGAAAAATTGGGGATGTCCCTGTAACTCTTCCCCTGGATGTTCCCAAGGCCTGGTTCGTTGGAATCTCCGGCATGTCTAAACTGGCCTGCCCGGAGAGATTGAAAAAAAATGCTGTTTCTTTCAAATGGATCAGCTGAGTGTACTTTCAGTTGCTGTATTGAACGTATAGAAAACATCCAATGGAGATGCCATGGCTAAACTGATTGCAATTGACCCTTTCAACAGGCTCGAAGGGGATTTGCGAATTGAACTTGAAATTGATGCCAATACGGTTATTTCTGCAAAGAGTTCCGGTATCATGTTTCGCGGCTTCGAACGGATAATGCCTGGCAGATCACCGATGGATGCACTGGTGATTACTCCCCGTATATGCGGCATCTGTAGTGGTTCTCACGGTGTAGCTGCTGCGAAGTGCCTGGCCCAGGCACAGGGCGCAGAAATGCCTGAAAATGGCTTTCACATGAAAAACCTTATCCTGGGTATTGAGGTGGTCATGAGCCACCTGAGCCACTATTATCTCCTCTTCGCTCCCGACCTGACCAGTCCCCGCTATAAAAAACTACGTGTATATGAATCCGTGAATCAGCGCTTTACTGCCATGAGCGGCTCTTCAGTAGTACTTGCCTTAAAGGCCAGGCAAAGCGCCTTGGAGATTATGGGGTTGGTCGGAGGCAAGTGGCCGAACAGCCTGGCAATTCACCCTACCGGCACAACCTCAACCATAAATCTCAGCAGCCTGACGAGAACAATAGGCATCCTGAACGAATTTCGGGATTTCCTGGAAAAAAGATTCCTGGGCTGTGCCTTAAGCGAATGGCTTGATATCGACAGCTTTGATAAACTTTTAGAATGGCAGTCCAATCCCCAGCATGGTGAAAGCGACCTCGGGCTTTTCCTTACAATGTGCCTTGAGGCCGGGCTGGATAGAATAGGCAAAGGACCGAACAGGTATATAAGTTACGGCGCCTATGATCTCCCGGATGGATCCACCTGGCTGCCTGCAGGTTATTTTGATGGAAGAACGCAACCATTTGACCAGTCACTCATCAAAGAACATATAGGTGCGTCCTTTTTCAGGGATGCTGTCGAAGCAAGACATCCACTGGATGGGGTTACCTCTCCGCTGGCTGATAAAACCGGGGCATACAGCTGGGCCAAAGCACCACGGTATGACGGCAAGACTGTTGAGGTCGGCCCCCTGGCAAGGATGATTATTGCCGGTGACCCCTTGTTAACAGATATGGTTCGTCAGACGGACTCTTCTGTCATGACACGCATGTTTGCCAGGCTTCGAGAAATGTGCAGGCTTACAAAAGAGATGTCCAACTGGCTCGAAAGGATTAATCCGGCTGAACCTTTTTATGCTGTACCCTCCAGCAGATTCACCTCTAATGGTATCGGCCTGACAGAAGCTGCACGTGGCAGCCTGGGACACTGGATGAAAATTTCCTCAAACCTGATTGATAACTACCAGGTTGTGACACCATCTGCCTGGAATATGTCGCCCAGGGATGAAAACGGACAACCGGGGCCTGTTGAGCAGGCCCTGACTGGTGTAAGCGTCTCTGACATAAATGATCCTGTCGAGGTAAATCACATTATCCGTTCTTTTGATCCCTGCATGTCCTGTACTGTCCACTGAATTAGCCAGGGTTGGACCCTTTGGAGTTGCTGCAATAAAATGAGAAGCCCGCAAACATTCTCCGACATACTTGCCTCAGGTTTCAGGGAAGCAGTAGTTATACTTTCCCGGGACCTTAAAGTTGTGGGCGCCAACGATACATTCCTGACTGAAAATAATCTTAACATCGATGATATTCAGGGCAAAACATGTCACGATGTTCTCAAGAGCTGCATGAACTTCTGCAAGCAACAGATTGATGAGTGTCCTGTGCACGAGGCCCTGTCTACAGGCAAGCCTGTCAGCATCACCCACCAGGATGTCATGCTCGACTCCGTTCCGCACCATTATAAGATTGATGTCTATCCTGTTACTGATGAAAAGAACGGCGAGACCCATTTCCTTCATATAGCCAGAGATATTACCAACCGCATAGAAGAGGAACGGTTGAAAGACAACATGTGGATGGAAATATTAAACCGCATGGAACACCTCTATGCTGCCATGGTGGACGGCAATGAAAATATTGAGCATATCCAGGGTGAGATTGACCAGCTCATAGAAATTGTTCCTCTCGCAGTGGTTGGCTGGGATTCTCATGGTGACATTACCCGTTGGAATACAAATGCAGAAATAATTTTCGGCAATGCTGCAAATGAAGTTTTAGGTAAACCCTTTATAGAGTTTTTTGCCAGCGGCAAGTCCCAGGAAAGATTTTCAGAAATTATACACAAACTGAAAATGGGCCAGACTGAAATATATTCCCTTGCTGAAAACAGGACTGCTTCAGGGCATATTATCTTTTGTGAGTGGCACCATAGTGTTTATCAATACGATAATAATGGCGACATGTCTGCCTGCCTGTCCCTTGGGCAGGATGTAACCGAAAGATTATCCACGGAAAAGGATCTCGGGAAACTTGCAGGACAGCTTAAGGCAATTCTTAATGCTACAGGCGATGCCCTTGTCGGTGTAAATAATCTCAGGCGTATAATTCTTTGGAATCCAGCCGCGGAAAAACTTTTTGGCTGGCTTGCCAGCGAAGTTATAGGACGGGAAATAGAAATGCTCTTCCCTCCTGAACTTCAAGAAAGCCAGACCGAAAAATTTCGTCAATTTCTTGAGGGTAAACAGCAGAAAAAAGGGCACAAGACAACCTTTGAGACATCTGCCCTTCGGAGGGACTCTATAACTGTTCCGGTTGAGATCACCCTGTCTTCTTCACTTATAGAGAACAAGCGTAACTGTTTTGCGGTATTCCATGAGATCACTGAAAGAAAACGCACTGAAAAATTATTGATTCAGTCTGAAAAAATGCGTTCACTGGGAGAGATGGCCAGCGGTGTAGCCCATGATTTTAATAATAGCCTGACAATAATCCTGGGTAATATCAAATTGCTCAAAGAGACTGGTGTTGATAATGCAATTGCTGAAAAACTTGATGCCATTGAAAAGGCAGCCCAGCAGGGTGCAACGACTATTGCCAGCTTGCAGGGATTCAGCCGTGGAACTGAGGATACTCACAAACAGACTGAACTCCTGGCCTTGAAACCTCTGATTGAGGAGGTCAGGAATCTTACCCGTTTCAGGTGGAAAGACCTGCCCCAGAAAGAAGGATATACCATCGATTTCACAACAGAGGCTGAAGATGCACCTGCTCTGGTTATCAATGGTCCTGATTTTAAGGAAATGTTAACCAATCTTATTTTTAATGCTGTAGATGCCATGCCCACCGGGGGGCATATTCACCTCAGCGTAAAACAAGAAGAGGACAAGGTCCTTTTGGCAGTGCAGGACAACGGCAAGGGGTTGTCAAAAAAGGAGGCTGCACATATATTTGACCCTTATTTTACTACCAAGGGAAGAGGACATGCCGGTCTTGGATTACGCATTGCAAAACGATTTGTTGAACGCTATGGTGGTTCGATAATGGTGGAAAGTGTCAAGGGGGCCGGCTCCACTTTTACTATTGAGTTTCCCCTTCTTACTACCTCTGATCCGGAAAAACTGTTCCAGCCCAAAAAACACACTCTGCCGTTACACCTGCAAATACTTCTCATCGATGATGAACCTCTTGTCAGAAACCTGCTCAGGCAGGTACTGGAGCGGGACGGCCATACAGTAACTGAGGCGAGTAATGGGCAGGAAGGGGTCCGATGTTTCCGGGAAAACAATTTTGATCTTGTTATAACAGATCATGGCATGCCTGTAATGAACGGCCTGGATGCCGCCTTCCGCATCAAGAAACAAAAACCTGAAACGCCGGTTATACTCATTACCGGTTGGCAGACAGAAACTGATGCAACTTTTCAAAAGCCAAGCGGCATAGATGAGTTTATCACCAAACCGTTTGATCTTGAGGAACTCATTGATTTGATCGAAAAATATGGGAGCAAAATGGCTTCGTAGAACTCGCTATCTACTCTGCCATCCTAAAGCGGCACGACAGACTTTCCGAAGTCGGAGTTTATGCCCTGTCTTTAAGGGTGCTTATCTACAAGTCTGTCAAAAACAACATATGATGAAACGTGCATGTTCGAGAGAAATGAGGATTAGAAGAGGAGCACGGATACTATTGCTATCACAACAAGGGGCAGGTGCCGGAAGAACGCTGGTGCCACATTTCCAGCTGGCAATGATGCTATGAGCCTGGATGCCACTATAAAAGAAAATATCAGGCCGGTTATTATAAGAGCAAGCTGTAAAATATATATGGATTGCATATCAAGTCTGAACGCAATATGCGGAAATGAATATCCCACCTGATTGCCCAGAATAACAAAGAAATCCGCCGCATGGTTTAAAAGCGGCACAAGCCGGATAGCAATTTCATTGGCATAGATCAGGGGCAGCATAGTCATAAAAAAGGTTGAACCGAAGCCTTTGCCTGCATCAGTATCTACCATGCCTGTAAATGCTACCCCGGCAACAGCGACATGGTAGGCAAACAGTACCGAAGCAATCATCAGCAACCCATATGTCAATTCCATGGAACCGATGTAACTATTGAGCCTCATCGGTATTGTTGTAAGGTCAAGCCCCCTGAATATCTGGGTTCCCCACAGTAACGGCACAAAAAGGGTCATGGCAAGATCAGCTGAACGGGCATGCCAAAGCTCCCACCCAGGCGGCCTGAGATTGAACCGAACAGCCTCATTCTGGCAGGCCTTCATGCAGTTGCCGCACAACACGCAATCCTGGTTGGTGTCCATGGCAAAGGGGCCCTTTGCCATGGAACAGCCAGGTATATCATCACGACCGGTAAAACAGTCATAGCTTGTACATTCATGACTGCAGTAATTGTAGTTGGCCCTTACTTCAACAATCGAAACTCTGGCAAAGGTTGCTACCATCTGCCCCAGGGGACATACATATCGACACCAGACCCTTCCTTCAAAAAGCAAGGCAAAAAGAATCGCAGAGCCGAGCATGGCGATTAGCAGCCATGCTGTTTCAGTCGGTCTCTCAAACATATGCAGTGCCGCCTGGGCCCAGAAAATGATGGCCAATCCGACAGCACCGACAAAAAAACCTACATTCAAATAATTTGGCGGGATCTTCCAGCGTTTCATTTTCAGTTTCCTGACCATATTACTGAAAAAACCAATGGGACAGAAACTGCACCATATTCTTGCCAGGAGCAGACAACTCAATATGAGGAGGGGCTCCCAATTGGCCCAGACCAGCAAGAGTGAGATATTGGACTCTGGAGAAGGATTTCCCCAGATACCGAGGATAACCACAAAAACAAACATGCCGGCCACTACGATCTGGGGCACAATAGGATAAAACGGACTCTGGAAAAAGTTTCTGATAAATTTTACTGAAAGAAGATTAAAGGCGTTTTTGCCTGTTATCGGCACATTCCCGATAAAGACATCTTCTGCCGCAATAACGCTTCCTTTGGCAAAACTGATAGAGCGCGCCACAACCTCTTCAAGTTCTCTAAAATTCCCCGGCCAGTTGTAGGCCATCATTTTATTCAAAGCCTCCGGTTCCATCTTCATCGGAGGTTTACGCTTTTCGCGCCCTATTTCTTCAAGGAGGAGGTTGACAATCTCTTTGAGGTCCCTTTTTCTGCTCAGAAATGGTTCTATTCGAACATGATCGGTTGCCAGATATTCATAGAGTGTATTTTCAAGAGCAAGATCATCGACAACATTTATTATTACCTGGGTTGACGCCTGGGCCGGACGTTCAGCCCCTAGAGGATAGAACATGCCAGTCAAAAAATATTCAAGCAGCATCCTCTGGACCTTTGGTTCAAGCCTTGAGCCGTCTTTAATGACAAGTGTCCCATTATGGGCCAGCTTTAAAAATCCCTGCCAAGGCACAAACGTACGACCATGGGTTTCAGGGTCATAGCCCAAAAGAGCTCCAATCTGCTCCAGCTCCCGGTAATAAACAGTCCCTTTCTCGTGCTGCAGACCTTTAGAAACAAAATGTGGGACCGTATCAGGATCGAAAATAATATATGAACCCTCATTGGCATTACCATGTTCGTAAATATATTGGGCAATCCTCGACTTCATGGAGCCTGGCTCGCCGCCAAGCAGGATAGAACTGCCGGACCGGCAGATAGAATCAACCTGACTTCGAAGTTTTTGGGCTCTTTTCGAACTACCGATTAATGGAATGCAGGGACGTGAATCCATTTTTATCATGAGTTCACTGTAATGATGATCCTGGTAGATCTGGCTCTGCTCGCGTCCTTCAAGCATCGAATTGAACCATTTTCGTATTGCAGCTTGCGATGCCTCTGGATATTCCCGGTATAAATCAAGAAAGACTATCCGCGGAACGGCAAAAATGCTTATTTTCTCCATAGCTCTTGCTGTTACAAACCTGGGGCTATCGGTAAGAAGGCTCATTTCCCCGAAGACTTCACCAACTCTGTGAACAGCGAGATCAATCTCTCTTCCCGATTCAGGCTTGTGGGACAGGTTGACAGTCCCCTCCAATATGACGTAAACAAAATCACTACTGTCATTTTGGCGAAAGATTATTTCATTAGGTGCAAATGTAAGCCTTTCTGACTTTGAATGGATAGTACCGATAACGCTTTTGGGGAGAGAGTGGAAAATTGCAGAGTTGGCAAGCCTGTCTATATCCTGCAGTTTCAGGGCTTTGCCAAGATCCTTTTTGGTTATAGCACCTGCATCGAGCAGCAGCATACCGATCAAAGGGTCGTAGCCTTTTGAGCGAAGATTATCCTGGCGGTCCAAGGCATACATCACCGCCGTTTCATCACACGCAGTAGCAGCCAGTAAATATTCACACAACTTCCTGGCTGGCTCTCTAACCTGCGTTAGAGAATGAAAATACTTTTCATTATGAGGTTCAGTCATATCTGCCACCCCTTCCAAGGATGGAATTTCTTAAAGTTAATTTAGCTGATTTCCATTTTTATTGCTAATTCATTTGTCGCAGCCCCTCTATTTCCAAAGGTTTACCAGAATTTCTGAGCCACTACTGCTGATGATATTACTTGCGTCTATAATTTATTATGATAGAATTATTAATATTATTATATGGTTATAATATTTAAAAAAGCAGCTGCCAGAGGAAGAATTATGAAGCCCGCGCAAAGTCATTATTCTATGGATTTATTGAATTCCCTCCAATTCACTTGCCTATTACTTTTCATAACTGCTCTTCTATTCCATATGGGCGGCTGTGTAAAAAACAAACCCATACATAATGCTTCTATGGATATGCCATTGACAGAGAAATGGAGCGGGGATTATCCTGTACCCGAACTTGGCAGGCTACCTGAAGGGCAGCAGGATATGGCAGCTGGGTATATCGGCGATGCTGAAACATTCATCCCGGTTTGGCGGATCTTTATGCCGGAAGAAATCCTGCCGGCTATTGATTTCAGCAAAAACATCGTCGTCTTCACCCGTAATGTCCATTTCTATAACCGGACATCAATTCTCAAGGTTACGCTTCAAGACGGGATTGCAGAGATTATTGCCATGGAAACCATGTCTGCCATGCCCATAGAAGACAAAGTGGCTATGGCCATGGGCGTCATTCCTCGCAAGGGGGTCACGGCCACCCAGGCGGGCACACAGAAAATCCAGGTAATGCCCTATCAATAACTTCGGCAAATTGCAGTGAACAACAGAGTATACTTCCAGGTCATTATTGTAAGCCTTCTGCTATTTGGCGGTGGGCTCTCATGTACAAAGTTTGAAAACGAATCTCCCGTCCCTGACACATTAATCGCGCTCAGTCCTGCAAGTGCATCCTATCTCTTAGAAAATGATTGGATACAGCTTGAAAATGGCCTGGCAGAATGGCAGGCTGCCCCTGGTTCAGCCAGTAAAACCAAGGTCGCCTTATTTGGAGAAACAATTTATGGGACTCTAAATAATGACGGGGATGAGGATGCTGTTATATTTCTGACCTACCAGGGTAGCGGCAGCGGCACATTTTTTTATCTCGGAGCCGCACTTCTAAAAAACGGGAACTATCAGGGTACAAAAGGGGTCTGGCTCGGTGACCGCATAGGTCTGCCCACTGCAACTATAAAAAATGGTCTTATTACTATAAACTACCTTGACCGAACCCCCGATGAAAGCATGGCAACTACTCCCAGTGTGGAACAAACTCGATATTTCATCCTGGACCATTCCACCTTGCGGGAAATCAAACCTGCTGATGATGAAATGTTATATCAGGGCTGGCTTACCATTGGACATGAGGTCCGTTCTTTTCTGCCCTGTGACGAAAAGGATGAACTTTGGCTTAAAGGAAATTCTCAGGCTCTGGCAGAAATCACTACTGCCTATAGAGAAACGATGACTGATTTCCCCCCTTACTCCCCTGTTTTCACTATTCTAACAGGTAAAAAGATTGTTCCTGATGAAGAAGGTTTTGGTGCAGAATACAAGCAGGCTTTTTCCGCCTCCCGGCTTATCCATATATGGCCGAAAGGAAACTGCAGAAGTCACCTGATCATTTTGAAATCACCCTTGCCGGGAGCAATTATTTCATCACCGTTAACTATCAGAGGACAGGCCCGCTCCACCTGGTTTTTTGAAGGAGATTTCCCGATTATACTTGAGGATGGACAGGGCAAAAATATAGCTGTAAGTTATGCCACAGCAAAAGGTGAATGGATGACAACCGGCTATGTCGGATTTGAGGGCTTAATACAATTCAAGAGCCAATTATCAGGCCAGAGAGGAACCCTTATCCTGAAAAAGGATAATCCCACCGGCCTGGTTAAATTTGATGATGCTTTGAAAATCCCCGTTAAATTCAAATAGGGTGAAGAACAGTGAACAGCTTAGTCATAGCCTGCAGCAGTTGCGGCACTAAAAACAGAATCCCTGCTGACAAGCAGCACCTTGGACCAAAATGCGGGAGTTGCAAAACAGCCATTTCACTTGCCGGCTCCGCTGTGCCCGTTGAACTTGAAGATTCCGACTTTCATGGTTTTATTAACCAGGCCTCAAAACCTGTTATGGTCGATTTCTTTTCACCTACCTGCGGACCTTGCAGGATGCTTGCTCCTACCATAGATACCATGGCAAAACGATTCGTTGGCCGGGTTAT
>Ga0209013_10005277_pt1 | contig 11162 bp, 9 predicted proteins | sample Cruoilmetagenom2_FD_187291 | JGI IMG/M metagenome (GOLD analysis project Ga0209013, IMG submission 187291) | Oil polluted marine microbial communities from Coal Oil Point, Santa Barbara, California, USA - Sample 2 (SPAdes) (version 2) | ecosystem: Environmental > Aquatic > Marine > Oil seeps ...
TCTACGCCGTCTGCCCGTGCGCGAACTGAAGATTGATCGCAGCTTCGTCGCCAACGTGCTGCTTGACGAGCAGGACGAGGTGATCGTTCGCTCTACTATTGACCTGGGCCACAACCTCGGGCTCGAAGTCGTTGCCGAGGGGGTCGAGAACAACGAAGTGCTCGACCGTTTGCGGGGCTTTGGCTGTGATGTCGCACAGGGCTTCTGCATCTCTCGTCCACTTGATGCGGAACGTTTTGTCTCGTGGCTCAGCACGACTGCTCATCCGAGCCGAGCGTTCGATCCTCTCGGCTCTGAGGAGTGGGAGTTCGTGAGCCATCAAGAGAACATCGTCACCTGGGAGCCTGATCCTGCGACCTGAGTGATTCTCAGTGTGCGAACGCCGAACTCCCCACATTTTCGGCGGTGGTCATGTAGCGGCCGGGCCCCATCGGTACGCATTGAGTGCGAACCGTGCGGTCGGGGTGAGTGCATGTGACGAATCACGGAATCTCAGAAGGTTGACCTTGAGCTGGAGCTTGCGATACTGGGAGTGTGCCCAAACGACTGCCGCTCCAGCATGTGTCGATCCATGGTCACTCCGTCGGCTATCGGCGGGCGGGTGAGGGTGAGCCAATCCTCCTGATTCATGGCCTCGCCGGGAGTTCGCGCACCTGGGACGACGTCATTCCCAGGCTCAGTGAGCACTATGACGTCATCGCCCCCGATCTGCTCGGGCACGGAGAGTCGGCAAAGCCGCTCGGTGACTACTCACTCGGTGCGTTCGCGAGCGGCGTGCGCGACATGCTCTCGGTGCTCGGCGTACCGAGTGTGACCATTGTGGGCCATTCGTTCGGTGGTGGAATCGCGATGCAGCTCGCGTACCAGCATCCTCACCTCGTTGACCGGCTTGTCCTCGTCGGCAGTGGTGGTCTGGGGCGCGACGTCTCTTGGCTGCTGCGGCTCCTGACACTGCCTGGTGCTGAGTATCTCATGCCCATCTTCTTCCCGAGACCCCTCGTTGAACGGGCAACCGGTGTCGGTCGTCAGCTCGGTCAGAGGAATATTCGCTCACCGAGGTTGGGTGAGATGTGGCGCGCATACAGTTCGTTGGCCGGTGCACCAAACCGGACGGCGTTCGTTCGAACCATGCGTGGCGTCATCGAGCCAGGTGGGCAGATGGTCAACGCGGTCGATCGGCTCTACTTGGCTGCTCACCTTCCGACGCTCATCATTTGGGGAGACCAGGACGGCATCATTCCCGTCGAGCATGCGTACTCCGCCCATGAAGCGATCGAATCGAGCAGGTTGGAGATCCTGGAGGGAGTCGGTCACTTCCCACACGTCGAGGCACCTGATGTATTCAATGACGTCTTGCTCGACTTCATGGAGTCGACGAAACCTGCCTCGACACGTCATGAAGCGCTGCGTGACGTGCTCTTGGAGGGCAGCTGACAGTTGAGCTCAGGTGCGGCGGATCACAATTGAAGCAATCCCGTTGGCCTCGAGGTCCCAGACGATCTCGGTGTCTGCGCTGGTAAGAAATTCAACTAGTTCGCCGGAAGAAGCATGGAACCTGCCGGGGCTGCGGTCGAGCCCGACAGTGGAGAGCACGGTTACGAATGCCACCCCACCTGATCGAAGCCTGCGGCTGAGTACTTCGAGGATCCGACGATTGCGGAACCGTTGACAGACGATGATGTCAAAATCCTGAAGATCGCCTGGTAGCCCATCTTCCAGATTCTGTTGTCTCGCGTCGACGAGGTCGGCCACATCACTGGCTCTGGCGGCAGCATTCGTGAGTGCAACCGCGACACCAGATACATCTATCGCAACCACATTGAGTCCTCGGCTCGCGAGCCAGACGGCTTGTGCACCACGGCCGCATGCGATATCGAGGGCTCGACCCGAAGTAGGAACCAGCGGGGTCATCTCCGGATTGATCGCGAGAATCTCGGGCGCGCGAGGAGCAGCAGGGGTCCGTTTGCTGTATCGGTCATCCCAGTGTTGCTGGCCATTGTCGATGAAGCCATTCTCGCACCTCATGCACCAGATTCTGGAGGGCCTATGCGCGGTCACTGGGGTCGGACGTGGAATCATCAGTCCTGTGACCAACATCGACGACGACTCCAGCACACAGACTTCAGCTGGCTGGCTGTCTTCCGAGGACCTTGAGGTCGTGCGCGCCAATGTCCCGATCGTCTACGTGGATGCGATACCGGTGCGCGTGGACCCACTCGGCAATGTCACCCACGTCGGGTTGTTGCTGCGAGTAGCGGCCGACGGCACGATCAGCAGGATGGTTGTCACAGGTCGCGTGTTGTTCGGCGAGCGCATTCGCGAAGCGCTGATGAGGCACTGTGAGAAGGATCTAGGCCCGATAGCGCTTCCTCGCGTACCAGCGAACCCGACACCATTCACCGTCGTCGAATATTTCCCCGATCCTGATCGATCTGGGTTCTACGACCCGCGCCATCACGCCGTCAGCCTGGCCTACGTCGTGCCCGTAGAGGGCGATTGTGAACCCACGCAAGAAGCACTAGATCTGCATTGGTTCACGCCGCAGGAGGCGGTCAGTTCAGAAGTTCGATTGCAGATGACTGGAGGGCACGACCGTTTGATCCGACTTGCCCTCGCTCACGTTGGCAAGCTGCCCTGAGGTAGCGGTCCTAGAACAACAACAGCAGCAGCCACAGGGTGACCATTCCTGCTGTGAGTGAGGCAATGAGATTGCGCGTGATCAGCGCCACGATGACAGCTACGCAGATCGCTGCAATCTCTGTGACTTCGACTCCGCTCGATCCCTCGCCCCCAGCAATCAGGTTGACAGTCAGCGCTGAGAGAACGGCAGGTCCGACGTAGCGCAATGCGCGCACGAGGGCGGGTGGTAGCGGGCGCTCGGCGAGAAAGAGTATGAGACCCGCCCTCGAGCTGTAGGTGACCAGACCGACGACCAAAACGGCGGAGAGCGCGGCTGCGGAGCTCACTGGGGGAACCCGCGAGTCGACAGATTGCGCCCATCGAGGACGACATCGGCGATGTAGCCAGCCGCGACTCCCGACATGGCCCCGATGAGAATGCCGCCGTTGTTCGGAACACCCAGTGACACGAAACAAAGTGCGGCTCCGGTGATTGCAGCCACAACGCCCGGCCAGTTGGTGAGACCGAGCACGACCAGCCCGGCGAACATCACGGCGGGGGCCACATCGAGGCGCCATTCGCTCGGAATGCTTGACCCGACCACCATTCCTGCAACGACTGCGATGTTCCACAGCACGAAGAAGAACGTTCCTACCGTGAGGTAGTAGCGGCGCCAAGTGTCAGCTGAGAGTCTTGTGCGTGCGGACACAAGAGCGAAAGTCTGGTCGATCAGGAAATATGGTCCGACCCAACGGAACCAACGCGGCTGGTCGCCGAAACGAGGAGCAAGGGCTGCGCTGTACATCACATGGCGAAGGTTGATCGCTGCCGCAGTGGCCACGAGCGTGAGCCAGGTGGCCGTGGCGGCCAGGCTGACCGTTGCGAGTTGAGCGGCTCCGGCGAAGATGAACAGGTTCGTGGACCATGCGATTCCGGTCGGCATGGCTGACTCGGTAATTGCGACTCCCAGCACCAGAGCGAACGGAATCGCGGGTATGAACAGCGGCGTCGAGTCGCGTACGGCCTGCCTCATGATCAGGTCGTTTGGGGCACTGATGGGTAGCTGAGCGTCCTCGGCATTAGACATCGTTCGTCAGGGTAGGGCCGTGGTCGGGGCATACCGCCACTGGTCCTGGTGTAGCGCGTACCATGAACGTCAATGTCCGAAGGCGGCGCCACCCATCGTTCGGCAAGCGCACTTCGAACCGCGCTCGCTGGTCAACGGATGGTCCGTTTTGATGCGCCGAAGTTGATGGGGCCCGTTCCCCAAGCTGGTCGCATCGTCGAGCATGTGGAAAGCCATGGCAAGCATCTCGAAATCACTTGGGATGACGGGTTGGTGCTCGATACCAACTTGCGGATGTCGGGGTCCTGGCACCTGTATCGGCGTGGCGGGCGTTGGCGTAGGCCTTACGAACAGATGCGCGCCGCCGTCGAGGTTGAAGATTGGGTAGCAGTCTGTTTCAACGCTCCCGTGGTCGAGACTCATCGGTTGCCCGACAAGCGTCGGCACCCGGGGATGGGTCGGCTCGGCGTGGACCTCTGTCAGCCTGGAGCGGATCTCGGCGCCGTTGTCAACCTCCTTCTCACACATCCCGACCCTGACACTCGCCTAGCCGAGGTGCTTCTCGACCAGCGGGTGATGCGGCGCGTCGGAAACGTGTTTCGATGTGAGGTTCTCTGGGCCACCGAGTTGAGCCCATACGCAAAGGTCGGATCGCTGACCGAGCACGATGCCATCAGGGTTGTCAATTCAGCCGCGACAATGCTTCGTACAAACCTGCATCAAGAGCAATCGGCGTCCGCCCCCGGCACCAAGGGTGGGCACGCCGTTTACGGCCGAAACGGGCAGCGCTGTCAGAGATGTGGCGGAACTGTCGATTGTCGCCAGGTGGGTGAACACAATCGCATTCTCTACTGGTGTCCGGGGTGTCAGCTGCACCTCGACCCGAAGCTCGAGAAGCCAAGCGACGATACGCCAATGGATCCACATCCCGCGGCACAGCGTTATCTCGCCGACCTCCCTTGGAATCGCGACGTTGGCTGAGTAGCGCCTTTCAGAAGGGGCTCAGACCCATTCGATTGCGAATTGAGGTGAGTTCGCCGAGGTGGCTGTAGCCGTGACCGATCGCTTCCCACGACAGGAAGAACGGCGCGGGCTTGCCCTCCCACATGCCGTAGAGCCAGCCGAAACGATCGTCGGGAGTATCGATCCGCCGCAGCGCAGCGGTGCTGTCCGGAACAGTGTCGAGGATTGACAGGTCTGCGTCGGCCGCCCAGGCTTGGGTGTTTTCGATAACAGCGAGCAGGTAGGCCTCGACCGCTTCGGGATCGAGTTGGGGGATGAGATCCAGGTCTTCCATCTCGGCCAGACCGCGCCACGTATCACCGTCGATACCTACTCGGGGCGCCCAGTCGACGAGCACTTCGTCTCTTCCGCGAATGACCCCGTTGACCGCAATGTCGTGGTGGCGGGCGGTGTGCCATGAAACGTATGTGGCAACTACCCCGCCATCGTCGACCCGTTCCGACATCCGCGATGCCGGAATGACCGAGAAGATGGTGTTCGCCAATCGGTTACTCAGTGATTCGAGGTCATCATTGATCCACGCGCGCAGGTCCATCTGAGCACGGTAGCGGTCCTCGTCTCCCAAGGGCCATCCGGTCGATCTCGTGAACTATTACCGACGCATCGTCGTCAAAAGATCACGAGAACAGCGGTGTGTCGATGCTGTCGTGGGTTCTGGCTACTCCGTTGCGATGGCATCCAGAACATCCATGTTCGAGGCCTTGAAGGATGGGTAGACAGCGGCGAACAATCCGGCGACTACAGCGCTGATGAGGATGAGACCGATGATCAGCGGATTGAAGGCCAGCTTGCTGATCACATCGTCGGGTACAGCGAGAGACAGGACCACACCGAGGAACGTCCCGAGCACGATTCCGACGATGGCGCCGAAGGCAGAGACGATGACCGCTTCCCAACGCACGGAGCGGCGAATCTGGCGCTTGTTCATTCCGACAGCCCGTAGCAGACCGATTTCCCTGGTTCGTTCGAAGACGCCGAGTGCCAGCGTGATGGAGATTCCGAGAATTGCGATCAGGATTGCGAATGCCAGGAGCATCGTAATGATGATCAGAAGCTGATTGATCTGGGCTTCCTGTGAGGCGAGAAACTCGGCATTTGTCTCGACATTGGCTTGCGGGAAGGCCTCCATAGCGGTTCGGACGGCAACGTCGCCGTCTGCGGCATCGACACCGTCAGCCAACTTGGCAATGACGAAGAAGTCGCGCGCTGGCGCGTCGCTGACAGCCTCGAGGGTGTCGATGCTGATGAGCCAGTTACCGAACGTTGCGTCGGCATAAATGCCGGCCACGGTCAACGTGGAGCTCACGCCGTTCTGATACGTCACGTCGATTTCGGAACCGACGACGAGGTCGAGATCACCGGCCGGATCGCCGTGGACCAGCACCTCATCGATCTCGAGATCGGCGATACTCCCTGCCCGGAGATCTGGATCGACGAGCTTCTCGAATGCAATCGGGTTGACGGCACCGAAGTTCTTCTGATCGCCGTCGACCAGGCCGGCGACACCACGAATCGGTGTGACGGCATCGAGTTCTGGCACTTCCGCGAGCGTGTCGGCCACGATCGGTGACAGACCTTGGAAGTTCTGATCGGTGACGATGTAGTCGGCCGAGATCGCATTTTCGAGGGTGTCGACGAGGGTGGATCGCAGTGATGATGCAAAAACCGCAGTACCGCTCACGAGGGAGACGCCGATCATCAGAGCGGCTGCGCTCGATGAGGTGCGGCGAGGTGCACGCGCGACGTTCTGCCTGGCCAAAGCTCCCGGCACCTTGAACAGCTTCTCGATTGGCCATCCGATCACGCGTGTGACCGGGCGAGCGATCGTTGACGACACGCTGGCGACGCCGAGGAAGAGCATTACCGCTCCGCCACCTGCGAGCACTATCAGCCCGATGTTGCCCCCGGGCGTCGCGAACAAACCAACAATGAACATGACCGCTCCGGCGATGGTGAGGATCGTGCCGGTGACCAGTTGCCGTGTACGCAATGCGACGAATCCGAGTTCTGGGCGCATTGCTGCGACCGGGGGGATGCGCGATGCGTGCCTTGCGGGAATGACGACAGAAAGCACCGTGATACCAACGCCGACGAGTGCCGCCATGACGATGGTCCGGAGGGCGAGAACCGTTGAGGTCGATGGGAACCCAGCACCGGCCGCGTCGAATGCGATGATCAAGAGGCGGGCTACGAGTACTCCGCCACCGACTCCGAGCACTGTAGAGATGATGCCGATGGCCAGGGCTTCGAGGGAGATCATACGCCGGACCTGTTTGCCAGATGCACCAACTGCGCGAAGGAGTGCGAGCTCGCGGAGGCGTTGTCCAATCGTGATCTGGAAGACGTTGTTGATGATGAACGCGCTCACGAACGCGGTGATGAATGCGAAGATCAGCAATCCCGTCCCGAATATGTCGATGAACTGGGTGATTTCGTCGGCGGCCTCTTCGGCAACTTCCTCCCCGGTGACTACTTCCGCGCCGGCCGGGATCGTCTCAGCCACGGCCACCTGAACGTCGGCGATGCTGGCACCATCTTCAACCTTGATGGCAATTGAATCGACCTTGCCATCGGCCCCAAAGTTGACCAGGGCAGTTTCGAGGTCGAGTGCCACCAGCGCTGCGCCCCCGAAGCTGTCGCCGCTGCCGAGCCCCAAAGTTGCAGTGATTGTTCCTTCGTGTTGTCCCGTGTCCGTGATGTACGTGACGACATCACCAACCGCGAGGTCTTCCCGATCGGCGGTGGCCTTGTCGATCGCGAGTTGGTCGGGACCCCTGGGTGGTTGACCGTCTTTTATGGTCACCCCTTCCAGGCCGTCGTCGGCCTCCCACGACACGCCGAGGCTCGGGCCTTGGGTGGTGACTACATCGCCGCTGTCATCGACGAGTTGGGCGTATCGCTGCAACGCGGGCTCGACCGCCTCGACACCCTCGATCCGGCGTACTGAATCCGCGATCGTGAGGTCGATCGGTTCGCGGACTTGGTCGCTGTCGAATTCCTGGACGCTGCGCACCTCTAGGTCGACCTGTTCGTTGAGTTCCTGGAACAAGTCGGTGAACGTTGCTCGCAGGCTGTCGGCGAGCACGAACGATCCCACGACGAACGACACACCGGCGGTGATCGCGGCGGCAATCGCGAGCGTACGTCCCCAGCGGGCACGGATGCTCCTGCGCGCGATGAGCGCGGTTGAACCAGCGCTCATTTCAATCCCAGTTCTTCAGGTGATCAATCACTTGATCTGACGTTGGGTCAAGCATTTCGCCGATGACCTTGCCGTCGCCGACAAAGATGACACGGTCGGCGTACGAGGCGGCAATGGGGTCGTGGGTGACCATGACTATGGTTTGGCCGAGTTCTTTGACGGCTCGCCGCATGAAGTCGAGGATTTCCGAACCGGTGATCGAATCAAGGTTGCCTGTCGGTTCGTCGGCGAAGATGATCTGCGGTCGTGACGCGAGTGCCCTGGCGACAGCTACCCGCTGCTGCTGGCCGCCCGACAGTTCGCTCGGACGGTGATGGAGCCGATCATCGAGCCCCACGGTGGTGATCACCTGTTCGATCCAAGCGGTGTCTCCGGCCTCTCCACCCAGCGTCATCGGCAGTCGGATGTTTTCCTCGGCCGTAAGCGTGGGGATCAGGTTGAAGGTTTGGAAAATGAATCCGATCTTCGTGCGCCGCAGCTCGGTGAGTGCCTTGTCGTCTAGTGACGCAAGATAGGTGTCTCCGATGTAGGTCGCGCCGGTTGTGAGCGTGTCGAGGCCTGCGAGGCAGTGCAGGAGTGTCGATTTGCCCGATCCTGAGGGCCCCATGATGGCGGTGAACTTCTTCGCTTCGAACGAAACGGTCACGTCGTCGAGTGCCCGAATCTGTGTATCTCCGACTCCGTAGAGTTTGGATGCGTTGACGGCTCCGGCGGCAGTCACACTCGCTGGTTCGGTTGGGCTGTCGGGTCGCCCCAGAGGAGCGGGAGGTGGCGGCGGAACTGGCGTATTCATGGCCTTGGTCTACTCCTGTTGCTCGCGAGGTGCATCAGACTTTGCTGTCGATCGTGTCATCTCGCGGCCGACTGATCGAGGAAAGCAATGTTAGTGGCGTCGCCCCAAACGTTGGGCAGGATGGCGACAGTCACACCACTTTGTCATCGGCAGCCGGCCTGGGTCGTCCGTCTCGAGGCTGATCCGCCGTACGATGACATGCTGATGGCCTCCTGCGCCTCCTGCTCATTTCCGCTGCCTGACGACGCGAGATTCTGTCCTTCGTGTGGACACGAGGTCGTTGCGGCTGCGGCTGAGGAGCGACGCGTTGTGACTGTGGTGTTTGCCGACCTTGTGGGATACACGGCATTGTCCGAGCATCTTGATCCTGAGCGTGTCAAGCGGCTCATCGATAGTTCTTTCAAACGGTTGATCGACGACATCAACAGCTTCGGTGGTCGCGTCGACAAGGTGCTCGGAGACGGGATTCTGGCCTTGTTCGGGGCGCCCGTCGCCCATGAAGATGACGCCGACCGTGCTATCCGAGCCGCGATGCAGATGCACGAGACACTGGCCTGCTTTGTCCGGGAACAGGACGATCTCGAAGCTCCGTTGCAGCTCCGAGTGGGTGTGAATACCGGTGAGGTACTGGTCGGCACAGTGTCGGGCACAACCGACTACACCGCAATGGGTGACGTCGTGAACGTCGCGTCCAGGTTGCAGGCGATGGCTCAACCGGGAGACATCTTCATCGGCGATGCGACGGCATCGCTTGCATCGAATGAGATCCTGCGTGAATTGGTAGACGACATTGAGGTGCGCGGCCGTGAGCAGTCCGAGCGCGTGTGGCGGATCACAGGCAGGCAGCGCCCGATCCCGACCATCGGTTTGCGGCCTGATCTGCCCTTTGTGGGTCGCGCGGCGCAAAGTGAATTGCTCACGTCGATCATGTCGATGGTGGCCAGCGGCCGGAGTGCCGTCGTCTCGGTATCCGGGGAAGCGGGCTCGGGTAAGACGCGTCTTGTCAACGAGGCACTTACTGCCTTCCCGAGCCGCACTGTCGAGATCTTTGCGGGTGTTTGTGCCCCATTCGGCGAGACGAACGTGTGGGCGCCGATAGCGGCTCCGCTGTTCCGCCGGCTCGGGCTCGACCCCTTTGCGCCAGCCGAACGGCTCCGCGGGCTGACTCGTGCGAAGGGCGCCGACGTTTATGGATTCGACGACGGAGATTCGGCACTCGATCGATTCGTCGAGGGGATCATGCATCTTCTCGGTCATCCCTCACAGCTCGATGATGAGTCACCGAAACAGGCGCGTGGAACCTTGTTTTCCCTGATCGTGGAAGGAATCCGTCGGCTCAGCCGAAATGGCCCGGTCGTCCTGTGGATCGACGATTTGCAGTGGGCTGACGTGTTGCTGATTGATCTGCTAACTCGTCTTGCGCGTTCGCTGGCTGACCGACCCGTTCTCATCATTACCGCGCAACGCGATGACGCCGACCTCATTTGGCCACCCGCCGTGGATCACCCCATCACCGTGCGGATGCCTCTCGATCCGCTCGCTCGTGATGAGGCCGACCGGCTGATCAACGCGGTGCTCGGTCTGGGAGCCGAGCCCGTTCTGGTGGACAATATCTACGATCGCAGTGGTGGTAACCCACTCTTTCTCACCGAACTCGCTGAACTCGCCAGATCGAACCCTGCGAGCTCCGCTCTCCCTGGCTCGCTGCGCGCACTCATCGCGGCCCGACTCGATCGCCTCACTCCAGGCCCAAGAGCAGCGTTGGACAATGCGGCTGTTCTCGGTGCCAGTGGCTCGGTGACGTCACTCGAAAGGTTTGCGGTTGAGATGGGCCAGGAGTTCTCAGAGGCCCATCTCGGCGTTTTGGCCGAGGATGGGCTGCTCGACGTCGAAGACGGGTGGTGGCGTTTCCGAACTGACGTTGTGCGTGAGGTGGCATACCAGACACTCACCAAGCTGGTGCGGGCGCAGCGTCACGCGGGGACGGCGTCGGCGATGGCCCACGCGGCTGGTATGCCGATCGACCGGATAGCTCATCATGCCGCAACGGCTGCTGAATTGGTTGCCGACATTGGCCCAGTTCCCGGAGTCGCATCGAATATCTCTGAACAAGCTGTCCGGTTGTTGCATGATGCCGTACAGCGTTCGCTCGAAGTGGGTGCATTCCACCAGGCGCAGAACATCGCAACCAGGGCGCTTGACCTCGATCCGCAGGACGCTGAACTGGCGCGCGAACTCCTGCTATTGAGGGCGGGGGCAGCAACTGAGCGTCGACAGTCGGACCAAGCTCGCTCAGATGCCGAGGACGCGCTCGAGGCTTCAATCCTTGCGGGCGATCGTCGGCATGAAGGGATCGCTCGTCGTCTGCTGGGTGTTCTCTCCCAGCGCGATGGCGAGCTGTTGAATGCCCGGGTTGAACTTGATTCGAGCATCGCCATCTTCCGGGAACTGGGCGACGA
>Ga0209013_10005278_pt1 | contig 11162 bp, 11 predicted proteins | sample Cruoilmetagenom2_FD_187291 | JGI IMG/M metagenome (GOLD analysis project Ga0209013, IMG submission 187291) | Oil polluted marine microbial communities from Coal Oil Point, Santa Barbara, California, USA - Sample 2 (SPAdes) (version 2) | ecosystem: Environmental > Aquatic > Marine > Oil seeps ...
GCAACTCCGGGAGCAGCAGCGGCGGGGGCGGCAGCGCCGGGAGCAGCACCAGGGGCTGCGGCACCAGGAGCTACGGCACCAGGAGCTACGGCACCGGGGGCAGGAGCAGCTGCGCCAGGATAGGACGCTACTCCGGGGGCCATGGGTCCTCCTGCACCAGGTGCGGCAGTGCCGGGCGTCATAGGAGCGACCGCCCCTACGGCGACGGTAGCACTGTCGTCCAGATCGCCGAAAGACTGATCCGAAGTGAGTCGCCCGTCGAAGCGGTTCACGTCACGACCGGTGATCAAGATCCGGTTCAGGCCACAACCGATGCCACCGTTGTTCGTCGAGGGTTGATACGTGAACAGCCCCACGCTGACCCATACCTCGACACCGCTGTAGATCAGCTGCTCGTCGTTGATGGGGATGTAACGGGGGTTGAACGCATCGGTCGGGCCGGCCCACAAGGGGTTGCGCATCTCAACGACCGGGCGCTTGTCCGCCTTGGCGTTGGCATTCATGATCCAACTGCCCGCTCCCAGATTGGCATCGTTTGGCGCTACGTCCGCCGCAGAGTTCATCGCCCAGTGGAATTGAGTGGGAAGCACGCCGTCCGGCCAGGCCAGAGCAACCAGCTCGTTCTGGATGTCGACGATCTGCCGGGTGACGTCCTCCTGATCCGCGCGGATCACGATACCGGCTGAAAAGAACGGGTCGCCCTTCGGTCGACCTTGGAACATGATCGGTTTGGGAATGAATACGTTCGGGAAACGCAGTTGCACCGGCTGGCACAAGTGCGGGATTTGACGGGAAGCTTTTTGATAAGCCATCTGTTGGTCCTCTATGGATTGAGCGTGAAAAGATCAGTTAAAGTGCCGGCAGGTCGGGAACGTCGTCGAATACCGAATTCGAGTCCTGACCTGTCTGCGGTTGCACAGCATCCCGCTTGTCGTCTATCGGCGCAATGGTGAGCTTGCCGAGTGGTTTGTCGATCAGGGTCCGGAACGCCTCCAGGGTTATCTTCGTTGCGTTGAAGAATTTCAACTTCCCCTCGATCCCCTTGGGCGTATCGCGCTTTAGTATGTAGCGCTCGGATTTCTTCAGCGCACGCTGCTTGCCGGTTTCGGGGTCCTCGACCTTCAGTTTCCCGAGCCGTCGATTCCATTCGTCCTCCTCCTTTACACCCCATTGCCGAGTTGAGCGTCCCCGCACTGGCTTGTACCGCGAGGACAGCAGGTCGCCGGCCTGTCCGGAGAGCAATTGATCCAGCCCGTGCGCTTCGACCGCGGCGAGCACGCCGGCCATCGTGTCTCGGATGTCCAGTATCGCTACAACCTGTTCTTCGGTGAGCGTATACAGGTCTCGCGCGGCGAGATCGGACCCCTGTTGAAACAAGTCTCTCCCATCGGTGTCGCCTTCCATTACGATCCCCATCTGCTGTAGCGAGAACCGTGTGTACTCCGCGCAGACGGGGGCGCCCGTGTACTTAGCGCCGCCGCCAATATTGCACCAGCGGCAGCCCCCGTCCGAGGCGATGAACTGGGCGTTGGGGTTCTCGGTGTCGGTGATCCGGTCGATCACATAGGGGATGTACGTGGCTAGCCAAGCGGAAACGTCCTCGATCTCGACGCTGCGAATTCGCGGCTCGATCTTGTCGCAACGCGGTTGGACCACCGTCAGTCGGGCTTTCTGAAAAGGGACTACCCAGATTCCTACGATCTTTCTGGTAGCGTACTCGGCGCAGGTCCCAAGGAAGTAGAGCGCGTTCTGCGGATCGTCCGCGGTGACCGCCACTCCGGCGCCGTGCTTGTAATCGATGTGTTCGCAGTACCCGTCCGCGATGAGCGCGATGTCCGATGTCCCGTTTGTTCTCGTCGAGCCGGTGAACTTCGCCGAGGACACCTTGCGTTCCGCTCGAACAACGACCGGTCCGTAGTTCGCCGTTATCCAGGCTACGCGCTCCGCTACATAGTCGAGACAGGCTTGGATGGCCACGGTATCGCCCTGGTCGAGCACGACGTCTCTGGCCTCTCTCAGGGGCTCCGGATGCTCTTCGTTCACCCGCACCGAACCGGGACAGGTCATCCACCGCTTCGCCCCACTCGGTCCGAGCGACTCGTGATCGCCGGCCTGTTCTGCTTCGAGGTGGATCGTTCGCCCGTTCGATGCGGATGCTGCGAACGGAATGCCATACTCGTAGATGGCAATCAAGGCCTCCTCGAGGACGGCGTGCGCAGCGGTACCTTGATCGGCGAAAGGTGAACTCATGCGGGCATTTCTCCTGTCTTCACAAAGTGATCCAGGGCTACCAACATCGGGATGTAGTTGGCCTTGGGGATGGCGGTCGTGCCTTGCCCAGGTGCGCCGAACCGGGTTAGAAATATAGGCATCTGAGCGATCAGTGTCGGGTGGGCCATGGTGTATTGGCCTATGCGAAGTTGGAACGCATCGAAGCTCATCTCACCGTTCGCGGGTACGGCGGTGGCGGTGGGTGCGGTGGGGGCAGGTGCGGTAGCAACTGTACCGGGGGCCTGAGTGGTACCAGGAGCTTGCGCGGTGCCGGGAGCCTGGGTAGTACCAGGAGCCTGAGCGGCGGCGCCTGGCGCTGTTCCAGGTGCACCTGGAGCTGCTGATGCGGTGGCAGCGGCCTGTGCAGCTGCGGCCTGTGCAGCTGCGGCCTGTGCAGCTGCGGCCTGTGCAGCTGCGGCCTCCTGCGTAGCGGCAGCCTGTGCCGCGGCGACGGTGGCGGCGGCAGCGTCTGCGGCAGCGGCGGTGGCTTCCGGCTGGGCGTTCAGCGCGATATCCAGATCTATCGCAGCCTGACCGGCAGCCGCATCCTCTGCGGTTATCGGGATCTCGGCGTTCAATTCTTTACCGGATAGAGCGTTTGTCGCCGCCTCGATGCGCTCGTGCGCCGCTTCGAGGGTCTTTGCCCCCGCGTAGAGCATGTTGGCGCCCTTCACCAACTCTTTATAACTGTCGGACAATTCTTTGATTTTCATAGGTAAGAGCCTCTTCATCTCCTCAAGTCGAATGTTGACCCCGGTCACAAAGTACACGTCGGTTTTTCGAGCATGCGACCGGGGAGTCTGCATTGCCCTGCGCGGTTCTTCCGAAAGAACGAGCAAACCGTCCTTCAGAAGTATGTTGATCAATCCGCCCCAGGCGTTGTGATGGCGTGGCGTCCCGCAGTCCGCCGCGCAAAACAATCTGATCTCCTCGCCGGTCACCAGGTGTCCGGCGAGCTTTGGTAGCAAAGACCGGACCCGGATTTGCCAAGCGTCGGCATCGAACGTAGGCCCGGACGTCAGCGCCTGGGCCATGCCCCCATTTCTGAGGGACTCGGCTAGTGTGGGTGCCTTCATGTCAGAGCAGCACCGTGAGGTGCTTACGGGCGCGTGTCATTGCCACATAGGTCAAAGCCCGTCCCATGATCCCTTTCACGGTCGCGAGTGACTTGGGTGCGCAGTAGGCGTAATCACAGGTCTGGCCCTGCGCCCGGTGCACCGAGGTCGCATACATGTAGGCTACGCGTACGAAGTCGCCCATGAGCTTGCGGTAGGGCGTCCAGTTGCCGATCTTGCGCCCTGTCTCGTCCTCGGCGAGCGCATAGTCGCGGGCTGCCTTACATGCGGCGGCGAACTCGGGGCCGCCAAACTTGTCACGGTCGACCGTCCGATCAGAGACCATGAAGATCACCGATACCGCACCGGCGCGCTTGTGGAATTTGACCGTGTAATGCGGGATGGCGTGCACGGCGCCGCCGATATTGATCTGGTACGAGTCGACCTCTACGCTCTCGACCAGGAAGTTCTCCCCGGAGTAATACCGCACGCTGTCCATGTCCTGCGATTTGGTCTCTGCGAACGGGAAGTCGGAGGTCGCGAGCACCATCAACCGTTCGTCCTCGACGATCACCGGCGCGTTCGTTCCGAACAGCGCCTCACGGATCAGCGTGTTCGCGGATGTCACGTCGGCGCGACGGAATAGCAACATACGGTGCGTGGCGTTCGGCTCTTGCTTGTAGCGTTTGACGTAGTTGTTGATCAGATCCTGATGCGTAGAGACGACGGTAACTTCCTCGGAGGCCTCGGGCATGCCGTGGAACGCGCCCCAGGGGTCCTGGCGGACGTTCTGCTCCACTGCATAGAGATCGGAGTCGTCGGCATAGCGCATCGGCTGCGTGAGCGTAGCGATGCCCTGGGGCCACACGTTGCAGCAGATCGAAGTGGTCGGCTGTTTCACGGGCGGGAGCTGCGCGCTGTCGCCGACGAGAATGAGCTTGCCACCGTGCTTGTTGACTGTATCGAACAAGAGTTGCGCGACGTCATCGGAGATCATCGAGCACTCGTCCACGATCAGGACCTGCCCCTTCTTGAGAACGGCTCTTGCGGCCTCGGGCGTGTCCGCGCTGAACTGATAGATCTCATCACCTTCCACCCAGACCTTTTCGAATTTCAAAGTCTTGGCCAGGGTGGCACAGGACACGCCGATGTCATCCAACTGCGTGCGCAGCACCTCGGTCGCCACGTAGCTGACCGCGGTTGCCCGAACGATGTTGCCGTCCAGGGTCAGATCGCGGCTCAGCTCGCGGGTGGCGTAGGATTTGCCGTAACCCGCACCGCCTTCCATGCGGACGATGGGGGCGCCGTTCTTAATGAAAACCTCCAGCTCGTCGACGACATCCTGCTGGTGATCGGTGAGTGTAGCGAGCGGGGCGGCCCCGGCCTTGTCCTGTGCGACAACCAGCGCGGCCTGTCCAAACAGCTCCACGTAAGATTCGAGCCAGTCCGCGATGCGTTCGGAGTCGAAGAAGTCTTCGTTGTAAGCGCGGGTCATCCATTCCAAATAGCCAGGATCAACCTTTGCCACATGGAGCAAGCTGCTACCGCGGTGCTTGCCGAAGGGGATGGCGATCCGGGTAAACTTCCTGCGCAGGTCCGGGCTGCCCTTGGAGGGGGCGACGGGGAGCGATTCGGGACCGAAAATTTCTTCGATGTTCATGGTAAGGCTTTTGTGCTTCATTAGCGTTTGGGGGGAAAATCGGCGGTCGTCCTGTCCACCGAGATTCGAGAATATATCAAGGAAACCTTGATGTCAATCAATGGATCGCCGTTTTATCTTCCTGACCGGCGGCAACCAGTTGCGCGAGATTTGTGAACGCTCGAACCGCTTCGGGCTCTTGCGCGTTTTCCGCATCGGCGATCTGGAAAGCGAGGTATTCGATGAACATCTTCCGCGATCCGGCGAAGTCCTGGAAGAGGCCCTCGCGGGCGACCCCCTCGCAGAAATCGATCTCTCTTTCCCAGTGGTGCGCTGCGTTTTTGAAGTTCATTATCGTCTCCCGCCACAGACCGGGCCGATACCCGCGTCGATGCTCTGTGGTGTGGTGAGCTTCCGACCGCAGCGGCAGCAACTGCCGCTATGGCGGAACTCGATGGTCTCGGGAAGCTCGCCCAGGGGCTCAGTGTTGAGCCTTTTCAGGAGCCAGTTCAGCGCCCGGAACGAGGGAGCGTCAACAGTCACGGTGGAGCGCTTAGTAGTCCGCAATCGAATGTCTTCACCTTCTTCGAACCCTACGAGAACGCCGGTATAGGAGTAGTCGGCGTCGTTGTCATTGTTCGGACCGCTCAGGTGATATACGAACATCATCAGGTGGTCTCTGGCCCAGCGAGTCCGGTACGTGAGGCTGGTGTCGGTCTTGCGGCTGGTGAGCGTGAATTCACCTCTGCCCCCAGTGACGTAGTTGGTGATATCGGAATTGTTGGTCATCTTGCTCATTGTGGTGCCTCGTTGGCGGTAGTTGCGAACCAGGCATAAGTATACGCATACAATGCGCATACGTCAAATATTTTTCAAGCTATCAGTGAATGCTTTCGGGAGGGGGTTTTACCGCTTGCGTCATCCCGGACGTTCCCATCATGGTCCGGCTGCGTTCCACCGTGTCCTTCTCGCTATCGGTCAATGGACGGGCGTTTGCTCCCTCGAAAAAGACCACGATATTGTGGACATCGATGTCTGGGGGAATATTGCTGACGAGTGTCCGGAGGAGCACTGTCTGCGCGTAAACGCCCGAGGCACCCACGTCGATCAAAGTGATGTCCGGACGGGTCCGGATAAAATCGAGGTCGACAAGATCCATCAGCTTGCCGATTTTCTCGGAGAGTGCGGCCACCTTTTCTTCGGGCAGATCCTGCGTGTGAGCGGTGCGGGGTATCATTCGCAAATCGCTCTCGTTGTCTGTGCGGAAGACGCGCGAGATATGAACGTGGGCCGGTGCTCCGGGGATATTAAGAGGGTGTAGGTCGTCCTCGTCGCCCTCGTTCGGACTTTCGATTGGCCCGTGGAATCTCTCGACCAGAGGTTTCGCCGTGCAACCGGGACACTTTGTATAGGCAATGGATGCGGCGGCGGTAATCAGATTCGCGACTTCTAACACACCTGCGATACGGTCCTCCTCACTGTGGTCCGGGAAATGTCTGTTGATGAAGTCCATCAGCACGCGCGCATGTCGTGCCGCCATACCGCAGAAGAGGTCGTTGGCGTCCGGGAACAGGGTACTGAGCGCAGTCGTCAAGGCCTCGTGATCCGGGAGATCGTCGTCATCGTCGAGGGTAAGCTTGCGTTTGTGAGGGGGATTCGTCATGTGTGAGTACTCTATCGCGGTCGGTTATTCGTCCCAGACTTCACCTAGCTCGGCGCCCAGCTCCAGGGCATCGCGGTAGACGTTGATTCGTTGCCAGGTGTTGCCGTGCATCCGTTGAAACCTGGACATGCCGTAGGTGTACTGTCTATGGGGGAGGGACGGGATCTCCTCCTCCAGTTTCTCGTTTGTCGTCGTTGTCGGGGTTTCGGTCGACATGTTTCCACCATTGTTTATCTTCGGGGATCTCCGGACCGTACCAGACACCATCGATGTAGCGCCAGCCCAGGAGGGCAAGGTGGTAGCTATTGCGGCACAGTCTGCCGTAATGCGGATGATCGTTGTCGCAGTGCGGATTGAAGGTCTTTCGGTGACTGTCGAATAGCGATAGCCCGCGGAACTTCTTACCACACGTACCGCAGATCCAGGGATCTTTCATCCGCCGGCCAGGGTCTTGGTGATTTTGATATCCCGTTCAGTTTGGACACCGACCGTGACTTGGCCTTTCACCGCTTTGGCGATGAACAGCTTGAATGTCTGCCCGTTCGGGAGTTCGATGTTCAACCAATCCCATCCGGGTCCACGCCGTTCGAGGATGGTCCGGTAATCGCTTAACGAGCTCTGGCGTTTCACCTTTTGGCGCCGGTAGTCGCCAGGTTCGACGTTGCCAAAATTCTCGGTCGGGTGATACGTGGGGTCGTTATCGTTCATGATGTACTCGGTAAGAGTGAGTGATTGAATGGGGTAAGGGAGGGGGGTATACCCCTGCGTCATTTCGAATTTCTTTTCGCTAATTCATATTCGCCGAAAAAGATTGGCTTGGGTTTTTCCCTATGGGGTTGAATAACGCTCTTTGCGTGATGTAGGCTCCAGTAGGGCATCGAGCGCTGATTCGGCAACTCAACCGCCTTCCAGTTATAGCGCGGGCTGGAACCGTACCCCCGCTCATGTTGCCGGTCTCTCCCGGCGTCACCGGCCACGTAGCTTCGAACCTCCGGTCGCGGTAATCACCTCTACGCTAGGTCCAGGGCTTGCGCAGCCAACGTTCCCTGGTTGCCTCTCCCGTGCGCGCTACACAATCGGGAGGCTGCTGACAAAATCGTTGCCGCACTCTCGCGGCGGTCGCACCACTTCCAGGGGCTCGCTTGCCAGGTGTCGGCTACGCATTCCCGCCCTGTCCGGGGCTAGCTTTATCCGGGCGTATGGCTAGCATGTCTCGTTTTGGTTCGAGGGTTTCGGGGGGACTCGAACCGGGGTTACTCCTCCCTAATGAACCGGAGACAGAAGTCGGTTGTCGTTGCTCTTCACTCCCGCAGGAAATTCTCGAGGACGGTTGGTACGCTTGTATCGAAGCCTACAACATCCAGGGTCCTTTTGTCCTTCGGATCGGCAATGGTGAATCCGGTCGAGGTCATTGCAATGACGATCAGCTTCGCGTTCGGACGGTTCATGGCTACGCGATAGTTGGCCAGCGCCTGCGTCGGGTGTATGTCGCCGGCCCACGTCTCGTTGTCGGTGAGGATCACGAACGCATCGAGTTCGATGCGATTCGCCAGAGCGTACTGCATCGGCAACGCACAATCGGTACCGCAGAACGGATATTGGCTGGACGTCTTCTCCACCGCCTGTATGGCGTCTGTCAGGCGCTGTCGCGGTGAGATGGAAACGTAGGGCATAGCCCCTGCGGGACCGTTTGCGAACGCCGTGACGATGTTCTGCGGAGCGCTGGACTGCAACACCAGAGCGAGTGCCGTGGAAGCCCTGCGCGGGGTCATGGACTCGGCGCCGCACAGCCCTTGCCACGTCATCGAGGCAGACACGTCCAGCGCGATCATGACCTGCGCGTCGATGGGCTCCACGTTGGCGAAGGTGTCGTAGAACGCACTGTCCAGCGCATCGACGATCTTGGTCACCGGACGCCACGTCAGATTACCTTTATCGCCATGGCCCTGTTCGTAGATCGACATCGCGACCAGTACGTTGAACGGGTGAATGCGCGAGCGGTGTAAGTACGCTTTGTTGTGCAAGGCGCCGATCACCATCTCCACTGCGCCGTTGCCCGGTGCGTTGTCCAGCAGTCCGATGCTGGTCATCTTGCCCAGGTTGCGGATCATTGCCGTCAGTGGCATGTGGGGGAGCAGCGCGTTCCAGATAACCGGATGGGCCAGCCACTCGGAGGGGAGCATCTCGCGGGTGAGGCGGTGCTCTTTGATCAGATTGAGCGTGGTAGGCATCTTCCAGGGGTCGAGGAACGTGGCGTGACTGAACACAATGTTCTCCACCGCTTGGATGATCGGCTCTATGCTCACGTCGGGTTCGGGGAGCTTACCCACCGCCCAGCGCAGGACCTGACTCTGCTCCTTGCTCTTGGGCACCGGCTTGGCGCAGCGAAGCACGTCCGCGGTCGTCCAGCCACTGCGGTTGCGATACTTCGTCACTTGGTAGGCCAGCTGCGGCACCGAACGGTTCAGGTACCAATTACCTACGCTGTCGCGCAGGAGCCGGCCCCAGCCGCGCATCTTGGTCACGTAGCTGAGGAAAGTCATGAGATCGGATTGCGTGCGTACCGTAGGGAAGAGCGCGGCGGCGGCAGCCTGGCGCACGGGCAGACGCGGCGAGCAATAAGCGCACGCCAGTGCGAACAGCGTGGGAATTCTCTTCGGCGCCCGGCCCTCGACGCTTACGCGCATGATCATTGCTACCGCGTCCTCGCCCAGATCGCTGTTGAACAGCGCGTTGAGCGATTGGAGCGCCTCGTCGGTGTGCTCGTGGCGACTCACGTAGTAGGTGCCCGAGGAGGTTCCCAGGACCAGGAATCGATGCAGGAACTGCAGAGGCGGGATCGGGAAAACGTACCCGCCCGCATTGTTCGGAACCATCTCGGTCTCGCGACCGGGAACCGGGCGGGACTGGGGCGTGTGGCGCAGCATATCGGCGGCGACGGCGTACGGATCGGTAGAGCGTTTCATTTTCAGGACCTCATTGGTCGGGTGGTGTGCGTGTTCAAAAAGGAAAGCGGGCTAGTTGATGTACCGGGGAGGATCGCTATGGTAGATAACCCCGGTGCTTCGGCCCGCTCAAACTGAGATGACAGAGAACACACTTTACAATTTAGAGCGGGCTAGTTGAACGCTCCAGGGAAGATCGATAGATGGCTTGATAACCCTGGCGCTTCGGCCCGCGCAAACTTAATCGAGAGTGGGCTAGTGAGCGCTCCGGGAGAAATTTTCCGGTAACCCCGTAGCTTCGGCCCACGCAAACTCACAAAATCGAAATCAAACAAGCGGGCTAGTTGGTATCCCAGGGATGGTTCTATCTAACAAAGGTAGGTAACCCTGGAAAGATCGGCCCGCAACATCAAGGCTACCTTGTTCTCGGTAACCCGTCAAGCGTTTTACCAGGAGGTATCGATCTCCACCGTGATCCCGGTCAACGCGAAGATGGCCTCGGCCACGTGCTGCGCGAGTTTCGGGCATGCTGGGTCCGCTTCCTCGATGTGCGCCAGCCAGTGCTCGTGTCCATCGAGGGAACGACAGAGACCGACGTCCACGCAGCGCAGATCGGCGAAATTGATGGCTTCGTTGAAATCTCCGGGGTTCTCCCGGACATCGGCGAGGATTCCGTCGATGAGGTCCCGGATCTCGAGGAGCTTCGCATCGATGTCTTTAATCGTGATGGTGTCGGTGGTCATGGTTCGGTACCGGTTAGAGGCGGATGGGCATCAGGGTAGCGCGGATGTCCGGATAGTCGAAAAATCGCACGTATACAGGGTCCGTTGCCTTGACGCCAAAATGGTAGGCGCAGCCGGTGCAGTCCGGGAGCGCCCGCACGATTCGCGCGGTCAGCTCGGGATTGAATCCGATGGCCGGCAATGCGTTGTCTTCCTTGAGACGACTCACCCCAACCATGATCTGTCGCCACCTGTCCGGGAACGCCACGTTGATTCTGTGCAGGGGTTGCGTTCTACCCTGGTAGTCGATCATCGCCAAGGTTTGCGTGTCGAAAGTCATCAGGCGTGAGACCTTGTACCGCGGAACCTTCACAGGTCGAAACAAATGTGAGACGGGGGATTCGGCGCCCAGTTCCACGATGTGGCAGGGGGCGGTGACCATGACGCTGCCGTCCGAGGCAACGAGCATCGGTATCTGGAGAACGGATACGTCCAGGTACCAGCCCCGAAGATACTCTCGGGTATCCTCTTGGGTGGGAATTACGCTCTGGAGAGCGGCGAGATGGGCGGATTCGAATTCGATAATCATGATCTTAGTGCCTCATTGGCGTTACTTGTGAACTAGGTTTTACTATACGCATACAATGCGCATACGTCAACTACCGTGCCGTGCCTGCCCCGCCGGGCCATGCCGAACCGTGGCGTGCCTTGTCTTGCCGAGCCACACCGTGCCACGCCGTGCCTGCCCTGCCTTGCCGTGCCGAGCCTAGCCAAGCCGTGCCCAGCCCTGCCTGCCGCGCCCTGCCGAGCCCAGCCGTGCCTGCCATGCCGCGCCGGACCTAGCCGTGCCCAGCCTCGCCCTGCCTT
>Ga0209013_10005279_pt1 | contig 11161 bp, 8 predicted proteins | sample Cruoilmetagenom2_FD_187291 | JGI IMG/M metagenome (GOLD analysis project Ga0209013, IMG submission 187291) | Oil polluted marine microbial communities from Coal Oil Point, Santa Barbara, California, USA - Sample 2 (SPAdes) (version 2) | ecosystem: Environmental > Aquatic > Marine > Oil seeps ...
TCATGCTGTGTGGAGATCACAATTGTGTGGACCCTGAGGGGTTTATCCTGATCATCATATTCAATGGTGACCTGCGATTTTGAATCGGGTCTGAGGTAAGTCATCACCTTCTCCTCCCTGCGTATTTGAGCCATCTCAATCAGCAGTTTGTGACTCAGATCAAGGGGAAGGGGCATATAGTTGTCCGTTTCGTTTGTAGCGTAACCGAACATCATACCCTGGTCTCCGGCCCCCTGCTCCATGGGATCTTCTCTGTCTACACCCCGGTTGATATCGTGGCTTTGTTCGTGGATCAGTGTAATCACTCCACAGGAGTTATATTCAAACTGGTAGTCGCTTTTTGTATAGCCAATCCTTTTTATGGTCTCCCTGGCTACTCTTTGAACATCGATATAGGTTGAGGTTCTGACCTCTCCGGCCAATACCACCTGTCCTGTGGTTACCAGGGTTTCACATGCAACTTTAGATTGCGGATCGAATGCAAGAAATTCGTCCAGCAGTGCGTCAGATATCTGATCGGATACTTTATCGGGATGACCTTCAGAAACTGACTCGGAAGTAAATAAATATGCCATGACAATATATTGTTAAATGTAATACCTTAAAAATGAGTGAGAAGACTGATTGACTAAAGGAACCTGGTTTAGCATTTTTTTTTAGTGGTTGCAATCAGTCAAATTTCTCCACATCGACCCGACAAAGGAAGTAATTTTAGCTTATGTGACAAAAAAAAGCAGCGTAATTAACGCTGCTTTATAAGTAATATTATGATAGGATCTTTAATTGCATCCTACAATATCTATTTTCTTTTCGGCCCTGGTCAGGAAAGGATCTTCGGTCACTTTCTGCAGTGCTTCACAAGCCTCATCGTATTGTTTTGTACTCTGATAGGCTGATCCAAGTTCAAAATTGATGGCAGAGATCCAGATTACTTCTTTTTCATAAAGCAGAGCTTTCTTCGCGTATTCAATGGCTTTTTCGGATTGATCCGTTTTGTTGGATACCATCGCCAGGTGATAGAGGGCAAGTGAGTTGTCAGGATTAGCAGCAAGTGCATTATCGCAGGCTTCCACCAAATAAGTATAGTCATTCTCCTCAGGATCGATCGCACCTACTTCTTCCATAATGAATTTGTTGTAGTAAGAGTCGATGACACCATTTACCTGGTCGATGGCTTTGGTATCATTCTTGGCCAAGGCACCCTCTTTGGCATTTGCAAAGCACTTCAGCATCTCTTCGGTTTCGTCCTGTTCGAGGTAAACCATTCCTTTGCCCTGACAAGCCTGATAGAGATTAGGATTCATTGCTATGGCCTTATCAAAATATACAATGGCATCATCATATGATTTGTTTTTCCTAAGCGCGTTCCCCTCCCTGACATACAGTTGGGGTAAATAACCAGCGGCTTTCTTGCTGATCTCTGCGTTGTTATTATAGAGTGTTGCAGTCTCCACAGTCAACTCCAGAAAGGGAATAGCATTGTCGTACTGCTTCCTCTTCATAAAGGTGGTAGCCTGCCTGTAATAGGTAGAAGGTATTTGTTTCTGTGCCTGTGCTTTCATATCGTTGGCCTCAGCGCCAACTACTTCAGCCATGGTCAGCACCTGGTTAAAGTGTTCAAGTGCGACTTCGTACTCCTGGCCGTTGAGCTTTTCAACGCCGGTATTGAATTCATTAATTACGTCTGTGAGGGTCTGGGCAGAAAGGGTAGCTGCCAGAAGAACGCCTGCGAAAATTGCCAATACTCTAAATTTCATACTGTAATCGTTTGGTTAACAAAATGAATCGGTAAAAATATAAAAATATTAAACAAATACAATGCCATTTTGTTTAAACGGAAAATGCTTGAAATTCAGATATTTATTGGTTTGTTAATTCACGGAAGACCTCTTCAAGGCTTTTTTTCTTAAGGGAAAGTGATAGGATAGTAAGCCCCTGACTCACAGCAAAATTAAAAATATCACCCCGGATGTCACGTAATTCACGGGTTTCCAGTAAAAACTGCTTATTTTCAATGGATTTCACGTTATCTATAAACTGAAGGTTCTTCCAGATCTCCGGATTGGTGGTCTCATCAAGTTCAATATGGATGGTCTGTGTTAAACCCTCACTTTTTTCTTTCAGGCTCTGGGCATCTTCGTCGGCTACAATTCCGCCATTGTTGATGATAATGACCCTGTCACAAATCGCCTCAACCTCCTGCAGAATGTGAGTGGAGAGGAGCACCGTTTTCTCTTTTCCTATGTTGGAAACAAGATTCCGGATTTCCACCAGCTGGTTGGGGTCAAGTCCTGATGTAGGTTCGTCCAGCACCAGAATATCCGGATCATGAATAAGTGCCTGAGCCAGTCCTACCCGCTGCCTGTATCCTTTTGATAGATTGCCGATCTTTTTGCCCACCTCACGGGTAAGGGCTGTCATCTCAATAACTGTTGAAATCCGCTTCCTGGCCTCCTTCCCATTTACCTGATACAAGCCAGCTACGTATTGAAGGTATTCACGGATATACATTTCGTGGTAGAGGGGATTGTTCTCGGGCAGGTAGCCAATCATTCCACGGATCTCTTTCTGATTTTCCAGCGCAGGCAAATCATTAATTCTTACCGATCCACTGTCGGGCGAAAGGGTACCGGTAATCATTTTCATGGTGGTGGACTTTCCTGCTCCATTGGGACCTATGAAGCCTACAATCTCCCCTGTATGAACTTCAAAAGAGACCTTATTCACTGCCAGTTGAGAACCGTATCGTTTGGAAATCTCTTTAACTGCAATGGACATGGGAAAAGCTTAAAGTGTTAGAAATGTTAGAATCAAAAATCGATACTAACCATACATGAACTGGCCTACCTTGGCAAAATTGGACTTGGGATTTACGCACATCACCGGGATCTTTTCATTGTTGGCCAGGAGCAACTGTTCCTTGGCTCCAAAAATATAGTCGAACTTGGTGATATGTTTGGTGGTGGTGATCAGAATCAGATCGGCATTAATCTTTTTGCATAAGGCAAGCAATTCCTTTTTATATTGGCTCGAACTAGATTTTGTTGATGTGTGAATCTCATATTCAATGCTGTTCTGGATCAGGAAGCGGATGGCAAAATTGAGATTGACATTAACCTTTTTTTGAAGGTTTTTATCCTGAACGGGGGCCTTATACAGGTGTATTTTAGAATTCAGGTATTTACCGAGGAAGATGGCCCATTGAAGTTTTTCCTTGTTTTCGGATTTGAAGTCGATGGGAAATACAATATCGGTGTACCTGTCCTTTTCAGGGGGTTGATCCTGGACCACAATAAATGGAACAGTGGACCCGGAAACGACCCTCAGGGCCCAGCTACCTAAGAGTTTTTGGTTTCCTTTCATTCCATGGGTCCCCATAACAACAAAGTTGATGTTGTTTTCCTCATTGGAAGCAAAATCGGAAATCTCTTTGAATATTACCCCATGTTGCACCTGGTACCCCACATCTTCGCCAAGATCCTTCTTTATCTTCTCCACTGTCTCCACCATTCTCTTGCTGGCACCCTCTTCTTCAGTCGGCTCATTCACGATATGAAACAATATGATGTTGTTTTTTAGACTGTGTGCCAGCTTAATGGCATGCTTGAGTGCATTGTATGATACAGCAGAAAAATCCCAGGTAACCATAATGGATTTTCGCTCTTGCTCCATGGTTGTTTTTTTTTGAACGATAGTAAATTTAGTAGAATCTTTTTAGATTATAAAGTTAACGGATGGAATTTGATAAAATTGTACTTTTGTAGCTTGATTAAATAAATGAAGATGAAGAGATCGACAGTTAAGGAGTTGCTTGGTGCAACAGAGAAAAACAGGGAAGTATTGCTGAAAGGTTGGGTTAGGACCAGGCGTGGAAATAATCAGCTAGCTTTTATTGCAGTTAATGACGGAACCATTATCCATAGTATACAGGTAGTAGCCGATTTGAATTCATTTCCGGAGGAGGAGATGAAAAGGATAACCACCGGCTCAAGTATCAGCGTCATCGGTACACTGGTTGAATCGATGGGTAAAGGCCAGAGTGTAGAGATTCAGGCCAAAGAGATTGAGGTACTGGGGGACTCGGATCCCGATGTTTATCCTTTGCAGAAAAAGGGTCACTCTTTTGAATTCTTGCGGGAGATTGCACATTTAAGATTCCGGACCAACACTTTTGGGGCGGTTTTCAGGATCAGGCATGCGCTTGCCTTCGCCATTCATAAATACTACAACGATAAGGGATTCTTCTGTCTGCATACGCCCATTATCACTGCTTCGGATGCTGAGGGAGCCGGAGCCATGTTTAAAGTAACCACACTTGATCTGAAAAACACGCCTGAAACCGAGGAGGGGGAGATTGATTTTAATCAGGATTTTTTTGGACGCCCCACCAACCTAACCGTTTCAGGTCAGCTGGAGGGTGAGCTGGGAGCCCTGGCGCTCTCATCCATCTACACTTTCGGTCCCACTTTTCGTGCGGAAAACTCCAATACACCCCGCCATGTGGCCGAATTCTGGATGATTGAACCCGAAATGGCCTTTTACGATATTCATGATAACATGGATTTGGCCGAGGATTTCCTGAAGTACCTGATTAAGTATACCCTGGAAAATTGTCTGGATGACCTGGAGTTCTTAAATAAAATGGTCGACAAAGGCTTGCTGGAACGTCTCAGGTTTGTACTGGAACAGCCATTTGTAAGAAAGAGTTATACTGAGGCCGTAGACATCCTGATGAAGGCTGATAAGCTTTTTGAGTTTCCTGTGGAGTGGGGACTGGACCTGCAGTCGGAGCATGAGAGATACCTGGTGGAGCAGCATTTTAAATGCCCGGTAATACTTACCGACTATCCCAGGGATATTAAAGCGTTCTACATGAAGCAGAATGATGATGGACGTACTGTCAGAGCCATGGATGTACTTTTTCCACAGATTGGGGAAATTATTGGCGGATCACAGAGAGAGGAGGAGCTGGATAAGCTGCAAAGCAGGATGAGAGAGATGGATATTCCTGAAGATGAGTTGTGGTGGTATCTGGAAACTCGTAAATTTGGGACGGTTGAACATAGTGGTTTTGGATTAGGATTTGAGCGCTTAATTATGTTTATTACAGGTATGAGTAATATCAGAGATGTGATACCTTTCCCCCGCACACCAAGGAGTGCGGAGTTTTAATTAGAAAAGATGCTTAAACAAAGACTTCAGCAGAAATTATTACAAAAGTTGTCGCCGCAGCAGATCCAGATGATCAAGCTGCTGGAGATACCTGCTATTCAGCTGGAGCAACGAATCAAGAAGGAACTGGAAGAGAATCCTGTATTGGAGGAGGGAAACGATGAAGGGGAGTTTAGCGAAGCGGAGGAGACAAAAGAGGAACAGGCGGGCGATCAGCTTGAAGAGTTCTCCCTGGAAGACTATATGCAGGATGATGATATCCCTAGTTACAGACTGAATGCACAGAATTATTCGGCAGATGAAAAACGCGAGGAGATTCCTTTCTCGCTGGGCTCTTCTTTTCGAGAACAGTTAAAGAGTCAGCTCGGGTTGAGAAAACTCTCAGAAGAGCAGGAAGTTCTGGCTGAATATATACTTGGAAATATTGATGATGATGGCTACCTGCGCAGAGAGCTGGAGGCCATAGCCGACGATCTGGCGTTTTCATCCGGTCTTGAAGCCTCCTATGAATCACTTCATGAGGTTCTGATGATCATCCAGGAGTTCGATCCTGCTGGCGTGGGGGCAAGGAGTCTGCAGGAATGCCTTTTGCTTCAGATAGAGCGAAAGGACCTTGATCATGATGTGACCGCACGAGCTCACACTATTTTGAAGAATCATTTCGAGGAGTTTACCAATAAGCATTATGATAAGATTCTCCAGCGTCTGAATATATCGGAAGAGGATCTAAAACTTGCTCTGGAGGAGATATTGAGACTCAATCCAAAGCCGGGTGGGGCCATGGGAGATTCACAGACCAAGTCTTTTCACCAAATTGTTCCCGATTTCATCCTTGAAGAGAATGAAGGCAGCCTGCAACTATACCTGAATTCGAACAATGTGCCCGAACTCAGGTTGAGCAGGACCTATTCTGATATGTTTGAAAGTTACAATGCCAATAAAGCTTCGGCCAGTAAGGACGAAAAAGATGCCATTACTTTTGTGAAGCAGAAGCTGGATTCTGCCAGGTGGTTTATTGATGCTATCCGGCAACGGCAGAACACCATGTTGCTGACCATGAATGCGATCCTGGAGTACCAGGAGAACTATTTCTACGAAGGAGATGAGACCAGGATGCGTCCTATGATCCTGAAGGATATTGCCGATATGACCGGACTTGATATCTCTACAATCTCGAGGGTGGTGAACAGCAAATACATACAGACACATTTCGGGATTTATGCATTAAAATACTTTTTCTCTGAGGGGATGCAAACCTATAGTGGTGAGGAAGTTTCCACCCGGGAAATTAAGAAAATCTTACAGGACTGTATCGATAGTGAGGAAAAGCGAAAGCCACTTACCGACGACCGCTTATCGGCAATTCTGAATGAGAAGGGATACCAGATTGCACGCAGGACGGTGGCCAAATACAGGGAACAGCTGGGATTACCCGTGGCCCGCCTGCGAAAGGAACTTTAATGGAGCTTATGAAAAAGGCAGCCCAGTTTATCTCTTACCTATTTCATCCATTAGTTATGCCCTCCGTGGGCTTACTTATCATTTTGAATTCGGGGACTTATCTTTCATTACTTGACCCTGCTGCAAAGCGAGCCATTATGTTTGTAATGGCCCTCGGGACACTGATTTTCCCCTTAATAATGCTTCCGGTTCTTCAATATCGAAGTCTGGTGATGAAGAACGGACAAGCGGCCACAAAGGGAGAACAACTGGTTCCACAGATTATCATACTGATACTTTATATCATCACTTTTGTCTATTTCAAAAGGCTCCCGCTGAGTCAGGTGATTCATGCCTATGTGCTATCAGTGACCGGAACCTTCTTCATCGTATTGGTGCTGAATCTGAGGTTCAGGGTCTCGATACATACCGCAGCCCTTGGAGGATTGACAGGATTGATTTTTGCTCTGATTTTTCTTTATGAAACTCCCTTACAGGGATTGCTAATGTTAACGCTTTTTGCCGGAGGTATCACAGGTAGTTCAAGACTGGTTCAGGGTGAGCACTGGGGAGGTGTACTTGGCGGCTTTCTTCTTGGCCTGGCAGTGGTCTTGCTTACAATATTGGTCTACTAGCCTCTTCCGCCTCCTCTTTGTTATTTTCATCAAGCATCACATTCAGTTTTATCAATACATCGTTGTAGACCTCGTCAAGCAATAATGGATGTCGGGAGTAAACATACATGGTTGTATCAAACATCTGGCGGGTTACCTGATGCTTCTCCAGGATAGGTGTTAAAATATCAACGCTGTCCACATCATATGAACGGCTGAATTTCCTGTCCTGGGTCACCCCATCCATCAGGTGAATATCAACCAGCACTCCGACCAGTGCCTCCCGTTCAACAAACTCTTTTCCCGTGATGGCTTTTGGCTTCTTACAGGCCGTAAGAGTCAATGCCAAAATGAGGATAAGGAAAGTCGAATATCTAAGTCGGGCATACATTACTTGATATCATTAAATCGATAACCAATCATGATCTCATGCGATCCTGTATTGTATTTACTGAGCTCGGAGATGCCAATGTCATAAGAATACCCAAAGAAAAGCGTTTCATCGAAACTGTATCCCAACAAGATTGCAACAGCATCCTGGTTGCGGTAGGATAAACCAGCCCATAACATTTTCTGCCACTCGACTCTTGCAGTAAGATCGAAGCTGAGCTGTTTTGGTGCTGTACCTTTGATCATCACCGAGGGCTCGATCATCCAATTTTCATCGATCTGGAAGCGATATGCTCCTGTCAGGTTGATATGCGTTTTCAGTCTGTTCACCCCATCCTTATTGTCAAAGACCTTTATACTATTATTCAGAAGCTGAGCCACGGAAAGTCCAACATAGAATTCATCTGCATAAAGGTAGAGACCAAGTCCCGCATCGGGCATGTAAGAGGTGCTGACCACGTTGAGGATGGTGGGGTCAGATACGTCCGCCGGATTAAGTTGGGTTCCATCGACACGATACTGCATGATGCTGGCATAAAGCCCCATTGATAGTCGTATATCACCTGTTATGGCAATATTATAGGCATAGGACCCCGTAACTCCTGTCCGGCTGGTGGGTCCGGTAACATCATTATACACATAGCCGCCATATCCCATAGGCAATTTGGTGTGTGGACCATAGAAGGAAATGGAGTTGGTCATGGGAGGATCCAGCAGGCCCACCCACTGAAACCTGTGATTGGTTCGGATCTGAAAGTAATCATATGTACCAGCAATGGCCGGGTTGACTACAAAATTATTGAACATGTACTGTGTATAGTGAGGCATTTGTTGTGCCTGCAGTCCGCTCGAACCGGCAATGATTATGAACAGTATGATGTATGTAACCCTTCTCATGCTACCTGATTATTGTTACGTTCCCAGAAATTGGCTTGGCTCCCGGGTAGGGGATAAGAATATAATAATAGGTTCCCATTGGCACCTCTTTCCCACCTGTTGTTCCATCCCATAGTTCTCCACTGTCATACCCCACATTGGAATAGAGCTGATCGCCCCACCTGCTATATACCTCAACCAGTATTTCCGGGAAACGGTCCGCATTTCTAATTTCGAAATATTCATTGATTCCATCTCCGTTGGGGGAGAAAACATTGTATGCCTGGATATCTTCAATGACATCTATGAATACATCGTCCACTTCCTCACAGCCATAGCTATTTATGGCAAAAACAGTATACCGGGTTGGCACCATTGGAGTGGCAATGGGATCAGGAACTGAACTGTTGTCTAGTCCTGTTTCGGGATCCCATCTGTATTGATCAAAGGGTCCTCCGGTAGTCTCCAGACGGATGGAATGTCCCTCTATAACAAAGGTATCTTCGATTACTTCCAGACCCATTAATGGATATAGGGTTATAGTTACTGAATCCTTGTTATAGCAACCATATGGGCTGACAGTTTCAGTAATGGTAAGAACAAAAGTGTTTGTTGAAGTCATTCCGGAGGCTAGCGGATCCAGAATGGTCTCATCTGAAAGGAAGGGTGAAGGATCCCAGGAGGGGGTTCCTACTCCGGCACCCAGTAACTGTATGGATTCTCCGGAACAAATGGCAACATCTTCTCCGGCATCCACATCCACTGTTACTTCGCTGCTAACGGTGATAGATTCAATCCTTGCACAATTGTTGCCATCTGTAATCACCAGGCCATATACCCCGGCCAGAATGTTTGAACGGTCCTCTGCTGTACTGCCATCAGACCAGAAGTAGGTATAGCCGCCTGCTCCACCCGATACCGTAATATCGATGGCTCCGGTTTCGCTGAATGCATTACATTGGGCAGGGGTCATGATATAGCTGAAGAGGATCTCGGCTGGTTCTGTGAGGGTGACCGCACCTGTAAAGAGCTTACCTACGGCATCCAGGGCCACCAGCTGGTAGGTGATATTGCCCGGGAGCTCAGTAAATATGGGATCCGATTGGAAATTGCCCCCGTTATCGATGGAATACTGTACTGCTCCTTCCGCATCCTGTGGAACAAATTCAATGCTTCCGTCATTGGCTCCAAAACAGCTTACGTCCGTGACATTGACCAATACATCCAGAGGGAGTATATCCAGGATCACCACATTCTCTTCATAGATACATCCATTCTGATCCCGCACAATAACATGGTGCATGGCGGGAGACAGATCTGTGTAGCTTGTATTTCCGGTGAAGGGACCGGCAAAACCATTAATAGAATACTCATAGGGTGCGGTACCGCCGCTCACATTTGAAATGGTGATGGAACCCAGACTGCCATAGCTGACATCTGTTTTGGTCACTGTTGCCAGTACCGGAGGTGGTTCAGTGATACTTGCACTCGCTGTGTCGGTACAGCCATTGGCATCTCTGACCCAGACAGTGTAATCGCCGGCAAACAGGTTAGTGAATGTACTGCCTGGCTGGTAGCTTACATCATCAAGGGAGAATTCCAGCAGTCCGGTTCCACCGGATGCTGTTACATCTAGGCCTCCATTGTCATAACCGCCACAAAAGGTGACATCTGTGATGTTGATATTGTCAATGGTCAGTTCCGGAGGAGCTAGAATCTCAACCGTGGTATCATGGGTGCAGGCGTTGCCATCTATCAGGGTAATCACATAGGTTCCGCTCGGCAGATTCTGGAAATCACCTAAGGTGACAGGGGCTGCTCCATCCAGTGAATAGCTAATGCTGCCTGTTCCGCCTGTTCCGCTAATCTGGATTCTTCCTTCAGTGCTGTCAAAGCAGGTAGTAATATCGTCCTGAATGTATGATGTTATCTGGAATGGTGGCGGCTCAACAAGAACATTCAGGTTGCCATTCACAGGACAGCCGGAAGCATCCTGTACCACGGTCTGGTAGCTGCCCGGGGCCAGGTTGGTGAAAATGTTGGTTGAATAGAAATCTGTTCCGTTGTTGATGGAATAGGTATAGGGTCCAATTCCTCCTGAGACACCATTAATGGAAATTTCGCCCAGAAGAGGACCAGGACATAAGTAGCTGGCTGTCTCATTCTGGATAAGGATCTCTGAAGGCTCTATGATGGTAATGGTATCTGTGACGATACACAGGTTGACATCCCTTGTCCAGATAGTATAAAAGCCGGGAGTCAGTGATCCCAGGGTGGTTCCAGCCTGGAAATTTGAGCCATCGCTGGAGTATTCATAAGCACCTGTCCCACCAGCAGCTGAAACTGTAATGGTTCCATCTCCGTCTCCGAAGCAACTAATATCAGTTTTGCTTAGACTTGCTGTGAGAGGTGGTGGCTCAGATATGGTGGTGAGATTGGCAAAGCTGAAGGTACAGCCGTTTGCATCCATTATGGCCAGTGAGTAGGTATCCGCAGCTAAGCCAACTGGATCCTGAATATTGGAGACGGTTGTTCCTGCACTGTTACTCCATGAGTATATATAGGGTCCCACACCACCGCTTACATCAATATTAATGGTTCCGTTTGTATCACCATTGCAGAAGACGTCCTGAAAAGTAACATTGGTGACAATCACCGAAGATGGTTCA
>Ga0209013_10005280_pt1 | contig 11161 bp, 9 predicted proteins | sample Cruoilmetagenom2_FD_187291 | JGI IMG/M metagenome (GOLD analysis project Ga0209013, IMG submission 187291) | Oil polluted marine microbial communities from Coal Oil Point, Santa Barbara, California, USA - Sample 2 (SPAdes) (version 2) | ecosystem: Environmental > Aquatic > Marine > Oil seeps ...
ACTTCCTCCACAGTTTCTCCCAAGAAACTTGTGACAGGCAAGTAAGCTTTCAGAATGACTCCTTCAGTCGGGAAGTCATTGGGATTCAGGGCATAAATCTCACCGAACATATCTTCACGTTCACGTGCAAATTCCTCTGAATCCTCAATAACTACTCCACTTGCACCTGCTTCGTGCAAAATATTCGAAACCGCCTCTACTGCCTCATGCGTCGTATGAATGGATAGCTCTGACCACTTCACCTACGTCAACTCCTTAGTCACCTTTTATCGTGCGTTTGATTTTATCGAATAATGAACTACCTTGTTCTTCAGGAATATCGCCGCTAATTTCGGCAAATTCGCGAAGCAGTTGTTTTTGTTTTTCGGTTAACTTACTTGGTGTAAGTACTTTCACCACTACATGTTGATCCCCGATTCCATAACCATGGACATTTTTTACGCCTTTTCCTTTTAAGCGGAAAGTCGTTCCTGATTGTGTCCCAACAGGAATTTTTAATTTTACTTTGCCATTTACAGTTGGCACTTCGATTTCATCCCCTAGTGAAGCTTGTGGGAATGTTAACTTAAGTTCAAAGTAAATGTCGTCGCCATCTCGTTCAAAGTGTTCATGCGCTCTAATGCGGAAGACTACATATAGGTCACCTGCTGGTCCACCATTTTTACCTGGTTCACCTTGACCGTTTACACGTAATTGTTGACCGTCATCCACTCCAGCAGGAATGGTCACTTTGATTTTTTTGCGTTTGTTCACAGTCCCTTGACCATGACAAGTCGCACATTTATCTTTTATCAATTTCCCTGTACCTGAACAGTGATTACATGCACGTTGATTGACCATACGTCCGAATGGAGTATCTTGCGTCACTTTTACTTGACCTGTACCTGAACAATGGTGGCATTTATCTGGAGTCGTACCAGGTTTTGCACCATTTCCATTACACGTATGACATGTTTCTTCTTTAGGAATTTCAATTTCCGTTTCTTTACCGAAAACAGCTTCAAGGAAATCAATCGTCATTGAATACTGCAGGTCTTCACCTTTACGTGGTGCATTTGGGTCACGGCGTCGTGAACCTCCACCACCAAAGAATGAACTAAAGATATCGTCGAAACCAAATCCGTCAGCTCCGCCACCAAATCCTTGATTTGGACTAGCGTGACCAAATTGATCATACTGAGCTTTCTTTTGATCATCGCTCAAGATTTCGTAAGCTTCAGCTATTTCTTTAAATTTATCCACAGCATTCGCATCTTTATTGATATCGGGATGATACTGTTTTGATAGTTTACGATACGCTTTTTTTATTTCTTCTTTAGAAGCACCTTTCGTAAGACCAAGTACCTCGTAATAATCTCGTTTATTCATTTTTCACCACTCCTGCTCAAACTTTAACCATAAATTTAATTGTACCACGCGATGAACTTCTATGCCAAAGACATTGAAAAAGCCAAAGCCGGAATTCCAGACTTTGACTTTAGTTTCCAAGTAAGATTCTAACAAGGTAACTCCCTTTTTGAATAAAGAGTGTCTTCTAGCTACAAGCACCAGCTCGCACTTCCGCTTCAGAAACTCATTCAGAAACAAGTTTCCAAATGAGTTTCTTCCACCGTAAGCGTCGAGCTAGAGTAGTGCTTTCCGCTTTTCCCCTTACTTGTCGTCGTTTACTTCTTCAAATTCAGCGTCTACGACACCATCATCTTTTGAAGAACCTTCAGCGCCTTCAGCTGCTTGAGCGTCTGCTGCTGCTTGTTCGTATAATTTCATTGTCAAAGCTTGAACGATTTCGTTTAGCTTGTCTTTTTTCGTACGAATATCTTCCAAGTTTCCAGCTTCAAGTGCCGCTTTCAACTCTTCTTTTGCATCTTCAGCTTGTTTTTTCTCTTCTTCAGATACTTTACCTTCAAGATCTTTTAGAGTTTTCTCTGTCATAAATACCATTTGATCCGCTTCGTTTTTCAACTCAGCTTCTTCTTTACGTGTTTTATCCGCTTCAGCATTTGCTTCCGCTTCTTTTACCATGCGATCAATCTCTTCATCTGTTAATGAAGTATTTGATTGAATCGTGATATTTTGTTCTTTACCAGTTCCGATATCTTTCGCTTTAACTGTAACGATACCATTTTTATCAATATCAAAAGTTACTTCGATTTGTGGAACGCCACGTGGTGCTGGTGGGATATCCGCTAATTGGAAGCGACCTAATGTTTTGTTATCTGTAGCCATTGGACGTTCACCTTGTAATACGTGAATATCTACAGCTGGTTGATTATCTGCAGCTGTTGAGAATGTTTGAGACTTAGATGTAGGAATAGTCGTGTTACGTTCGATTAGTTTTGTAAATACGCTACCCATTGTTTCAATACCAAGTGATAGTGGAGTTACGTCAAGAAGTACAACATCTTTAACGTCTCCAGTTAATACGCCACCTTGAACAGCAGCACCCATTGCTACTACTTCATCTGGGTTAACGCCACGATGTGGGTCTTTACCTGTTTCTTTTTTAATTGCATCTTGTACAGCTGGGATACGTGTAGATCCACCAACTAAGATAACCTTGTCGATTTGTGAAGGTGTAAGATCTGCATCTTTCAATGCTTGACGAGTAGGCACCATTGTACGTTCTACTAATGACGCTGTTAATTCATCAAATTTCGCACGACTTAACGTGATTTCCAAGTGAAGAGGTCCTGCTTCTCCAGCTGTGATGAAAGGTAATGAAACTTGAGTTGATGTTACACCAGAAAGATCTTTTTTAGCTTTTTCTGCAGCATCTTTTAAACGTTGATTAGCCATTTTGTCTTTTGATAAATCGATGCCGTTTTCTTTTTTGAATTCAGCTACGAAATAATCCATTAATAATTGGTCAAAATCATCTCCACCAAGACGGTTGTCACCAGCAGTTGAACGTACTTCGAATACGCCATCTCCAAGTTCAAGAATTGATACGTCGAACGTACCGCCACCAAGGTCATAAACCAAGATTGTTTGATCTTCATCCATTTTATCTAAACCATAAGCAAGTGCTGCAGCTGTTGGTTCGTTGATGATACGTTCTACTTCAAGACCTGCGATACGTCCAGCATCTTTTGTAGCTTGACGCTCAGCATCATTGAAGTAAGCAGGAACAGTGATTACAGCTTTCGTTACTTTTTCACCTAAGTAATCTTCTGCATAGCCTTTTAGGTATTGAAGAATCATTGCAGACACTTCTTGTGGTGTATATTCTTTATCTTCAGCTTTCACTTTGAAATCTGTACCCATATGGCGTTTAACAGATTGGATCGTATTTGGGTTAGTAATTGATTGACGTTTTGCTACTTCCCCAACTTGGCGTTCGCCATTTTTAAATGCAACAACAGATGGTGTTGTGCGGTTACCTTCTGGATTTGGAATTACTTTTGGCTCTCCACCTTCAAGAACAGATACACATGAATTTGTTGTTCCTAAGTCAATACCGATAATTTTACTCATTATTTATTTCCTCCTAGGCTATTTACAATTTATTTATTCGTTTACTTTAACCATTGCTGGTCGAAGAACGCGATCTTTATACTTGTACCCTTTTTGTAACTCTTGCAACACAATACCTGATTCTTTCGAGTCATCAGTATCAGTCATAACAGCTTGATGAATCGTAGGGTCAAATGCAACACCTTCCGATTCAACCATTTGTAATCCTTCTCTTTCAGTGGCTTCAACAAGTGTTTTATAGACCATTTCTAAACCTTTACGAAGGGATTGTGATTCTTCAGAAACCGTTTCAACTTCCATCGCTCGCGCAAAGTTATCAAGTACAGGAAGTAAATTTGTCAACAAACCTTGTGACTTATATTTATCCGCAGCTTCACGGTCTAATTGAACGCGACGTTTGAAGTTTTCATAGTCTGCTCGCAGACGTAAATGGCGGTTTGTTTCTTCTTCTAATTGTTGTTGAACCAATTCAAGTTCACTTGGTCCTTCACTTACTACTTCCTCGATTACTTGTTCCACTTCAGATCCGTCTTGCGCGTCTGTAGTTTCTTGATTTTCCGTGTTTACGTCAGATTCTGGATCCACCGTGTTTACTACAGTTTCTTTTTCTTCTGATTGAGACATTTTATATCCTCCTTCATTCATCGTGAACCACGTAAAATCCGTGTTAATTCACGAGACAAGTCGCCACTCATTACATCAAGTAATGTGACTACTCTTCGATAATCCATTCTAGTAGGACCAATAATTGCGATTGAACCCATTTGTTCTTCCCCTATGGCATAGGATGCTGTAATGACACTACAGTCCCCCATTTCCAATAAGGTATTTTCAGAACCAATCCGAATATGAATACCCGACTGATTCGGTGAAAACAAAGTTGAAATTTGATTTGCTTGATCCATGATTGTAATTAAGCCACGTGCTTTTTGCATGTCGCTAAATTCAGGATGATGTAGCAGTTTGGATTTGCCGCCGTAAAATACTTTTTCTTCATGTGGACTCGAAATTGCAGCCCCAAACGAAGACATGAGCTCACCATATCGACCAATATGTTTTCTTAATAAAGAGGCCGTTTCTTTTTCAAGAACACGTTGCAGATCATGTAAGTATACACCGGTCAGCTGTTCATTTAAAATATTTACCATTTTTTCGATGTCAGGAGCTGTAAGTCCCTCCGGTAATTGAAACAATCGATTTTCTACATGACCAGAATCCGTAATAATGATCGCTACCGCAGAATCATTGGATAAGGGAACGATTGAAAAGCGTTTGACTCGGTGTTTACCAACATCAGGTCCAAGCAGAATAGACGTATAAGTCGTTAATTCTGATAAGATCATGGCTGTTTTTTGAATCACTTGTTCTGTTTCTGTAATACGTTCTTGAAAGATTGATTGTATTTGCTTCATGTCATCAGATGTAGCAAGCTGAGGCGTAAGTAAATGGTCAACATAAAATCGATATCCTTTTTCAGACGGAATTCGACCTGACGACGTATGCGTTTTTTCCAAATAACCTAAATCTTCAAGATCAGCCATATCATTGCGAATAGTAGCAGGACTAAATGGAACTTCCTCTTTTTTGGAAAGTTGCCTTGACCCTACCGGCTGAGCAGTTTGTATGAAGTCATCAACTGTTACCTGTAGAATGAGCAATTGCCGATTCGTTAACATGATTATCACCTCTGTTAGCACTCATCACTTGCGAGTGCTAATACTCATACATAAATTATCAAATTCATTAACGAAAGTCAACGAATTCGATGCCTATTCTACTAAAAATGATTGAAAAATTTCATTTCCAATAAATCTACCCTTTTTAGTTAAGGTTACCGCGTCATCTAAAACGATCATTGAACCACTAGTAATATGCTTTGAAATTTCTTGTTCATACACGTCTTCCATCGCTACTCCAAACTTTTCTTTAAAATGCTGTTTGTTAACCCCAGCCACTTTCCGCAAACCTAAAAACATTTCTTCTTCCATCTGTTCTTTACGCGTTACTTCGTGCGTGTGGTTAAGCGGGAACTCTCCAACAGCCACTTTTTCCATATACTTTTTTATCGGTCCGATATTTGAATAACGGATTCCCTTCGCATACCCATGGGCACCTGCACCAAAACCGGCATAAGATACATTCTCCCAATACAAGTTATTATGTCTGGAATGATAATCTGGTTTGGCAAAATTACTGATTTCGTATTGGTGAATGCCGCTCAAATTCATTTCATTCATTAACACTTCATACATATCCGCTTCTAAGTCTTCACCAGGCAAGATTAATTTGCCTTTCGTCATCAAGTTGTAAAACACGGTTTTCGGCTCGACAATGAGGGAGTACGCAGAATAATGAGGGAGATTTAATTCGAGTGCTTTCGCTAAAGTTTCTTTCCACTGATCCATCGTTTGACCAGGTAATCCATACATTAAATCAATGCTGATATTAGTAAAGCCGATATCTTTAGCCATTTGTATCGTTTCATAAACATGTTCGTTGGAATGTGTTCTGCCTAATCGTGTCAATAAATCTTCGTCAAAGCTTTGCACTCCTAGGCTCAAACGGTTAATTCCGTTGTCTTTCATCACGATTAATTTTTCACGAGTTAATTCGTCTGGATTTGCTTCAGAAGTAAACTCCAGGAGATATTGTTGAGGGATATACTGCTTAATTAGCTCAAACAATCGTTGTAATTGCTCAGCACTTAGTGCAGTAGGTGTTCCTCCACCGAGGAAAATCGTTTCTATATGTAATCGTTCTTGATACTTTTCTACAAACATCTTCATTTCCATACCGAGTGCCTCAATATATTCATCAACTGGTTGATTCTTAAAGAATACCTTATTGAAATCGCAGTAATGACAAATTTGATGACAGAAAGGAATGTGTATGTAAACTCCTTTGATCATGAGAATTCCTTCTTCCTTAGTGAGGTACTATGATGCTCAAGGCAGCCCCTTTTTTGAGCAATTTATAGAAAAAAGAGGCCAACTAGTAGCCCCTTACCTCGTCACTATTTATTAAAAGACTAGAAAAGCATATAAATTCCGATGTTATTATGTCTAGCTCCAAGCGCCAGCCCGCAGGCCCCTTTATGGGGTCAGAAATGCGGAAATTTCCCTTTCATCCTGCAAGTAGCCTGCGCCGGGCTAGAGTGGCGTTTTACGCTTTACTTATCAATCTTCATCCATTTTCAATACAGCCATGAAAGCTTCTTGTGGAACTTCTACAGATCCGACTTGCTTCATGCGTTTTTTACCTTCTTTTTGCTTATCAAGAAGTTTACGTTTACGAGAGATATCCCCACCGTAACATTTAGCAAGAACGTTTTTACGAATCGCGCTAATCGTAGAACGAGCAACAATTTTTTGTCCAATCGCCGCTTGAATCGGTACTTCAAATTGCTGTCTTGGAATTAATTTCTTTAATTTTTCAACAATTATTTTACCGCGTTCGTAGGCAAAGTCATTGTGAACAATGAAACTTAACGCATCGACTTGTTCGGCATTAAGTAAAATATCCATTTTCACAAGTTTAGAAGGTTTATATCCGATCATTTCATAATCGAATGACGCATATCCTTTTGTCCCTGACTTCAATTGATCAAAGAAATCGTATACTACTTCTGAAAGCGGTAATTCATAAATAATACTGACACGTGTTTTGTCCAAATAATCCATGTTCATGAAATTTCCACGTTTCTTCTGACAAAGTTCCATTACCACGCCAACATAATCGTTTGGCACCATTATAGTAGCTTTTACATAAGGTTCTTCGATACGATCGATCTTTTGTGGTTCTGGCATCATAGAAGGGTTGTCCACTTTTTTGATTTCGCCATCCGTCATATGCACATCATAAATTACACTTGGTGCTGTAGTAATTAAATCGATGTTGAATTCACGCTCAAGACGTTCTTGTATGATTTCCATATGCAGTAATCCTAAGAATCCGCATCGGTAACCAAAACCAAGAGCTTGAGAAGATTCTGGCTCAAACTGAAGTGCCGCATCATTTAATTCAAGCTTTTCAAGTGCATCACGTAAGTCATTATATTTTGCTGTGTCAATTGGATACAATCCACAGTAAACCATTGGATTTAATCGACGATAACCTGGTAACGATTCCGTAGCTGGGTTGATTACACCTGTGATTGTATCCCCTACACGTGTATCTCCCACATTTTTAATGGCTGCAGTTAAAAATCCTACGTCACCCACTGTTAATTCGTCACGAAGTGTAGCTTTAGGTGTGAACACACCCGCTTCAATCACTTCAAATTCTTTTCCTGTTGCCATCATGCGGATCTTGTCTCCTGGTCGGACAGTTCCTTCCATTACACGAATATACGCGATAACGCCACGGTATGGATCATAAAGTGAATCAAAAATAAGTGCTTTTAATGGAGCTTCCGGATCTCCAGTAGGTGCAGGTACTTTTTCCACAATTTGTTCCAAGATTTCTTCAATCCCGATACCCGCTTTTGCGGAAGCCAATACAGCTTCAGAAGCATCAAGACCAATCACTTCTTCTATTTCAGCGCGCACACGTTCTGGATCTGCAGCTGGTAAGTCAATTTTATTGATAACCGGCAGGATTTCCAGTTCATTGTCCAATGCTAAATAAACGTTTGCCATTGTCTGTGCTTCAATACCTTGTGCAGCATCTACAACTAAAATTGCACCTTCACATGCCGCTAAACTTCTAGATACTTCATAAGTAAAATCGACGTGTCCAGGCGTGTCAATTAAATGAAGTGTATAGTCTTCTCCATTTTTTGCTCTATAGTTCAATTGCACGGCATTTAATTTTATTGTTATTCCACGTTCACGTTCTAAATCCATTGAATCGAGAAGTTGGGCTTTCATTTCTCTAGACGTCAATGCTTTCGTTTGTTCTAAAATTCGATCGGCTAATGTTGATTTACCGTGATCGATATGTGCGATAATAGAAAAGTTTCGAATATTTTGTTGGCGTTTGTTACGTTCTTCTCGATTCATGCGTTGTCCACTCCTAATTAAACTATTTAGAATTATAGCAGTGAACACGCATTACTTCAATGTTAGGATGCATTTGTCTTTCCTAAAATGTTTGAAATCGCTTTTGTAAGGATAGCGATAGTCCGATTAATCTCTTCTTCCGTATTTTCAATACCGCCCAATTCAACTAATAATGAACGACTTGATAGATCCTGATTATAAATACCATTTCCATCGTCGTGAGTTTTTTTATAGACTCCTTTGGAAATAGTGGGAACGATTCTATTCACTTCATCAGACACTGCTCTGGCGAAAGTTTCATTTAATTTATAGTTTGCATGTTCAGCACCTACCACAAAGGTCAACTTGGCATAGGTTGTGCCACTGAATTCAAGAGTTGTTCTATCTTTTTTAAGAGCATCTCGGTGAAGATCAAGTAGTACATCGTAATTTTTTTCAGCCATTTGTTTTACCAAGTGAGGGCGGATTGTGGAATAGGCTCCCTTAATTTTCATTTCATTCATTTTATCGAAAGACAAAACATCGACAGTATCTCCATTTAAATGAAAATGCTGAGTAACAAGGTCGCTGACATTGAAAATATTGGCAGTTGGATGATAATTAACAGCTTTTAAACCCAATTTCTTTTCAACAATTGGTTGATAGGATTCCTGAATATGCGTGAAATACAACAAAACGTTCAGAGGCTTTTCATTCGTCGTCTCAAAAGTGATTTCTTTCGTTTCGTCTTCCGTGACTTCTTTTGCCACATTCGCCGCATAGGCAACTGGACGTGTCTCCACATGTTCATTTGTTGTTGTTCCAAAAGCTAGCATGGGGAGTTTAATCGTCAGTATTGGAAGTAAAAATAAAAAAAGATAGAAACTCATGACTTTCTGCAGTGTTTTGCGCATTCTTCACCCCTCCTCCTACAACGTACGTAGGATTATGGGTTAGTAGAACTAAAAACATCGTCTTGCAACCATTTTATAACGCTCGTTTGTATCAATTCTGCGTGTCTCAACACCCATGCATCCGTCTCTTTTGGCGTAACAAATAATTGTTGATGATGCGGTGGTAACACTTCTTCGAGCAATCCTCTTATCTCATTGCTTGACCAACCTGCCCATTCACCGAAAATCGGTTTAATCGCTTCTACATTCACCGGCTCATCCGCACTTCTTAGCCACGGACCAATAGAAAGTGCAGAAGATGGTTTTGATGATTCACTTATTTGATTTGAAATGACTTTAAATACTGTTTCAATTGCCTCAACTATTAGCACTGGTGCATCAACAACCATCGGAACTCCGATAGCGGTCACTGGAACACCTAGCGATTCAAATGAAATTTCATTTCGCGTATTCCCAACGCCTGAACCTGGATGAATGCCTGTATTGGTAATTTGAACGGTTTTGCACAAACGATCTTGGTTACGGGCCGCCAATGCATCAATGACGAGTATTAAATCAGGTTTAACACGTTCAGCAATTGCTTTTACAAATTCCCCGGTTTCAAGTCCTGTCTGGCCCGTCACGCCTGGCGCATAAAAAACAAGATGTCCAAATTCAATTGGCAACGTAAACATCTCTTCATGGAAACGATCAATTGCTAAAGGACCAATCGCATCCGGAGTGATTGTACGATTTCCTAGACCAACAACCAGAACTTTAGATTGTGGAGATAAGTTTACTTGTTGATGAATGTCTTGCAAGGAAGAAATAAATTGTTGTTCAAGTTCCTTAAATCCTTCATTGTCTTCAGCTGTTAATGTAGGAACATTTAATGTAATATATGTTCCTGCCTTTTTTCCAATGGACTCAGCCCCGCTCGCATCGGTCTCAATATGCGTGATATGAACGCGACCTCTCCGTTCTTCATTCATTTGAATACCAGGTGTTTCATGCAATGTATCTTTCTCTTTTTTCGTTCGATGTTGAACGACTTCTGTCGCTTCATCTATTAAATCGGTACGCATTAAATTTCGTTGTTCCATCCTATTTCACCTCAAGAAAAGTTTGCCCAAGGTGTCAAGTAAATATTCTTTGCTTGAATCTATTGCATTATAACTTGTGGTTTGTTAAAATAATGCTTGTTGTATTGAGAATTAAATCTAATACTTAAAGCGAACAGCGCCGTTTTGTTGCGCAAAGCTTAAACTCGAGAGTCTATGTATCTCGGACCTTATTAATGGAGGTGAATGACAAGATGCCAAACATCAAATCTGCAATCAAACGTGTAAAAACGAATGCTTCTGCTACAGCTCAAAACGCTCACGCTAAATCTACAATGCGTACAGCAGTTAAGAAAGCTGAAAACGCTTCTGCTAACCAAGAAGAAAACGCAAAAGAACTTTTATTATCTGCTATCAAACAAGTTGATAAAGCAGCTTCTAAAGGATTAATTCATAAAAACACTGCTGCTCGTAAAAAAGCTCAGTTAATGAAAAAAGCATAATATTATATGAAAGACCGGATTCGAACTTCGATTCCGGTCTTTCTTTTTGTGAAGCATAAATGGGGATTGTCTCAACTTTTCGGGATTTAGCCGCAACTTCGCTTGGGTTTGTCGCAACTTTCCATGATTTAGTCGCAACTTTTGACGATATTGTCGCAACTCTTAACGTTTTTGACGCAACTTTATAAGATTAGCTCAAAACTTTGTGAGTTCACCCGTTTTGAAATTGAAAAGACCTGATCGCAACCAGG
>Ga0209013_10005281_pt1 | contig 11160 bp, 9 predicted proteins | sample Cruoilmetagenom2_FD_187291 | JGI IMG/M metagenome (GOLD analysis project Ga0209013, IMG submission 187291) | Oil polluted marine microbial communities from Coal Oil Point, Santa Barbara, California, USA - Sample 2 (SPAdes) (version 2) | ecosystem: Environmental > Aquatic > Marine > Oil seeps ...
GAGCCAGCATCAGGCATTCTTATTGGTATTCATGGTTGGTATGATTGATTTTCTTTTTACCGGATTTGCTGCGCCCGTGGAATCAATGCCCAAGATCATTCAGTACCTGGCTTATTTGGTCCCTGCTCACCATTGGCTTAATATCATGCGCGGGATCACATTAAAAGGATCCAGTATTCTGGATATCCTGCCCAACATCCTCTTCCTCCTGGGATTGGGAGGAGTGATAGGTTTCTTCTCGTTGAGGTACATCAGAAAGGCGTTGGATTAGTTATGAAGGACAACTGTATCACTATCCAGACATCCGGACTGGTAAAGAAATTCGGTGACTTCACAGCAGTCAATCAGATTTCCTTTACTGTCAATAAAGGCGAGATTTTCGGATTTCTCGGGCCGAATGGATCTGGAAAGACGACAACGATCCGCATGATGTTGGGATTATTACCCCCAACCCAGGGTTCGATCGAAGTATTGGGCATCCCTGTCCCGGATCTGATCACAGATATCCTGCCCAGGATCGGTTATATGTCCCAGCAATTCTCGCTCTATAATGATCTGACGGTAGCTCAGAATCTGGAATTTTATGGACAAGCCTACGGCCTGGATCCTGAAAATTTGAATGACGTTATCAGGGAAGCCGTCGAGCTCTCAGGGCTGCGTGGATTCGAAGACACTCCAACCAAAGACCTCTCTGGTGGATGGCGCCAGCGCCTGGCCTTAAGCGCTGCGATTTTACATAGACCGGAGGTGCTTTTTCTGGATGAACCAACAGCAGGAGTCGATCCAATTTCGCGCAGGTCGTTCTGGGATCTGTTATACGAACTGGTCGCAGAGGGGATAACTGTTTTCATCACCACTCATTACATGGATGAAGCTGAACACTGCCACCGGCTGGCATTTATCCAACATGGAGAAATCATAGCCCAGGGAACTCCTACCGAAATTAAGCACGATGCAATGACAGGAGAAGTCCTGGAAATAGACACAAATAGACCAGAAGATCTTATCAAGGCCATTTATGAGGCGAGAGATAGCGGAGAAAATCGGTCATTAAATGCGGAATTATACGGATCCTTAATTCATATCATTTCCACCCAACCAAAACAACATACAAAATATTTGGAATCCCTGGCAAAGGGGGCAGATATACAAATCAACAACATTTCTATCATAGAACCGTCTCTCGAAGACGTATTTATCGCCTGTATGAGAGATAGCGACATTGGAGGAAATCATGAAGAATAAAAAAATCACCCTCGTTCTCCTCACCTTTCTGGTTTTGATATTAGCGGGATGCGATTCCATTTCGTCTACTATCGGCGGTCGTAAGGACTCCGACAGGATCATGGCTTCTGGAGTCATAGAAGCCGATCAGATTGCAATCGCTTCTGAGTTTAGCGGCAGGGTATCTGATGTGCTTGTGGACGAGGGCGCAGAAGTCTCCGCTGGCGATCTGGTTTTGGTACTAGAGGATAGCCTGTTAATTACTCAAAAAACACAGGCGCAGGCTCAGCTTGAATCAGCTTTCGCACAATTTGATGGAGCGAAAGCTGCTGAAGATGCCGCCAAGGCTTCTCTTCGCTCTGCTGAATTGGATCTAGCGGCAGCTGATATCCAGCATCAGCAAATTTTAGGGCAGGTTCAGTATTCTGGATTGGATGATCGAGTTTCCGACTGGAACCAAAACACGCCTAACCAGATTGACGTTCCAGCCTGGTACTTCCAAAAATCAGAACAAATCTCTGCAGCCAAAGAAGAAATTGAGCGGGCCAGGGAATTCTATCGGGATGAACAGGAAAATTACCAGGACACCGTGGATGATATAGGAAATGAGGAGTTCCGGGACGCAGAACAGCGCCTGGCACAAGCCCAGGTTTCTTTTGATATTGCGGATGCTTTAAATGACCGGCAGGTTGGATACGAAGGCAGGGAAGATCTAGAAGATTTCATTAAGACGATTTACGACAATGCTGAGACTGAATTAAAAGCCGCTCAAAAAGCTTATGACCAGATCCTGACGGATCCTGGTTATGAAAATATCCTGGAGGCTCGAGCCCGGGTTTCTGTTGCCAAGGAATTTCTCGATCTTTCCCGTGATTACCTTTACCAACAATATACTGGTGAATATTCGCTGGATGTTCAGGCCGCAGAGATTTCTGTTTCCCAGGCTGAAACCGTTGTTTACCTGGCCCAAGCACAAATCACCCAGTCGGAGAATAATCGGATAAGTGCGGAGACTGCTGTAAAACAGGCAGAGGCTGCTCTGCACCTGGTGGACCTCCAACTGGAAAAGATGAATATATATTCGCCAATTACCGGCGTGATCCTCACCAGAACAATCGATCCCGGTGAGGTCATTTCCGCCGGCTATACAGCTTTTATTGTCGGGGATCTCTCGCATTTGACTGTCACAGTTTATCTCTCAGAAGACAAGTACGGTCAAATAAATTTGAGTGACACCGCCGAATTAACAATCGATTCATTCCCGGAAGATATCTTTGATGCCGTAGTCTTAAGGATTGCTGATGAGGCAGAGTACACTCCCCGGAATGTGCAAACCCAGGAAGAGAGGCAGAACACTGTGTATGCGATTGAATTGTCAGTGAAAAATCAAGATGGAAAACTAAAGCCCGGCATGCCAGCAGATGTTGTATTTCAGCCTTAAATAACTAAGACTTAACCTAAAAGGACGGAGACCCTATTGAGGGACTCCGTCCTTTTTATTTTCTGACAAGATTTACCAATCAATCTTCTAAAGCTTTATCGAGACGTTTCAGGTCAATATTCTCCTGAACGTATTTCATAAATTTATCCATTTTTTCTTTTTGCCCCAGCCGGGTCTTGCCAAAGATTCGGTCCAAAGATTCAACTGTTTCCATAGTATTCCCGGTGACCAGCAGGATCGGCACACACATATTTTCCGCCTGCTTTATGATCAGGTTGCTTGGATGCATGTTCCCTGTCAGGATCAGACAAGTCGTGGAGGTTTCCATGGCTGCTAATTGAATATCCGTTCGATCACCGCCAGTGATAACTGCTTTATTGGGTTGCTTCCGGAATCGGCGCAGAGCTGAATCTTCAGTCATCGCTCCGACCATCAGCGCCTCGACCAGAGCTTCTTCGTCATAACAGGATGTCAGTACTTCGGCGTTCAAAACATCCACAATTTCTCCAACAGAAAGGGCAGCCAAAGCAACGTCATTAGGCAGTACCCCGAGAATGGGAACCCCTTCTTTTTCCAGGAAAGGAACAACCAGGTTATTTACATAACTCAAAGCATGCTTAGGTACTCGATTGATTACAACACCAGAAAGGGCGTTTGGAAGCCTGAATTTTGCAGCCAACACATCGTCCAATAGAGATACATCATCAGTGTATTTAACAACAACGATAATAGCACTGCCCAATTTCTCAGCTACATCAGAGGTTGCCAAACTCATCACATAACCTTCCCGCAGACTGCCGCCACCTTCCACAAGTAGAAAATCCTTTCTCTCTTCCAGGATTTTTGCCGCCTCCAGAACCTGTGGCATGTAATCAGTTTTCTCTTTGCTGGTTAGGTAATCGCGCAGTATTTCTGAGGTAACGACTACGGGCGCCAACTCCCAGGGTTTGGCATTCACGCCGAGGATATCAATCACGAATGCAGCGTCTTCGTCGGCAATTTTGTTGCCAATTTTCCAGGGGCGGAGACTGAAGGGTTTTAAGTAACCAACTTTCAATCCACGTTCTTGGTAGATCTTGCCAAAGGCCAGGCAAAGCGCGGTCTTTCCAGAGTACTTCTCAACAGAAGTGATATATAATGATTTCATTTTGTTCTCCTTATTTCTCACTTGCTAAAACCAATCGCATATCAATGGCAATCGCGCCTTGTTCTTTTGGATAGACGATAAGAGGGTTAATATCAAATTCAGCAATTTCAGGGAAATCTTGCACAAGCTGACCCATTCTCAATAAAACATCCACAATTGCTTCTTTATCAACAGCCGGTTTGCCGCGGACACCATCCAGGAGCGCTTTAGAGCGTATCTCCGACAGCATTGCCTGGGCGTCTAACCTGGTAAAGGGTGCTACTCTGAATGTAACATCTTTGAGGGCTTCTACATATATACCGCCCAGACCAAATGTGACCAGCGGTCCGAACTGTGGATCTCGATTCATTCCGATCAGCACTTCCAAACCCCCAGGAGGAGCCATTTCCTGAACCTGGCAGCCCCAGATCTGTGCTTCCGGCAGGAATCTTTCTGTTCGATAGATCATCAGATCATAAGCGTCCCGAACCTCGTCAGCGGATTCTAGTCCAACTTTAACGCCACCAACATCTGTTTTATGCAGGATATCAGGAGAGGCGATCTTCATAACCACGGGATAGCCTATTTCAGCAGCAAGCTCAATCGCTTCCTCTGCGTTTTTTGCCAAACTTGATTTCGGGATCTTCAGTCCATATGCTTTGAGAATATCCCACGCTTCGGCATCACCAATTGCATAGCGGCCATCCGCTTTTGCGCCGTCAATCACTTTCCTGGCGGCTCTAAGATCCACCTCAAATTTTTCATAGACCGGGTCAGTCCTTTCAGTGATGCCCCGATATTGCGACATAGCCCTAAAAGCCAATGAGGCCCGCTCAGGAAACGAATAATTTGGGACATCATATTCTTTAAGAATTCGAATGCCCTCCTCAACTTTGGCCTCCCCCATATAACAGGCCAAAACAGGTTTATCTATTTTTTTGGATAATTCGCCTACAGCCTTAGCAGTCTCAGCTATTTCAGTCATCGCCTGTGGTGTCAACACAACCATAATACCGTCTACATTAGGGTCTTTAGCTACAGAATCCAGAGCAAATTGGTAGCGATCTGCTTTAGCATCTCCCAAAACATCCACAGGGTTTGCAGCGCTGGCTGCGTCGGGCAGGAATTTTTCCAGCTCATGAATCGTTTCAACCTGCAAGCGAGCCAGGCTCATGCCGCTGCGCTCAAGAGCATCAGTAGCAAGGATTCCGGGTCCGCCTGCATTGGTGACGATCGCAATTCGGTCGTTCTTTAGCGGCGGTTGATAACCCAGGGCAAGAGCCATATCAAACATGCTTGCCATGTCGGGGGCTCGCAACACACCTGCCTGATGGAAAGCTGCCTGATAAGCTTGTTCAGAACCAGCCAGGGAACCAGTATGGGAAGACACAGCCCGGGAACCGGATTTTGTCACACCGGATTTTATTGCGACAACGGGCTTAACTTTAGTAACTTCGCGAGCAACCTCAATGAATTTCTGTCCATTTGGCAATCCTTCGCTATAGATCAGGATCACATTGGTATCTTTATCATCTGCCCAGGCTTCCAGTAATTCGATCTCACTAACATCTGCTTTATTTCCAAGACTGACGAATTTTGCCAAACCCAGGCGGCCAGCCTGTGCCCAATCCAGAATTGCTGTACCAAGGGCGCCTGACTGGGACATAAACGCCATCGGTCCCTTGGGTGGGGTTCCGGCCGAGAAGGATGCATTTACAGGAGTATAGGTATCAATAATGCCCAGGCAGTTTGGTCCAATAAGGCGGATATTATATTTCTCGGCAATCTCCACCAATTCCAATTCCCTCTCCAGACCTTCCATGCCTGCTTCGCGGAATCCAGCGCTGATAATAACAACAGCAGGGATTTTCTTTTTGCCACAATCCTCAAGGACCGAAGGAACAAATTTATAAGGAATAACCACCACTGCCAGATCAATATCACCAGGGACGTCCAGAACTGAGGGATAGGCTTTTTGTCCAAGGATCTCGTCAGCTTTGGGGTTGATAGGATAAATCGTGCCAATCTCTACATAGCCCCCTTCAACCAAGTTTTCCAGAACGGCATAACCGAGCTTTCCGGGAGAGGTTGAGGCACCTATAACAGCAACTGATTTTGGGTTAAAAAATTCTTCCAGCATATACACTTCCTGACATTAAGCTATTTCTGATCTCTTTATTTTCGGGCCATCTAGCATGAGTATTGCTCTTGTTTTAATAGGATGATACCTGTTAGGTTTTTTCTTCCTCAAGACGCCGCGGGACATTATACTCCAAATCACTTATATTTGTGACATCCAGAAAGAGTTGATCGTCCAATCTTGCGGCAGTCGCGGTTTCAATAATGTATTGTTGTCATATTGCTGCTTTTTCGGTTGGAACAGAGATATTAAGAGCAATATCCGTCGAAAATTGGCTCAATAAATTCCAGGTTTTCGATCATCAAATACAGGCATCCATTCCCGAATTTTTGATACCTCATCCAGGTCAAAAGCGGCCTGAAGAAGCTCCTCATTTTCTCCACCCAGTGTCAAGAATTTCCCCATGGGATTGACTACAGCGCTATTTCCACCCAGGACTGCTCCCTGGCTAGTACCGGCCTTATTTACAGCAGCAATAAAACATTGGTTCTCTATCGCTCGGGCCTGGAGAAGAATCTTCCAGTGCTCTATTCTTCGCCTGGGCCATTCCGCAACCAGCAGAATCAATTCAGCACCCTCGACTGCACAGGTTCTAAATATTTCTGGAAACCTCAAATCATAACAAATTGCCAATCCGATTTTTCCCCAGGGAGAATCTACTACCAACACCTTTTCTCCTCCCTTGAAATGAATATGTTCCTGAAGTTTTTGAAATAAGTGGATTTTTCGATAAGAACCCAGCAAGTTTCCTGTTTTATCATAAAGAACGAAGGAATTATACAATTCTCCCTGGTCTTCCTCGATCATCGATCCACCCACCCCAATACCAAACTCTACAGCCAATGACCTCATACGAGCGAACCAACCTTCGTTGAGAGAACTGGCATATTCCCGAGCATGATCAAGGTCAAACCCGCTGGCCCATAATTCGGGGAGGAGAACGATTTCCGATCCCTGTCTGGATGCCTGTTGAACCGCTTCATGAGCCTTGAGAAAATTATTCTCCGGGGATCCAAGTGTGAGATCCAATTGGGCCAATGATATGGAAATTTTCATAATAATCCTGAGGAATTATGGTCCTACTGGCCGGCTCGGATCTGTGATCCATTCACTCCAGGAGCCAATGTATAGTTTAGGCATCTCGAAGCCGGCTTCTATCATGGCAGCGATATTGTGGCATGCAGTAACTCCTGAACCGCAATAGAAGATCACATTCTCAGCCGGGATACCTCCCAGCAAATTTTCAAATCGCTCTTTTAACAACTCAGCGGTCAGAAAGAAGCCCTCTTCATCCAGGTTCCCGGCATAGGGTGCAGTCACAGCACCCGGTATATGACCGGCAACTGAATCAATAGTTTCGTTCATCCCCCAAAATCGTTCTGCCCCCCTGGAATCCAACAAAAGATAATCCGGGTCTTGCCTGGCCTTCTCAACAAAATTCGCGCTGACAATGTATTGGGAATGCTCAGTTGGGGAAAATACCCTTGGCTCTCTGGCAGTCTCACCTGTTTCAATGGGGTATTTCTCCATATCCCAGGCAGACCATCCGCCACTCAATACAGCAGCGTTTTCATGTCCCAACCAGCGCAAGAGCCACCACAACCTTGCAGCCAATCCACCATTATCATTATCGTAAACTACCACTTTGGTCGAGCCATCAATCCCCCATGAAGAAAGCCGCTCGACAAGGATCTTTTTATCCGGAAGTGGATGCCGGCCGGTTTTTCCAGGTATGATCTCACTGGACAGGTCTCTCTCAAGGTCAATATACAGTGATCCAGGTACATGGCCGGCCAGGTATTCCTTGTAACCCAATTTCAGATCATCAAAATCAAAACGGCAATCCATGATCGCCCAATCAGGATTATTCAAGTTTTTATTTAAATCTGCTGCTGACAGGATGGTTTGAATTGCCATGATAGTCTACCCAATTCTACTGGTGATAAAGTTTATTCTTATTTATATAGTCAATCACAGGGTCAATTAGAAAGTGTTCAAAGGGAGCGCCTTCCCGCACTCGTTCCCGGACAATACTGGAAGATATCTCAACCATAATTTCCGGGATAAGTACTGTTTTTTCTGATAAACCTGGTATTGCCCGATTCAGCTGATCCAGGTCAGTTTTTATCCCTGGTCGAGGTGCTACCGCCAGTTGGTCTATGGTAGTCAGAAAACGATCAGGTTCATGCCAATTTGGTAAATCCTTTAAGGAATCTTCTCCAATGATATACACCAGCTCCACTGAAGGGTTCTTTTCTTTAATAATTTCAACGGTATCTACTGCATAATGAGGAGGGTCACGTTGGATATCAACCTCAGAAATTTCGAAAATCCCCATTTCTGCAGCCACTAGTTTTAGCATTTCTAATCTGTATTTTACTGGCGTGATGATCCGGTCTTTTTTATGAGGAGGTTCAGGAGTGACGATCCACTTGAACTCATCCAGCCCCAGGAAGTATTTAGCTTCTGCAGCAAGGATGATATGTCCCAGGTGAGGCGGGTCGAAGGTCCCCCCGAAATAACCCACCCTGCTTTTTTTCATTCTTCCCACTCCAATTCATGGTCACCGATAATCACTGTATCGCCGGGTTCGACACCTGCTTCCCTTAATGCCCTGTCCACACCCATTGCCTCCAGGATTTTATGAAATCTCCGGATAGATTGGAAATGTTCCCAATATGTCATCGCTGCCGCGCGCTCCAGGGCAGCACCCGATACTCGCCAGCCCCGGTCTGTTTTCATAATGAAATAATTCTGGGGATCGGAATCATATTTATATACCGGCATGTCATCATCGTCGATGTTCACTCGATATTCATACTCCGGAGTTTCTTTCAATAGTTGGACCGCCCTGTACAGGATTGGTTTTATTCCCTGATTGGTAACAGCGGAGATAGCATAAACGTCCTGATATCCTTTTTCATTCAGCTGTTCCTTCAGTTTTTCCCATTTCTCCTCAACTTCTGGCAGATCCATCTTATTTAAGACAACAACCTGCGGTTTGTCTCCCAAAGCTGGATCGAATAAAGCAAGTTCGGAATTGATCTGGGCTAAATCCAGGAAAGGTTCATCTGACAGCCCATCCAGGAGATGGATCAAAACCCTTGTGCGCTGGATATGTTTAAGAAAATCATGACCCAGCCCTTCTCCCCGGTGAGCGCCTTCGATCAATCCCGGAATATCAGCCATAACCAGCTGGATCTCCTCATCCAGATCCACTACGCCAAGGTTTGGCTGGAGGGTTGTAAAAGGATAGGGAGCTATTTTTGGCTTGGCGTTGCTGATCACAGAGAGCAAGGTAGATTTCCCCGCGTTGGGTACGCCGATAATACCGACATCGGCAATCAATTTCAGTTCCAGCCTGATGGTTTTTTCTTCAGGGGGCTCGCCTTTTTCCGCTATCCTGGGAGCCTTGTTTTTCGAGGTTTTAAAGCGGGTATTGCCCCTCCCGCCCCGGCCTCCCTTGCAGATAACGAGTTGTTGTCCATCATCTACAAGATCTCTCATGAAGGAATCATTCCCTTCATTAAATACCATAGTTCCAGGTGGGACTTTGATAATCAGATCATCCCCCGAGGCCCCGGTTTGGTTCTTTCCTTTCCCATTAGATCCATTCTGGGCTCTGAATTCCCTTTGGTGCCGGAAATTCGAAAGGGTGTTCTCGTGCGGATCCACCTGTAAGATCACATCCCCGCCGTGCCCGCCATCCCCCCCATCGGGACCACCTCGGGGAACGAATTTTTCACGCCGGAATTGGATGACCCCATTGCCACCTTTTCCACCAGATACATCTATAACTACTTCATCAAAATACATAAATATGATTTCCTTGTTGCCTTGCAAACCAAAGTCCGGGGTGCCAACTGATGATCCTGTGTGAGAGGAATACCCCCTGCTGGCCAAAGTTCCAGATACTAAAGATCAATTTCCCCGCTATTATACCATTCCCAATATTCACGTTTTCTTATGGTAAAATTGTAAAAATTCTCACAAGTCCCTAAATAAACGATTATCAGTATCACTTCGGTAAAATAATATGGCCCCAAAAATTCCCCGGATTATTATTGGTAGACTGCCCCTCTATCTGAGAGCATTGAACAGGTTAAAGAAAGATGGCTATAATTATGCATCTTCCCGGGAGCTGGGGAAGCTTCTGGATATTTCCGCTGCTCAGATCCGGAAGGATCTCTCCCATTTCGGTGAATTGGGTAAACGCGGCAAAGGTTATGAGATCGAGTTCCTCACCACGAAATTGAACCAGATTCTGAACACTGACAGTGTCTGGGACATGATCGTCATCGGCGCAGGAGACCTAGGTAGCGGCCTTGCAAGATACAGGGGATTTCTAAACCGGGGCTTTCGTGTAGCGGCAATCTTCGATATCGATTCTCTGAAAATTGGCCGGCAGATCGGCAATCTGGTTGTCAAGGATATCCTTGAAATGTGTGATTATGTGGCTAAGAATGGGATTCAGATCGCTGTTCTCGCCATTCCTGCTGAATTCGCCCAGGACGTGATCGATGAACTGGTTGTGGTTGGCATCACTGCCATTCTCAACTATGCGCCAATCTATATCAAAACTCCAGATGGAGTGCAGATTGAACATATTGATCCCGCCGTTCACCTTCAAAAACTCAGTTATTTTTTGAAATGATTTGGTAGGCTTAAAGATATAAAAATCCGTAGCCGGATGTGGTTACGGATTTTTTTCTTTAATTATCTCCAGGGGAATATTAATAAATAAGGCTGCGCCTGATTTTGGGGAATATGCCTGGAGCAAAGGCCCTGGATGCGCCTTCTACAACACAGGTCGTGGGGTTATCTACCAGATAGGTAGGCACACCTAATTCCTTGGTTAATAATTTTTCCATTCCTGGTAGCAGCGCTGAACCACCGCTGAGGGCAATACCTCGGTCAATAATGTCAGATACCAGCTCTGGTGGAGTTTTTTCCAATACTTTGCGAGCCGTTTCAACGATTTCCCTGAGAGGATCCTGTAAAGCCTCAACGATCTCTTCTGTTGTTAATGTAAGTGGCTGGGGAAGGCCTGTAACCTGATCTTGTCCCTGGACCTCGATGCCCGATTTCTCATCCATGGGCACAGCTGCCCCAATTTCCAGTTTGATCCTTTCTGCGGTAGGTTGAGCGATGATCAAGCCATATTTCCGCCTGACATAGGTTGAGATGGCATCGTCCAGGTCTGCACCACCTTTCCTCAATGTTCCGGCG
>Ga0209013_10005282_pt1 | contig 11159 bp, 11 predicted proteins | sample Cruoilmetagenom2_FD_187291 | JGI IMG/M metagenome (GOLD analysis project Ga0209013, IMG submission 187291) | Oil polluted marine microbial communities from Coal Oil Point, Santa Barbara, California, USA - Sample 2 (SPAdes) (version 2) | ecosystem: Environmental > Aquatic > Marine > Oil seeps ...
TCATTCGAGGTCACCGTGATCTCGATTGTCGATCTCAACGGGCTTGCGAACCCAGACGACATCCAGGCCGGACAGACCATCGAGATTCCGAGCGGCATCATTGTCGTGGCCGACCTCCCCCCACCTCCGGCACTGACCACACCGTGACGATTCGGGCGTGAAGAATCCGGAGCGACGAATCCGGCGTGACGAAACGCACACCGGGGTTCGCGGCGCGCGAAGTGCGGTTTCATAGACTCGTGCCATGAGCTTCTGGCCGACCGCTGAACACTGGAGCGTCGAGATTCCGCTCCGGACACCACACGAACGACTTGACATCCTCTCCGAGACAGGATTTGTCAAGCTCTCCGATGCAGATTTCGAGTGTCCTGCATCCGAGTACGAGGCACTCGAGTACCTCGACTGGAAGTCAGGCGGCGACACCAATTTTGCGCCGATCGCATCCGCTGACGGCGCTCTTGATTGTCGAGGCTTCTGGGACAAGGGGAAGACAGACAAAGATGCTCTCTGGACGTCAAATGCGGCGATCGCGCCGAGTTTGCGCGACTACGTTGACGGCGTCGGTGCGAATTTCGGCCGCGTACGAATCATCAAGCTGGAACCGCAGGACCGTGAGGTGGCGATGCGATCGATTCATCGTGACGACAACAATCGCTTCAATCCTGACAATGAGGGCTGGGTCGTGCGCTCCTGGATCGAGCTGACGGACAACCCCGATAGCTACATGCTGCTGATGGACAACGACGAAAACGGTCTTCCTGACCGCGACACCGAGCAGCGGGTACCACTCACGAAGGGTTCCCGATTCGTTGTCGACACACAGCGTCTCTGGCATGTTGTCGTGCACAACGGCACCGCGCCGCGCTACGCGCTCATCACGAGCTTCGAATCCGGACCGGTACTCGACTCCTGGATCCATCGCGAGCTCCCCCAGCCCGTCCCCGCCTGAAAATCTCCTCGCCTGACACCCTCTGCGAAGCCGAACCCCACCGAAATCTTGCGCGAATCGGACGCTGAGCGTCCGATTCGCGCAAGATTTCGGGTTGAGGCGGGTTGGGTTGGCGCGGATCTGGGTCAGGGGGCGCGGTGGGCGGCGGCTAGCTCGGCTACTTCGCGCATGATCTTGGCGAGCTGGAAATCTTTCGGCGTGTACACCGCGGCGATGCCGATGTCCGCGAGACGCGGGCGGTCTGCTTCGGGGATGATGCCACCCACGATCACCGGGGCGTCGACTTCCAATTCATTCAGGTGGCGGAGTACATCGGGCACCAGCTCGAGGTGTGAGCCCGACAGGATCGACAACCCGATCACGTCTGGGTCCTCGTCGCGCGCCGAAGCAGCGATCTGTTCAGGCGTGAGCCGTATTCCCGAATAGACGACTTCCATGCCCGAGTCGCGAGCCGCCACGGCGATCTGCTCGGCGCCGTTCGAGTGTCCGTCCAGCCCGGGCTTGGCAACCAAGAACTTTGGTGGACCGCCGGCCATGGACTTCACAAGCTCGACAACCTCCCCGAGGCCGGCTGCCGAGCCTATGGCTCCGCTCACTCCGGTTGGTGCCCGGTACTCGCCGAACACATCGCGCATCACGTCGCCCCACTCGCCAGTGGTCCCACCGGCCTTGGCCAGCTCGATCGATGGTGGCATCAGGTTGTCGCCGTCGATTGCCGCCCGTCGCAATGCTTCCAGCGCCTCTTCCACATCGGCGGAAGAACGCTCCGCCCGCCACGCCTCCAACTCACTCACGAGTTTGGCCTCGATGCTTGGATCGACGGTGAGGATCGCCCCTTCACCGCCGAGGGGTGACTCGGCGGTTTCGATGAAATCATTGACGCCGACGACGATCTGCTCGCCGGACTCGATCCGGCGGGTGCGGGCCGCCATCGACGTCACGAGACGCGACTTCAGTGTTTCGACGGCCTCGAACGCGCCGCCCATCGAGAGCACATCGTCGAGTTCGGCCTGCGCTGCTGCCAGGAGTTCGCTGGTGCGGCCTTCGATGACATGCGAACCGTCGAAGATGTCTTCGTATTCGAGCAGGTCGGTCTCGAAAGCGAGAACCTGTTGCATCCGCAGCGACCACTGCTGGTCCCAGGGACGAGGGAGCCCGAGGGCCTCGTTCCACGCCGGCAATTGAACCGATCGGGCCCTCGCCGTCTTCGACAATGTGACCGCGAGCATCTCGAGCACTATGCGCTGCACGTTATTTTCAGGCTGTGCCTCGGTCAGACCGAGAGAGTTGACCTGAACGCCATATCGGAATCGCAGTGCCTTGTTGTCAGTGACTCCGTAGCGCTCACGGCCGATCTGTTCCCACATCTCGGTCATTGCGCGCAGCTTGCAGACCTCTTCGATGAACCTGATCCCCGAATTCACGAAGAAGGAGATCGACCCGAACACCTGGCTGAATTGATCTTCCGACACCTGGCCCGATTCGCGTACGGCATCCAGTACGCCGATCGCTGTGGCCATCGCATAGGCGATCTCCTGCTCTGGTGTCGCGCCCGCTTCCTGCAGATGGTACGAGCACACGTTCATCGGGTTCCACTTCGGGGCGTTCTGGGCACACCACGCAACCATGTCGACGATCAGCTTGCGTGATGGCCCGGGCGGAAAGATGTAGGTGCCGCGCGACAGATACTCCTTGACGATGTCATTCTGGGTGGTGCCGCGTAGAGCCGCTGGATCAGCACCCTGCTCTTCCGCGTTCGCGACGTACAGCGCCAACAACCACGCCGCCGTCGCGTTGATCGTCATCGAGGTGTTCATCTGATCGGGTGGGATCTGATCGAGCAGGGTCCGCATGTGTCCGAGATGAACAACGGGCACACCGACCTTGCCGACTTCACCCTTTGACATGGCCGAGTCGGGGTCATACCCCGTCTGTGTCGGAAGGTCGAACGCGATTGACAGGCCCGTCTGTCCCTTGGCCAGATTCGTTCTGTACAGATCGTTCGACGCGGCGGCATTGGAGTGGCCGGAATACGTCCGCATCATCCATGGACGGTCCTTGTCGGCCCGATAGCCGGAATTGCTCATACGCAGAGTGTTGTGCGTTAGCGAAGAACTACTCAAGTCGGCGCCCACATCGTCCGAAGAATTAGTCGTCCCCAGCGGATGACATACGAGCCGGAATGCCTGCTCTCCCCCTTGCGGGTAGCTCCGGTTCGAAGGTTTCCCTCTGGCGGGAACCCCGTCGGTCGAATGGCGGATTTGACCGACGATGCTCTCGGAGCGGGTGGTGGCGGACCACCCGCTCCGGTTCATTTTTCCGGTCGACGCTGTTCTGGTCGACTATCAGCTCCTAGGACTCTCAGCTCCTGGATGGTGTCGATGACGTTTTCTATTGTCCCGACGGCTCACTGATTGCGTCATGGAGCAGCGACAGGTATTCCGGTCGATCAATTTCGATGACGCCGAGCGAGGCCAGATGGTCGGTCTTCCATTGCACGTCGAGCAGTGTTGCGCCGGTATCGTTGAGCCAGGCCACGAGTCCGACGAGGGCCGCCTTAGAGGCATCCCGTTCCGTGCGGAACATTGCTTCACCAGCGAAGAACCGGTTGATCCGAACTCCGTACAGGCCGCCGACCAGCTCATCTTGTGAGTACACCTCGATTGAGTGCGCCCAGCCAAGCCGAAACAGTTCCTCATAGGCGTTCACGATTTCATCGGTGATCCACCAGCCTGGCCGGCTCGGGGATCCACAGGCGCGGACGACCTCACTGAAGGCCGTATCCAGCCGGATTTCGAAGTGTCGCATGCTCTTGCGCAGTGATCGGCTGACGTGCAGGCCGTCGAGCGGTGCGATGCCACGGGGATCGGGTGAAAACCACGCAATCTTGCTTCGTCGTCGCTTGGGATCGACCGGCATTGGAAACAGTCCCGATCGATAGGCAGCAAGCAACGTGCCTGGTTCGAGATCGGCCCCGACTGCCACGAGGTCTTCACCGGGAGCAGCGTCGATGGGATCCGGCATCGAGTATCGCGATGGTGCCGGCTCGATTGTCGGCCGTGTCCCACTACTCACGGCTTCCATTCTGCCAGTGCTCGAGTTGCCGAAGATGAAACGGCTGACTCGGGCAGAATCAGATCTCAGTAGGTTCTGAAGCCCTGCTTGGTCTTGCGACCGAGATGCCCAGCGGACACCATGCGTCGCAAGGCGGGGGCTGCGGCGAAATTCGGGTCGCGGAATTCAGCGTACAGCGCATCGAGGATGGCGAGCGATGTGTCGAGGCCGACAAGGTCGAGCAGTGCGAACGGGCCCATCGGGAAATTGCATCCACCCTGCATGGCTGTGTCGATGTCGTCCATCGACGCGGTGCCCTGTTCCCACATACGAATCGCGTTGTTGAGGTATGGGAACAACAGCGCGTTGACAATGAAGCCGGCTCGGTCCTGGACCTGAACGGCGTCCTTTCCACAGTCACGGGCGAAAGCAAGCGCTGCCTCAACGGTCGCGTCAGAAACCGTGAGCGGAGTGATGACCTCAACCAGTTTCATCATGGGTGCGGGGTTGAAGAAGTGAATCCCACAAACTCTTTCGGGGTGCCTGGTCGCCATGGCGAGTTCGACAACTGCGAGCGTCGAGGTGTTGGTCGCCAAGATTGCATCAGGGCGAGTGATCTCGTCGAGCCGAGTGAACAGGTCGCGCTTGATGTCCATGTCTTCGACGACGCTCTCGATCACCAAGTCGCAGTCGCCGAGCTCGTGGAGATCATCCGTTACCGAAATCCGAGCCAGGATAGCCTCGCGGTCTGCTTCACTAATTCGTTCGCGAGCTACTTGCTTGCTGAGTCCCGCGCCGATACCGGCGAGCACGGCGTCGGCCCCCGCCTGGGTGCGTGATCTCACGACGACGTCGAACCCGGAACGAGCCGCCACTTCCGCCAGTCCGGAACCCATGATCCCAGAACCGATTACTCCGACACATTTGATATTGCCCATCAGGCCAGTTTAGTTACCCACTGGTAACTCGACCAAGCTGCGACTCGTCGCGAAGTGTCGCCGAATCATGAGCCGGGGCGCATATCGTCTTAGCGGTCCGTCGGCGCCCGAGTGGCAGCCGTAACTCCCACCACATGTTCGCACTCCTCGTCCTCCACCTCGTACTCGGCGTCGGTATCGTCGCGGCTGGGCGCATTCTGGGGCGTCACGCTTTTGTCTTCGCGGCGGTAGCCCCATTGGTGACTCTGATCTGGGCGGCAACGAAGGCCAACGACGTCCTCGACGGGAACCCCGTGACGGAGTCGTTCACCTGGGTAGCTGGCCTCGACTTGGCGATTGATCTTCGTTTTGATGCCTTTGCACTGGTCATGGTGACCCTCGTCTCGGGCATCGGGCTGTTGATCTGTATCTACTCGCTGGGTTACTTCACGGCGACCAAGCCTGGGCTGGCGCGCCTGGCGGGAGTGCTCACACTCTTTGCGGGAGCGATGCTCGGAGTCGTCCTCTCCGACCACCTGATCGCGCTGTTCATCTTCTGGGAGCTGACCTCCGTCACCTCCTACCTGCTCATCGGCAACGAGGACACGAATCCTCGAGCTCGTGCCGCTGCGCTGCAAGCGTTGTTCATCACCGGAGCTGGCGGGCTCGTGCTGCTCGCCGGACTCATCATCATCGGGCAATCCGCAGGGACATACCGGATCTCCGAACTGTTGATCGACCCACCGAGCGGAAACGTCGTCAACGTTGCCCTACTGCTCGTGTTGATCGGCGCCTTCACGAAATCGGCGCAAGCCCCGTTCAGCGGCTGGCTCCCCGGGGCGATGGTCGCGCCGACACCGGTCAGCGCGTATTTGCACTCTGCGACGATGGTCAAGGCAGGCGTCTATCTCGTCGCTCGTTTGGCACCGATATTCGCCATGCAGGGCAACTGGCGGCTCGTCATTCTCTCCATCGGCGGCTTCACGATGGTGGTTGGCGGGCTGCGCGCGCTACGTCAGAACGATCTCAAGTTGCTCCTCGCTTACGGCACAGTCAGTCAGCTCGGGTTCATGATGCTGTTGTTCGGCGTCGGCGAGTACCACATTGCGGAAGCGGGCGTCGTCCTGATTTTGGCTCACGGGGCGTTCAAAGCGGCCTTGTTCATGGTCGTCGGCATCGTTGATCACGGTACGGGAACGCGCGACATTCGGTGCCTACATGGCTTCGGTAAATCGTGGAGTCCGGTTCAGGTTGTCGCGGTGCTCAGTGCCGCGTCGATGGCCGGCGTGCCGCTCATGTTCGGGTTCATCGCCAAGGAAGGGGCGCTCGGCGGCTACACGGAGTACGGCGACTTCGTCGGTGAGACGGTGGTGTTGGTGGCCATCGTCGTGGCGTCCATGCTGACGTTTGCCTACTCCGCCCGATTTGTGCTCGGGGTATTCGGAGTATTCGGCCTCGATGATCGAGAGGTCGTGTCGCGTTCGGCGCACGCCCCCAGTGCCCTCTTCCTGGCGCCGGCCGGTGTGCTGGCATTCATCACGGTCCTGTTTGGGGTTGCTCCCCAACTGCTCGACCGCCTGGTGGAAGGGGCGACGGAGGCGCTCTACCCTGGCAGCAGCCCGAAGTCCCTCCATCTGTGGGCAGGTTTCAATGAGGCACTGCTGCTTTCGGGCATTGTCATCCTCGGCGGAATTGTGCTGACCCTGATGCGCACGAAGGTCGCCCTGGCCCAGCGCCACGGCTCCGAGGCGATCAGGTTTCTGCCCACTGCGGACGAGTCGTTCCTCGGCGTCCTTCGTGGGATAAGTGTCACATCGCGTCGAGTGACGGCCACAGTTCAGAACGGTTCACTGCCGATATACATCGCGATCATCGTGCTGACAGCCACGCTGGTGCCGCTCGCCGGCTTCGCTCAAGATCTGGGCAGCCTTCCGCAGTTCGTCGATCAACGCGTTCACATCGGATTCGTCGCGTTGATCACGGCGGCGGCGCTCGGAGCTTCGATCGTGCGGCACCGAATTGCAGCCGCGCTCATGCTCGGCGCGGTCGGCTACTCGATGGCCGGGCTGTACGTCACTCTGGGTGCTCCCGACCTCGCGCTCACGCAGTTTTCGATCGAGACGCTGAGCACGGTTCTCTTCGTGTTGGTGCTGCGCTTCTTGCCGCGTTCGTGGCGGCACCAGGCCCCGGCGATCGCCGCGCCGATGCGTATTGCAGTGGCCGCGGCAGTCGGAATCGCGATCTTTGTGTTTGCACTCTCGGCGAGCAACGCACGTCCTGACGTGAGCGGTCCGCAGATGTCAGAAGCGATGGTCGAGGACTCATACACGGAGGCCAAAGGCCGCAATGTCGTCAACGTCATCCTGGTCGATTTCCGCGGCTGGGACACGATGGGTGAGATCACGGTGCTTCTTGTTGCGGCCGTGGGCGTCGTGAGCCTTGCCCGTACCGGGAGACGCCGCGACGACTCCGATGCCCCGATATTCGAAGAGATCATCGACGGCGAATCCGACGAACCGAAAATGCCAGAGGCGCTGCGATGAGCGACTCGATGTCATCGACACCGGAGAATGTCGAATCGAATGAGGTCTCCCCGCGAACGTTGCGCGATCGCCTGGCCGTGGGCCGAATGCTCATCCTCGATACTTCGATGAGGATTCTGTATCCCTCGATTCTGGTCCTTGCGTTGTATTTCCTGTTTGCCGGCCACAATCGTCCCGGCGGTGGATTCGTGAGCGGCTTGATGGTCGGCGCGGCGCTGTCGCTCCGTTTCGTGTCCGGAGGCGTTGAAGCGGTTCGTTCGACATTTCGCCTGTCGTCTCACATGACCCTCGGTATCGGTCTGGCACTCTCGGCTGCAACTGCATTGATGCCGGTGCTCCTCGGTGGGTCGATCCTCGAACACGGGGAACTCGAGTACGACCTTCCGATCTTCCATCACGTCAAGCTCACAAGCACATTCTCTTTCGATCTGGGCGTCGCCCTAGTGGTCATCGGTTTGATTTTGATGGCGTTCGAGGCATTCGGCGATGGGAGAATTGAAGATCCCGGTGCCGAAGACGATGGCAGCGACGTTCGCCGCCCGAAGGTGCGGATTCGCCGATGAGTGTGCTTCTCGCCTTTGCCGCAGCGTTCTTGTTTGCTACCGGCACGTGGCTCCTTCTGCAGCGCAGGCTTTCGCGCATCCTGATCGGGATCGGTCTCATCGGGCACGGTTCGAACATCTTGCTGCTGACGTCCGGTGGCCGCGGCGGGGATTCGCCGATCATCGGCTCTGTCCCGGCTGTCGATTTCTCCGATCCCCTTCCGCAGGCTCTCGCTCTGACGTCGATAGTCATCACCTTTGGTGTCACGGCATTTCTTCTGGCGCTGGGTTACCGGAGTTGGCGCATCACCCACGACGATGTGGTCGAGGACGATGTCGAAGACCGCTTCATTGCCCGTCGTAGCAGTACAGACCAGATTGTGTCCGACACCGAAGATGCTGCGCGTGAGCAGGCGGCCGAAGAGGACCGGCTGTGAACGCGCTCATCCCCCTGCCGGTCATCCTGCCGATTCTAGGCGCCGCACTATGTGTGATCGCGGCGCGTTCCCGGATGACGCAGCGCGTGCTCAGCGTGTCGGTGCTCGCTGCCAACGTCGTCGTGAGCGTCATCTTGTTCGTCCGGGTCGACGACGACGGATTCGGGGTCACGCAGGCCGGTGGTTGGAGGGCACCGCTCGGCATCACGCTGGTTGTCGACCGATTGGCGGCAGTCATGTTGGTCGTCTCGTCGCTGATGCTGTTGACGGTGTTGGTATATGCAATTGGTCAAAGGGCGGAGGAATCTCGGTTCGCGGCCTTCAATCCCGTCTATCTGGTGTTGGCAGCGGGCGTCTCCGCGAGCTTCATCACGGGTGACCTGTTCAACCTCTTCGTGGCCTTCGAGATGATGCTTGTTGCCAGCTACGTACTTCTGACCCTCGGTGGCCGACCTGGCCAGGTCCGTTCGGGAATGTCCTATGTCGTCATCAGCCTGATCGCGTCGACGTTCTTCATCACTGCACTGGCCCTGATCTATGCCGCCACCGGGACGGTCAACATGGCCCAGCTGTCCGAGCGGATACCTGAGCTTCCCAGTGGAGTCCAGATCGGGTTCTCATTGCTCCTGATCCTGGTGTTCGGCATCAAGGCCGGGGTTTTCCCGCTCTTCTTCTGGCTCCCGGACAGCTATCCGACTGCGCCCGGGGCGATTACCGCCGTATTCGCCGGCCTGCTCACCAAGGTCGGCGTCTATGCGATCATTCGGTCCCAGACACTGCTGTTTCCTCCAGATGCCCAGCAAGGCACTCTGTTGCTCGTCATTGCTGGTTGCACAATGGTTGTCGGTGTCCTCGGAGCGCTTGCCCAGGATGACCTACGCCGCATGCTGTCGTTCCATATCGTCAGCCACATCGGATACATGATTTTCGGTTTGGCGCTGTTCACAATTGCGGGAATCGCCGCTGCGGTCTTCTACGTCGTCCACCACATCGTGGTCAAGACTGCCTTGTTCCTCGTCGCTGGGCTTGTCGAGCATCGAGCCGGCTCGGACCGTCTCTCACGTGTGGGTGGTCTGGTGCGTAGCGCGCCGATGATCGCGGTACTTTTTGCGTTCCCTGCGCTCAGCATCGCCGGTCTGCCTCCATTCTCGGGATTCGTCGGGAAGTTCGGGCTCGTCGGTGCGGGAATCGAGGCTGACGAGTGGCTGATCGTTGCAGTCAGCTTGCTGGTCAGTTTGCTCACGATGTATGTGATGGGCCGAATCTGGTCTGACGTGTTCTGGGGCGAACCCGAAGATCCTGAGGTCGCAAAGTGGATCGAATCTCCTGCCAGTCGGGTGCCATGGTTGATGACAGCGGCAACGTCGGCTCTTGTGGTCATGTCGTTGCTGCTCATGGTGTTTGCGGGACCGCTGTACAACTACGCCGAACGCACGGCCGCTGACCTACTCGATCCTCAGAGCTACGTCGAGTCGGTTCTCGGAGTTGGATCATGAGCTCCAGTATCCGGTTGCCGCTGCTCATCATCTGGCTGACACTCGTTTGGCTCTTGCTTTGGGGCGACTTCAGCTTGGCGAACCTGCTCGCTGGTGTCCTGGTGGCCTTGCTGGTGATGGCGATAGCGAGTCCGGCCGGTGTCGGTTGGATGCAGCGAACCTCGATACATCCGATCTCAGCGTTGGCGTTCCTGGTCTATTTTCTCTTCCAATTGGTCAAGTCGAACCTGATCGTGGCCTGGGAGATCATCACCCCTGGGTCACGGCTGAACAGGGCGATCATCGCGGTGCCGATGCATGTTGCAACCGACGGATTGATCACGTTGGTGGGCAACGCGGTGACGTTGACGCCGGGTACTCTGACTGTCGACGTTCGCGATGCCGACCCCGCCACCGGCACGCCGCCAGTCCTTTACGTCCACGTCCTTCAAGTCGGTGATGTCCACTCTGCCCGCGCGAGTGTTCTCAAGCTTGAGCGACTTGCTGTCAAGGCATTTGGCACGCGAGACCAGATGAAGGCTCTCGCTGCCGCGATGGGTCCTGATGCCGGTACGGGTGAGGAGAGCCGATCATGAGCGCGGCCGCGTTGGTTCTGTTGTTCGTTGGGGCGGGGTGTTTCATGTATCGGCTTCTGCGTGGTCCGAGCCTTCCGGACCGAGTTGTAGGACTCGACGGTCTCCTGTCGATCATCGTGATCGCAATCATTGTGTTAGCGGCTCGGCTCGGGAGCGGGAGCGGGAGCGCGATTGAGACGGTGTTGGTCGCTGTGCTGGTCGGGTTTGTGGGGACTGTGGCGCTGGCCCGATTCATCGAAAGGCGTGGCGATTGATGAATACGCTCAGCGGACTGTTCTTGATCGCCGGATCGGCGTTCGCCATGATCGGCGGCATCGGGTCGGTGCGCTTCCCCGATCTGCTTTCGCGGATGCATGCCGCGGCGAAAGCCCCCACTCTCGGGCTTGTACTCGTCGCGATCGGCGCAGCGATCGAGATCGGGACGACGCTGGCAATCACCACCCTGATTCTGGTCGTCATACTCCAGCTGCTGTCGTCGCCGGTTGGTGCCCACGCCCTGAGCCGAGCATCGCGACGCCAAGTGGTCATCTCGCTCGACGACGTCGACGATCTCTCCCGAGACGAAGAGTCCGACTGAGTCCTTGCCTACCACGAGTGATGTTCGCACTCCGTGCGTGGATCGCTCAGGGCTGGATGATGGTGATCG
>Ga0209013_10005286_pt1 | contig 11153 bp, 9 predicted proteins | sample Cruoilmetagenom2_FD_187291 | JGI IMG/M metagenome (GOLD analysis project Ga0209013, IMG submission 187291) | Oil polluted marine microbial communities from Coal Oil Point, Santa Barbara, California, USA - Sample 2 (SPAdes) (version 2) | ecosystem: Environmental > Aquatic > Marine > Oil seeps ...
CATGCATACAAATAACCCGGATTCACCAATCCAGCCGAGACCAGATCACACTATAACAAGTCATGTGTCACGTCACAAGGAATATAAAAGTACCTTTCATCTATGTCAGATCAGAGATCTGGCAGACCTCCAGACCTATATGTCTGGATGATTCTACAGACGAACCACTGTTTAGTAGGGGGTTGTAAAATCTCTATGCACTATCATCATCTGTGAAGTTGTTGTAGATTTCAAGTCCCGCATTTTCAAATCGCGGGTTTTGAACATCCGGGAAAATCAGAGTCTGGCACGACGTCCAACAGGTTGACAACCCCAATAAAATCGTTAAGTTTTATACTCCTGAATCTCTCAGAGAAACTCCAACAAAAAAAAAGATAGGAACAGAAGAAGTCTCGTGGGATGAGAAATACTCACTGCAGATTATTTGTGGTACTTGTCACAGGTCTTTTGGAAGCTGTGATGTGTACTGGGATTATGCCAGCAGGCGCAGGTGCCGAGTGGCATGTGTATCCTGATTCGATTAGAGGATACGACCTGTGGCTCCGGTGAGTGGAATATTTTCAAAACACTTTCACCTTCACGATTTTTCAAGCCCCATAGTCATCTTCATGGCAGGCAGATTTCTAATAAACAATGTGTCGTTAAACACAGCTAATTTACTTGTGATTGGAATACCAGTAGCATACGGATTTGCACTTGGTGTTGTAACCCTCTCAGTACTCACATCGAAAGGTGTGAATAAGATCAAGACCTTTCTGCTTCTCCCAAGTTTTCTGAACTGGGATATAGTAAAGAAGCAGATCTTTGATCTGGCTCAGTATAGAAAACACACTCTCTACAAAGTAGAGGAGTGTGGAAAAAATGAGGTGACACCGTGGAAATTTATATTAGGTATAACCTAACAAACGGAGGTATGTGGTTATTAAAAAGAAAATAATTATCGAAGGGTCTCTGGTTCATGGTGTTAGTTATCGTTTATTCCTGCTGGATGAAGCAGAAGCTTTGATACTACCTTATTTTAGTGCTAAGAATATTAAAAAGGATAGGGTGGAGTTGGTGGAAGTTCTGGTTGGTGGAGAAACAAAAAACGTTGATGATTTTGTAGAGTTTGTTAAAACCAATTTTCCAGAAGATGCTGAAGTAGATTCTGTTGGTGTGGAAGATTACGACGATAGTATACGAACTGTTAAGTCTTACTCCAGAAGCTTTTCTGCCTCGCAGCTTTCCAAGATTGCAATAACTGGTGTTTCAATGCTAAATATTCAGAGGGACATGAATAAAAACATCAAAGAACTATCGGAAAAACAGGATAAAACACTCGAGAAGCAGGACTCTGCCCTTACAAAAATGGACTCAATGCTTGATAAACAGGACTCCGCTCTGGAAAAACAGGATTTGATGCTTTATAAGCATGACAAAACTACAAAGGCAGTAAAACACCTGTCAGGCAGTGTGGATCAAAACAGGGAGGAAATATCTACAGAAGTGAGATTATTGAGAGATGACTTAAAGTCTCATCTTGATGGAATGTTTAAAAGAATAAAGACGGAAGTGTCAAATAAAAGCTAAACTGAGATTGTAATAGTAAATCATTTTTGAGTATAAACGTGTCTTATAGAAATATCTGTGATTAATGAAGAGCGAATAGATGAATGGCCTCTCTCCAATATACCCAATATTACTGGCATTTGATACTGCTGGTTGCAACAGTTATATCATTAGGATCTGGAGTGAGTGAGGCTTATGCGAATCAGCTTGCAGTAAGTGTGAATAAAGACTTTAAAGATATGAGTGAAGAAGAATTATAGAGAACTTCTTTTCATCAGTCAGATCGGGTGTGTGGATCAAGTCCTTGGTGATTTTCCTATGTGCTTTACCTGATTCTCTTTTTGAGTTCGTTCATTTTCTCTCGGAGTACAATCGCCCTTTCAAAATCGAGTTTGTCTGCTGCTTTCCGCATCTCTACATCGATTTCGATCATTAAATTCGGGATATTTCTTTTGGGTATGTGTTTTACGTCTTTTATCTCGATTTCTTTCTTTTTGATAGCTTTTGTGATAGTTTTGGGGATTATTCCCTGTTTTTTGTTATATGTTATCTGGCGCTTTCTCCGCCGTTCTGTTTCTTTTACAGCTTGTTTTATGGAGTCGGTCTTTTTATCTGCGTACAGCACTACTTTTGAGTTTATGTTCCGTGCAGCTCTTCCTATGGTTTGTATTAGGCTTTTGGTGTCTCGTAGGAACCCTTCTTTGTCGGCGTCAAGGATTCCGATGAACCCGACTTCTGGTATGTCGAGTCCTTCTCTTAGAAGATTTATCCCGACAAGAACGTCAAACTTTCCTAATCGTAATTGCCTGATGATTTCGGTTCGTTCAAGTGTGTCGATATCGGAATGAAGGTATCTTGTTTTTATCTCGCATTCTGCGAGGTATTCTGTTAATTCCTCGGCAAGCTTCTTTGTGATAGTTGTAACAAGTATTCGATCACCGTGTTTTATCGTAATATCAATTTCTCTCTTCAAATCTTCGATCTGACCTTTTATTGGTCGTACAAAGATTTCTGGATCGACGAGTCCTGTGGGTCTTATGATCTGCTCAACGATCTGTGATGATTCGCGTCGTTCGTACTCTCCTGGTGTTGCTGATGTGAAGATTGCTTTGTTCCGTTTCATATACTCTTGAAATTCGTCGAATTTTAGTGGGCGGTTGTCAAGGGCTGTTTGCAGCCTGAAGCCGTAGTCAACCAGATTTTTCTTTCTGGAGTGATCGCCATTGTACATTCCGTGTAGTTGTGGGATTGTCTGGTGGCTTTCATCGATTATCATCAGAAAGTCGTCCCCGAAGTAGTCAAGGAGGGAGTAGGGTTTCTCTCCTTTTTTTCTCCTATCAAAGTGAAGCGAGTAATTTTCGATTCCTTTGCAAAAACCTGTTTCTTCGATCATTTCGATGTCGTAGAGGGTTCTCTGTTTCAGTCGGTGGGCTTCGATCATTTCCAGTTCAGGGAGATTTCTATCGAGTTCCGCTTTTATCGATGCGGTTGCTTCTTTGATCTGGTTTTCAGGGATTACAAAGTGTTTTGCAGGATAAATAAAGAAATATTTGATTTTTTCAATTGAATTTTCTGTGTTCTTGTTGATCTCAGCGATTGTTTCGATTTTATCGCCAAACATCTCCACACGTATGATATTGTTGAAGTATCCTGGGATAAAGTCGATCGTATCTCCTTTGACCCTGAATCTCCCTGGCATAAGTTCGGTATCATTTCTCTCGAACTGTATCGCTACAAGTCTTCTCAAGAATTCGTTTCTTGGTATCTTTTGCCCGATTGCTATCTCAAATCCCATCTTCCTGAAATTTTCAGGGTTTCCGATTCCGTATATGCATGAAACCGATGCAACGATGATTACGTCTTTTCTTGAGGATAATGATGCGGTTGCAGCAAGTCTCATCTGTTCGATCCTGGGGTTTATCTGAGCATCTTTTTCTATGTATTGATCCTTTTGTGGAATGTAGGACTCTGGCTGGTAGAAGTCGTAGTAGGACACGAAATACTCAACCCGATTATCTGGAAAGAACTCTTTGAACTCGTTGTACAATTGAGCTGCAAGGGTTTTGTTATGGGCGAGAACCAGTGTCGGTTTCTGAACCTCGTTTATGACGTTGGCTATGGTGAACGTCTTTCCTGAGCCGGTCACGCCGAGGAGCGTCTGGTAGTTGTAGTTATTTCTTATGCCTGCAACCAACTTCCGTATTGCTTCTGGCTGAGAACCCTTTGGCTTGAAATCCGACTTGAGTTTGAATTTCATTTCAATAATTCCTTTTTATGTAACAACCTGTTATAGCTGATCGCAAACCTGTGTGCTTCATCCCTTATCTGTTGTATCAGTTTTAGTGCTTTGCTTTTTCTTGGAAGTTTCAGTGGAAACGCCAATACTGGTATGTACACTTCTTCAAGCCTCTTTGCGATGGATATGATGGGAATTTCGATACCAAGTTTTTTAAGCTCTCTTGTTGCTGAATTCAACTGTCCTATACCGCCATCGATTACAATCATGTCAGGAATCTCTGAATTTTCGTTAAGAAGCCTCGTGTATCGTCTCCTGACAACTTCAGCAATCGCTTTTGTATCGTCTATGCCTTCAACTGTTTTGATCCTGAACCGCCTGTAATTGCTTTTATCAGGAAACGCATTCCTGAACTGCACCATAGACCCTACGGTGGACGTTCCTGAGAGATGCGATATGTCGAAGCATTCGATTACAATCGGAAGATTCTTTAGATGGAGTTTATCTTTCAGGTCTTCAAGTCTTTCGATATCAGAAAAGAATAACGCTTCTATGTTCTTCAGGACTAAATCCAGTAGTTGCTTCTTATCTCCGATTTTTGGTACCTTGACAGATACTTTACCCGCTCTCTTTACCTTGAGAAACGAAATCAGCGAGTCATTGATATCTTGTGGGAGTATTATTTCGGTAGGTACGATATTTTCAGAATAATACTGGACCAGAAACTCTTCAAGGAAATCATCCTTGTGTTCGAATTCAAACTCTTGCTTATTTTCAAGGGTGCCTCTGTAGATGTTGAAGAGGATAAGATAAACCCTCCCGTTCTTTATGGTGTAGTTGATTATATCTTCATCGTATTTTTTCGAGAGCTCCATGTTCTGTTTTTCTTTTAGCCATTTGATTGCTTCAATCTGATTACGCAATTTGAGAGCCCGTTCAAAGTCCAATTCGGATGATGCTTCATTCATCTCACGTTTTTTGGATTCAATGAATTTGTCTGTCCTACCCTTGAGGATCAATTCGACTGCCTTCATCCTATCAGAATACTCGGAGATCTCAATCTTTCCGCTGCATGGCGCCTGACACAGGTTGATATGGGACCTCAAACACGGCTTCTTCGGCATTTTTTTGCATGTTCTGACCTGAAATGTCTTCTTCAAGGCTGACAGGATATAATCACGGGCTACGGCTGAGACGAACGGTCCGAAGAACCTGCCAGTATCATCCTTTCTTCTTACGATGAGCAGTCGTGGAAACTCCTCGTCTGTTAATTTAATGTAAGCATACCGTTTTGAATCCTTCAGATCGATGTTATATTTCGGGTTGTTCTTCTTTATGAGGTTGTTCTCGAGGATCAATGCCTCAACTTCGTTGTCAGTGACGATGAAATCTACAGAATCGATTCTCTGCATCATCGCCTCGGTCTTTGGGTCGAGATCGTTCTTCTGAAAGTAGCTCTTGACCCTCTTTCTCAGATTCTTAGCTTTTCCGACATAGATGATCCGCTCAGAACCATCTTTGAAGAGATAACATCCTGGATTATCAGGTATATGGGCAAGATCTATCATTTGAAAACCTTTTTCAGGAATTTTCCAGTGTAACTCTTCTCGTTTAGAGCGATCTCCTCGGGTGTCCCGCAAACGACCACGATGCCGCCATCGTCACCCCCCTCTAAACCGAGATCGATTACGTAGTCTGCTGATTTTATCACATCCAGGTTATGCTCGATAACAACTACGGTGTTTCCCTTATCCACGAGATCGTTTAGTACTGCTATCAGCTTCTTTACATCGTGGAAATGAAGTCCTGTTGTTGGCTCGTCCAGCAGGTATAATGTTTTTCCAGTAGCTCTCTTCGAGAGTTCCTTTGTTAGCTTGATTCTCTGCGCTTCTCCGCCTGAGAGCGTGGTAGACCGCTGCCCGAGCTTGATATATCCGAGTCCAACCCTGATCAACGTCTCGAGCTTCTGTCTGATTGCAGGAATATTCCCTAAGAGGTCCAGTGCTTCGATGGCGCTCATATCAAGTACATCTGCAATCGTTTTTCCTTTATACTTGATCTCCAGTGTCTCACGGTTGTACCGTTTCCCGTTGCACTCCTCGCATTCCACATACACGTCCGGCAGGAAGTTCATCTCGATCTTGATCACACCATCGCCGTTACATGCTTCGCATCTCCCTCCTCTAACATTGAACGAGAATCTGCCGGGTTTAAACCCCTGTATCTTCGCCTCTCTGGTCTCTGAAAAGATCTTTCGTATTTCATCAAAGACTTTTGTGTATGTTGCAGGATTGCTTCTCGGCGTCTTTCCTATCGGGCTCTGGTTGATCACGATCACCTTATCAACCTCATTCCCTGACACGATCTCTTCATGCAACCCTGCCCGATCTCTGGAACCGTACAGTTTCTGCATCATCCCCTTATATAATATTTCATAGATCAGGGTGGATTTACCACTCCCCGAGACACCTGTGACCAGCGTAAGAACTCTTACCGGTATATTTACGTCTATATTCTTAAGATTGTTCTCCCTGCACCCTTTGAGCTGGATAAACCTGCTGGATTGTCTCCTACTCTCTGGCAAGGGTATGTTCAACTCTCCTGAAAGGTATCTTCCTGTGAGTGACTCCGGGTTCTCTTCAATCTCTTCCGGAGTTCCTTCCGCAACCACGCTTCCCCCATCGAGTCCTGCACCGGGACCCATATCAACGACATAATCCGCCATCCGTATCGTCTCCTCGTCATGCTCCACAACAACAAGCGTATTACCGATATCACACAGCCTGTGCAGCGTATCAATCAACTTCTGATTGTCTCTCTGATGCAGACCGATCGATGGTTCATCCAGAATGTACAGCACACCCATAAGGTTAGATCCTATCTGAGTTGCAAGCCTTATCCTCTGCGCTTCACCTCCCGAAAGGGTACCTGATGCTCTCGAAAGCGTAAGATAACTAAGACCGACTTTGAGAAGAAAATCAAGCCGGTCCCGTATCTCTTTCAGAATCTGTCCTGCAATCTCAACTTCTTTCTCTGCAAGATCGATATCTCTTACGAATTCTATGCATCTCTCGATCGACATGTCTGTGATATCAATTATCGATTTTCCCCCGACAGTAACCGCCAGAATCTTCTCTTTCAATCGTTTTCCATTGCAGCCCGGGCATGAAGAGATTCTCATGAATCTCTCCAGTTCGTGCCGCCTGTACTCGGATTCGGTCTCCCGATACAATCGTTCAGACTGGGGCAGGAGACCTTCCCATGTTCTGGTGTGAGACCACTGCGTATCTCCGTTTCGCAGGGTCATGCTGAACCTGATCTGTTCATCCGAGCCGTGCATCAAAACATTGTACTGTTCAACGGTAAGGTCTTTTATCGGCGTAAAAATATCAAATCTGGAATGCTTCGCAACAGCAGCAACATACTGCCCCCTCCACCCGTCTATTGCATTTCTGTAGATTACGAGTGCGCCGTCAGCGATGCACTTATTCTTGTCAGGGATGATAAGGTCGGGATCAAAGTCCATTCTGATGCCAAGCCCGTGGCATACCTGGCACGCGCCAAACGGGCTGTTGAAAGAGAACATTCTTGGCTGCAACTCTTCAAATGACGTGCCACAGATTGGACAAGCCATAACGGCTGAATACACATGCTCTCCCATGTCTTCGCCAAGAATGATCACTAACCCATCCGATCTCTCGAGTGCATTCTCCACTGCTTCAACCAATCGTGACCTGTCATCTATCAGCAGTCTGTCAATAACTATATCTATATCGTGTTTTTTATACCTTTCAAGCTCTATTTTCTCATCAGTTCGATGTAACTCCTTGTTGACCCGCACTCTGGCGTATCCCTCTTTATAAAGGTTAGATATAAGCTTCTCATACGTCCCCTTCTTCTGTCTGATAATAGGAGAGAGTACGATTATCGATCCTCCAGTCTCCTCGATAATTTTATCTGATATTTTCTCTGGCGACTGAGAAACAATATCAATACCATGTGTCGGACAGTGTGGTATGCCAATACTTGCAAAGAGCAGTCTCAGATAATCATAGATCTCTGTAACCGTCCCAACCGTGCTTCTTGGATTCTTGCTCGTTGTCTTCTGCTCAATTGCGATAGCAGGGGAGATTCCCTCGATACTATCGAGATCTGGCTTATTCATAACACCTAAAAACTGCCTTGCATAAGCAGAGAGCGACTCAACATATCTCCTCTGACCCTCCGCATAAAGCGTATCAAAAGCCAGGGTCGATTTACCACTCCCAGAGAGACCTGTTATCACTATGAACCGATCCCTCGGTAGCTCAAGATCTATATTTTTCAGATTATGTTCCCGTGCCCCTTTAATGATTATACTCTTCATCAACATGGAATAATGTAGATCGGTGAATATAGTTATATATTGTTGTGGTGGCTTTGGCTCACGGTTTGTATAGGTACAGGAAAGTATAGAACGTTCCTGTTCATTCAGATCACAGATCTGAAGGAGAGCCAGACCTTTGATCTATCTCCACTCCGAGTAAATCCGACCCAAGTGAAAATTTTCTTGAGCATGGAGCGAGGAGAACTCTGTCAAGATCAATACATGGATTTGCTACTGACCAAATTTGTTAGCAACATCTCGAAATTTATATAAGTTATGAGTTGGTGTAGGTAACGGTTTATGGCTTCTCGTGTTCTTGAGATGGCTTCTCGTGTTCTTGGCGAGGGTGTGATCTGTGATCATTGCATGGGTCGGATCTTTGCCAGGCTTTCGACTGGTCTTTCGAATGATGTGCGTGGTGCTGCGGTCAAGCTTGTGCTTTCGATGGAGGGCGATAGGTTGCGTCAGGATTCGGAGAGTGTGGGGTTGTTGGAGGAGCTTTCGGCGAGTAGTGTTCATGCGCGAATAGTTCTGGGTGTGGACGGGGGGGAAGGGAATTGTTGGGTTTGTGGGGGTCTGTTTGATAGCGTGGGAGTATGGGTTGAACGTGCTATCGAGGTTATCTCTTCGATTGAGTGCGATTCGTTTCTGGTCGGTACGAGGGTAACAGGTCTTTTGAGTGAGAATGAGGAGATTCTCTGGGCTGAATCTGGAACTCGTTTTGCTGAGCCGATTAAGTCAGAGTTGAATCGTGAAGTTGGGAAGCTCGTTGAAGAGTGTACTGGTAAAAGGGTTGATTTCGAACGGCCTGATGTTCTGCTTCTGCTTGATCTTGGTGAAGACGTAGTGAGACTTGAGATCCGACCGTTGTTCATCTTTGGTCGGTATCGCAAGCTTGTGCGTGGTATTCCACAGACGCGTTGGCCATGCCGGGAATGTGGTGGTCAGGGATGTGAGCAATGTGGATTTACTGGAAAGCTCTATTCCGAGTCTGTGGACGAGTTGATCGCAATACCTGTGTTGGATGCTTTTGGTGGTGATGACACAGTGTTTCATGGTGCTGGGCGAGAGGATATTGATGCACTTATGCTTGGTTCTGGTCGTCCCTTTATCGTGGAGGTGAAAAGTGTTAAAAAGCGCAGTGTTGATCTTTATAGTCTTGAAGAAAGGATTAATGAATTTGCGCGTGAGAAGGTTGAAGTTCTGGGATTGAGGTATACAGATAGCAGTGAAGTTGGGCGGATCAAGAGCGTGCGTGCTGATAAGATCTACAGGTTGAGTGTTTTGTTTGATACTCAGGTATCCGAAGAAAGACTTAAATCCTCACTTGGCTTATTAAGGGGTGAGATCCGCCAGCAGACACCGAACCGTGTGCTGCATCGCAGAGCAGATCGCGAACGCAAGCGAAGGGTGTTTTTGATCGAAGTTGAATGCTTCGAGGGAGATCGGGCAGTGCTTGTGATCAAATGCGAAGGTGGTTTGTACGTGAAAGAACTTGTATCTGGTGATGCAGGGCGTACGAATCCAAGTCTCGGTGAGGCACTTGGTGCAGGTGCAAAAGTTGTTGAACTGGATGTTATCGATGTAAAGTTATGAAATATTGGAGGAATCAGGGTTGTCCAAATCTCATGGTATACGGAGAAAGACACGATACAAGTTGAAGAAAAGCATTCGGGCGTGCGGCATATCCCCTGTCAGCAGGTCAATCCAGGAATTCGAGGTTGGAGATCGGGTTCATATAATAATTGATCCGAGCATCCACCGCGGGATGCCAAATCCCAAGTTCCATGGGCACACTGGTACTGTTGCAGGACGGCGTGGACGAGGATACGTGGTGAACGTGCGGGATGGAAAGTCTATAAAAGAGATTATAATCTTCCCCGAGCATCTGGCCGGACAGGTATTCAAATGAGCAAGGGACGGCTTGGTAAAGGATGATTGTTAAAACAATCCTTGACGAAAAACCGTTGACGATGCCTGAAGTAAAAGATCTCCTAGAGGGGGTACGATCTGAACGCAGCGACGAAGAAGAGCTCGGCTATGAACTACGACGGACTATCTATCACGTGGAAACCTTTGCCAGACTCTCACCCAATGTGGCAAGAGAACTTGTTGCAAGTCTGTTCAAGCTAGAGAAGATGAAGCCTGAAATCGCTGTAAGACTAGCTGATATACTCCCTGCATCCTACGACGAGATACGTTCGATCTATGCAAAAGAGCGCTTCACACTCACCGAAGAAGATCGAAAAGCAATCCTTGACATCGTAACAGAAGCCAAAAAATGAGACAGGATGGTCATACTCGTTAGCTGTAACCGGGGAGTCGTGACGGGGGTGCATAATCTGTGAAGTTCCTGTGGATTTTACCTATTACCTCCCAGTCAAACGCTGAAAGGGGATAGAGAAGTAATAACAAAATATGCAGGCAGCGAGGATGGCGTTGGCTGGGGTGATACAATCTACGTGCATGCCGGGACGTATCGAGAATGTGGATGTGTGGAAACGGGTTACGCTGATCGGTGATGGCAGGAGATCATGTGTTTGGGGTGTGTTGTGGACTTCCAATTCGTAACTCGCTTTAATGTGATTGTGCGATATGAAACGGGTGGTTCGGGGAAGTGTTGCAACACCCAAAAGGTTAACAGCCTTCGTGCCACGATAGGCTTATAAGAAATCGGCAGCTATGGTGTAACTGGTGGACTGGATGAAGGTTGAGGTGAACGGTGTTGATGTCGAACTTCCAGAAGGTTCGATTGCAATGGATGCCATTAAGCGGTCAGGAGCAGTGTATCACGCAGGGAGTGTGATCGGGCTTGTAGAGGATATTTCCAAGACGGAGTTTGAAACGGATCGGTACGTGATTGAAACCAGCAGTGGAAAATTGAAGATCAGGCTTCGCGCATCAGAACTTGCAGATTATTGGAAAAAAAACCATGAACAGTATGTTGGAAAGCAGCTTGTCTGGCAGACAAAGAACGCCCTCGCTTTTGGTCATACATCCACA
>Ga0209013_10005287_pt1 | contig 11152 bp, 17 predicted proteins | sample Cruoilmetagenom2_FD_187291 | JGI IMG/M metagenome (GOLD analysis project Ga0209013, IMG submission 187291) | Oil polluted marine microbial communities from Coal Oil Point, Santa Barbara, California, USA - Sample 2 (SPAdes) (version 2) | ecosystem: Environmental > Aquatic > Marine > Oil seeps ...
CCCCGCCCCCGAAGAAGAAGATGAGGACACAATGCATTAATTATTAGGAGGAATCGGAATGGCTGAGAATAAAGGAAATGCACCACTTACTGTAGCGAACATTAAGGAAATGACAAGCGCACAGATCGCGGACCGAATCGAAGAAGTTCGCCAAGTAATGCAACAAGAAAAACAAATACAAGACGAATTAAATGGGGGAAAATAATCATGGCATACTTTGAAAATACGATAACGAAATTAACTGCAGTCAAATCAGCTAGCGAGGATTACCGAAATGTTATCTCTGGAGTGCAAGGAGATATTAATGATTTGACTGAGGAAATTGCTCAAATCACGAACAAGGCGGCAACCCCTCAAGATGGCGAGAATTTCGCAGAGGCATTCATTCGCCAAACCGAGCGCGCAGAAGAATTAGAGAAACAAAAAGAGACTAAAGAGAAGGCGCTCAAATCAGCGAAAATTATGGCAGAGAAGACTTTCCCATTCTCTGCAAAGGAAATAGTAGGGGAATTCGTACAGCGAACGGAAGAATATAAAAGCGATAGTTTGTCGGTACTAGAATCGGCGGCGATTGAGGCAAAAGAGAAATACGAGCATTCTCTGGAATTAGTTCGTGAAGCTTACCGCGAACAAATGGCAGTCAGCGCACAAGTGAAGCAAGTCACGGAATACGTTATGGGTGAGACAATCCATACGCCTCAGCTTAAGATCTTGCCTAGCGAGTTATTTCTCAATAAAGAGCATGCAAAAATCGGCCGATACGCTTAATAATATCGCCACCCTCCTTCTTGGTTGGGTGGCTTTTCTATGTCCTCTCGAATGAACCCACGGGATGGGTCTAGGAGGATTTTTGTTCGTTATAGCAGGCTAAAACCCCATGAGAGAGCCAAAATGGCAGGGAAGTATCGCAGAAGCCCCAAGAACCTTATTCCTCTTTGAAAAAATTTACAAACCGAACGCCAAATGCAGTAAGTTTCACTCTTGGAAATCTTTGGCTTCTATAACGATTACTGGGATCAGCCAAGTACTCAGCTAAATCTTCTTCTTCTGTATATATTAATCCCACTCGCTCAAGCTTATTATCTATATACGTGTTCAATGATTCTCTTTCATGTAGTTGTTCCATTATTTGCCGATCATATGCAATCGGTCTATCTTTTGCTCTTGGACGATAGTACCCAGGAACATATTTGTTAAATAAACGAGTAATATCGCTTACTCTCAATTCGGAAAGTACGTCAAAAAAATGATATACCTTTTCCATTTCTTCCACAGCTTCGTCCACTGTATGTTCGAAACCGTTTATAATAATCGGTATTTTCGATTCTTCATCTTCTTCATATATTTGTTTAATTATTAGAGGAAATACTTCTAATTTATAAAACACTTCATTTTCTTTGCGCTCTATTTTCTCTTTAATTCCACTTAATTCTGGTTCGATTTTATTTAATCGTTTTTTTAACCTGTTGATTTTAAAGCTCGTCCACAGTGAACCGACAAGGGGGACCGCAGTTCCAACTGCATCAGCTGCAGGATTGAGCATATCGGGTATATTTGGGAGGTCAATATTAAGCATATCGTTTACTAATTTATCAACTTTATCGTATTGTTCCATTGCCCTTCCCCCTTGTTGTTTTTCTTAAATACTAGAGATTGTTCACCATCTAAATATATCTGATTCTTTTGAATATGTATTGTTTGCGTGAAAAGCGAAACCATCTAAGTCAGGAAATAGTGTTTCTGTACGGATGTCGAAATGCATTGTCAAAATTTTTCGGCATTCTTTTTTTAATTCTGGGCTGATAGCAATGACTAAAGTTCCGCCATCTTCTTTTGGTAATACTAAACTCCCCGTATTATCAGAACTTACACCACTATACAAAAATACAGCATGCTGCGCAGCAATCCTTTTTGAAACCACTGGTGGTTCTATAAACATGGGATACTCATAGTGATGTATTTTTCTCATAACTTCTTTATAATCTTTATTTTCACCTAAAATACCCTCTGAACTACCAAAAAGAAGTTGTGTATGTACACCTAACAGCAAACCTGTTTTCTGTGGTTCCGAGTCTACACAGAACCACAGGGCTACCAAGATGTTTTTTGCGAAATCAACTAGCCTAGTCGCGGCTCCATGATGCTGTAATTTAGCTAAAAGTTCCATATCACTTATTAATATTCCGTCATTGGTTCCATATCCTTTATGTCTGGCTCTTCTAATCAGTGTATCTTCATAAGAACTTATATCGCCCTCACTTATGCCTGAACCACTATTCTTCAGCCTTCTATAAGCGCTACTATGGATTGCCCAATTAATATCACCTTGTCCCCGCCAAACCATGACATTATTGCCTTGCATTTCGGTTAAAGTAACGACAAAATTCATTAACTCTGAAAAATAGTCTGGTTGTTGTACCTCTCCAAACAAAGCACTATTATATATGTCCATAAACCAATCTCCTTTTACCTCTTGAGTAGCCGACTCCAGAAAGATCTTTTCTCTTCCTGTGGAGCCTGTAACATCTTTTGTTCTTCGATTGCCTTATTTTCGTCGCGTTGCTGTTGAAAGTCGGTTTTTAATTGTTCGATGCTATTAAGCAGCATGCGATCTCGTTCTTTTTGAGAAGCGTCTTGGCGTTCCAATTGCTCATAAAGAGACTGGATGAGTTCACGTTGTTCTTCTATTAATCCCCTCATACCAACCATTTCTTGGTATATCACGGGTGCTATGTCGCTGTTATGACGTTCTGTAGCGTTATGTGTGTCGGTTGATACTTCCGTTATATCGCCGCCTTTTGACCATAAATAAACTGCTTCTGCACAGGCTTTAAGGTTCATGTCGCCGTTTTGTTTGAACGTTACAAGTTTCTGGAACGCTATGACGTCTTTATCGCTGTACCATCGCTGTTTTTGGTCGTTGCGATCGAATGTATATCCGCATTCTTCTAGGAGTAACGAATACTTTCTTAACGTAGATTCTTTTACTTGGAGTAATGCCGAAATGTCGGAAGGGCTATAAGATGCCATAATTCACCTCTAATGCGCATATGCGTTTTCTTTTAATCATAGACAGTTATAAGGGGTAGGGGAAGAGGTTTATTTACCTTAATACGTTATAACGCTGTAACAGGTGGATGGTAGTCACTATTTTATATGTATATAGGACTTTCAAGCGTTATAACAATCTCCACGAGAGTTGGAGGCTACTGGTTGTAATGAGAGTTATAATTAAGTCAAACAAAAAAGGACCCACCCGTTAAGGAGATCCTTCTTTTGCGGTTTATGCTTGTTTTCGAGGTTTAGCCCAGAAACAAAACACTTTGCTGCTCTTTGGATAGATACGAACGCCGTTCTTAGTGATGTAAGGAGTGCAAATCCATTCCTTACCTTCGCTGTTTGTATCGCCAATTTTGTTTGCATTGTTATTATTCTTCACATGTATCACCCCGATTTCTCTTGCAAGAGGTCGTCGGTAGTGATATTTTTATATTAATAGTTTTATTAAATATTCGAGCGAAACCTGCCAGTTTCGTTCAATCAACTAGCCGTGGGACCTCTGCAAGAGGACATCCTGCGGCTCTTTTTTTGCTTGTCCAAATCGTACCCTCCTCTGTTTTTTCGCTGCTCTCTCAATTTCAAAACTATGAGGGCACTATGTGTATTCTTCTCTCTATGTATATCTTATTTATATATAAAGATTATTTTAATCTACTATTATGATAAAGTCAAGTTAAATTATTGTGAACTTTTAGTGTCGTCTATATGTTGTGTTAGTGTGACCTTTTTATGTATTATACACTATATGTTGTGTTAAGTCTTGCTCTTGAGTCTAGTATACCTAACTATTTTTCCGTTTCCCTTTTTGTATCCGAAATGAGGGGAATTGTGGGGGAAGATATCGCCGTGTTCTAATTGTACTAGATAAATTGATTGGTTGTGAGGGCAAATGCTGATTGCTGAAGAATATCGGGCGTTAATCGCAGTAGTACAAGAAAAAGGACTAGAGAGCGAGCAGGCTCTCGGCGACATTTTAGTTGATATATCGATTCACCATATGGACCGATATATGAGGAGGTATCTGGATAAGGCGACAACTGGCGTAATTGATTTCGACGATCTCTGTCAGTCGTTTTTAATTGGGTGCTCTGAGGCTGTGGCTATAGCCACCAGTGACATAGGTTGCCCGTTGGCATTCATTCTGCAGAAAGGTAGATGGAAGGCTTTGAACGAACTCGGAAAAACATATCGTCGAGATCTTCGTCAAATTTGCTACGAATGTGGAGCCGACACTAAGTTATTTGGGAAATCTGGTGCTCCCGTCTGCCGCAAGTGTGGAATTGAAGGATATCAATACATAGAACGTTACGAAGTAACAAAGAAAGATGAAGGGACGATTTTACTGGCTACGGACGTTCGAAAGGATCTTCAAGAGGTTGTTGCTTCTGAGATATTCGTCGAAGGCTTTCAAAATAGACTCACAGGGCGCAAACGCGAGGTTTTTGATTTGATTATACATGGGGGATATGACCGAGGTTCCTGTAAAAATTATATTGCCTCTATAGCTGACCGTCTTGGGATCTCGTCGTCCAATGTTAATTTACGATTACGTGCCATCAAAGAAGACTGGGCAACCTATCTGATTGATATGAAAGAAGGGGTATCCTGAACGCCCTTATTTGGGATATATTGACAGTGATATAGTGCCCATGATTTAATTGGGGTGTAATAGTGGGGTATAGATGTAATACTCTGGACAGTCTCATATAAAAATGCTCTTTAAAGTGCAGAAAATTGTGGTAAAGTGAAATAGGAGGAGATATCATGTCTAAAAAAGCAGTCTGTTATCTTAGGGTATCAACAAACGAGCAAGCCAAGCATGGAGTCTCTCTGGAAGCGCAGGAGGCAAGAATCAAAGGTTACTGTGCAATGATGGGGTTAGAGATCGTGCACATAGCTAGAGAGGAAGGCGTCAGCGCTAGTAAAACTCTCAAGAGCCGACCAGAAGGCGAGAAAATGCTTCGAATTATGAAACAGGAAGGCGTTCAACATATCGTCGCCCTCAAATTAGACCGCCTTTTCCGTTCGACTGTAGATGCACTTAATCAGACGAAAGAATGGGACAAGCAAAAGATAGCCCTACACCTTATCGATATGGGTGGGCAAACTGTAGACACGTCGTCGGCTGTTGGTCGTCTGTTCTTGACTATGACAGCAGGGTTCGCCGAAATGGAACGAAGTCTCATCTCTGAACGTACCGCCGCCGCATTGGGTTATAAGAAAGATAATCGCATGATATATTCACATGCCCCATACGGATTTGACCGAGTAGATGACCGTTTAGAAGTCAATGAAGAAGAGCAGCAAGTAATCGGGAAAATGGTAGGATGGCGCAAAGATGGGTTGTCGTATCGAGTAATCGCGAAACAGTTAAGTGACGAAGGAATACAAACGAAATTAGGTAAGACGTGGCATGCGATGTCTGTTCGACACATCATCATGAACGAAAGTTTGCACGAGTACAAAGTAGTATAGATAGAGAAGTTTTTATCAACTAGCTGTTCCCAAAAGCGAATGAGGTTGGTTGTTTATTATGAGAAACAAGGAGAGATACGCGTAGAAGGTTGGTGAAAAAGTGAATAGTGCGGCTATAAAAAAGAAAAAAGTCCCACTGGTTGGCATACCAGATAGGGACCAAGAAAAACATTTAGATGATGATATTGTAGCATTACCGTTACTAATAATCAAGCCCATAGACCACCTAAAAACCCTCCACGAGGGCAGTCATGAGGCAGCATTTGCTCATGTTGAGATAGTGGCAGAGAATGGCAAAAGAGACTATAAACAGCGGCGCACAGATGCACTGGATAGATGGAACAAGGCAGATTCCTTTGACGAAGTAAAGGACGTTTTTGTCGCGATTAATCCCCTGTATAAATCAAGTCGAGAGGCTAGACGTGCGAATGCTAATGTTAGTCAAATTAATTGGCTATGGGTAGATATAGACTGTAATGATAATTCGCCAGATTGGGCATACGTAACAGCCATGAGGCTAGAAAAAATAATAGGTCAACAGTTGCCTGAACCAACAATGACTGTATTTTCAGGACGTGGGCTGTGGCTCATGTGGCGTATTATGCCGATATCGCCTAGAAATAAGATAAGTATGACCGCGTGGCGAAAGATTATGACCCAATTCGGGGACGTTTTGCGACCATTTGGAGCAGATAAAACGAGTACCGACCCAGCCCGTTTGATGAGGTTGGCGGGTTCTATTAATTCTAAGAGTGGCAAAAGAGTATCGATTCAGCGGCACAACTATAAGCCTTATGACATCGAGAGACTCACAGAAGGGTATCTTCCTGCTGTCAGAAAGTCCAAAGAGAGTAAATGGTCCAACAAACCAAATGAAACGCGTGAGAAGGTAAAGAAAGCGACAGGGAAGAAGCCCCGTCAATTACATACAATCCGCAACCTTTTCTACAATCGCGCCAATGATATCGAGACGCTTGTCGCTTTGAGAGGCGGGGAGATGAACGGTTATCGCAATAAAACGCTTCTCATATATGCCATGAACTGCCTACAGCTGTATAAGAATCTATTAGCTGCTAGTCAGAGAGTAGTAGAGTTTAATGAGACATTTACGGACCCATTAGGGGCGTCAGAAGTCACGGCGATCATGACGAGCGTTGAGAATCAAGAACGATGGTGGAAGAATACCACTGTCATTGAATGGTTGGATATGACTGGCAAAGAACAAGAACAGATGGTTACGATTATTGACCCAGAAGAGAAAAAAGCACGACAGAGAGAACGAATGAGGAAAGCCCGTGGCGGAGTCAGCAAAGCAGAGAAGGACGCGGAGAGAATCATCGAACAGATGGAGCAAATCGCGAATCTGAGAAAGACGATCGCGGCGAACCCGAGTCTCTCTAATATCAAGCTAGGCGCGGTATTGGGATGGTCTGAGAGCAAAATTCGACGGCTTAAAAAACTCTTGTAGGCATAACTCGTCACGACTGTGCGCTTATCCATAAAAAAAAGCTCTAGTTGCGGTCGAGTGGTGTTCTTGGCTATTGGGTATCTTAGTAGGTTAATAGGGAGCGACCGCATGGGCGTCTCCCCTCCTTATTCTTACGCTCTTGGGGTTTGTTCTTGTAGTGTTACTGGACGATATTGTATGCAGAGGAGGCGACTATATGAGAGTAGCCGTGTACGCGAATGATAACGGCGATCTGGAGTTGCGAATTAATGGGGAACTCGTACCTTTGACGACTGCGAAGGTGGATTATTGTGATGCAGTGGGCGAGGTATTCCTGGAATGCCTTACAGATGATTTCGCCGACGGTGGGGCTTGGGTGTATCATTCCAACAAGCAGCAGAAGAGCAAACGAATCGCAAAATAGATTGATTAATGACTGAGGGTGTCCTAACTGGGGCGCCCTATTTTTGTACCCATTTGAGGAGGCGGAGAACGTGAAGAAGTGTATCAAGTGCGTACAGAAGCAACCTGTAGAAGAACCTAAAAGAAGAGACAGGCAAGGGCTAACGGATATCGGACTGCATGACATAGACGACGAGGAAGAATTCATAAAGATGATAAACGACAAGTACAACACTGTAGATCGCGAAGGTGGAGGAAATACCAAGGATTAACTACGGTTTACTATTCCAGATAAGAAAAGGATAGGAGGCTGTTTTTATGGTATTAAATCAGAAGTATTACACGATCCCAGAAGTGGCGAAGTTGTTAGGGTTAACAAGAATTGCGGTATGGAGATGGGTTAATAAAGGATTAGTGAAGGCATTTCGTCCCCACCCATCTGTCATATTGATTAGTAAAGCAGAAGTGCATCGTATGGCTAAGGAGCGTGGCTTGTTATGAAATCTTGTCATATCGATGTCATGTTGATGTCATATCCGACAGAATTGGGGTTTTCCGAATGAGCCTTGATATCATGAGACCCGTGGACCTAATTCTTCAAGATGGGAGTACAATCTCCTACAATTCTCTGCGAGATCTGGGGAGTAATTTGGGGATTAATCCTCATAAACTTCATAGGGCGGCGGAATCTGGAATGCATGTGGACCCTAACGGGTTGTTATTTGTGAAGGTGATTTACAGACATATGCCAGAGATAAGTATCAAAGAAGAACCCCAAAAGAAGAAAGTCCCAGAACCTCAGAAGAAGAACCAACGAGAGAAGGCTTCTCATAGCAAGCCAATGATTGTTACATTCGCAGATGGCACGAGTACAAAGTACGATAGTATTTCAGATTGTGCGCTAGGTTTGGGAGTAGCTAGAGAAACAGTTGTCCGAGCCTTGAGGAGTGCCAAACCAACTAGTTCTGGAATCAAAATAAAAGCAATCAAATAGAAGTCGTGGGGGCTAGTCTCCTGCGGCTTTTTATTTGGGGTTGACCTACGAGCCATTGATTTACGACATAGAGATTATCAAGATTTTGAGGAGGAAGAGAAATGAGTTTTGAAGAGAAAGAAAAGGAGCTAATTGGTCGCTTAGATGAGCAGCTGAAAGATGCTGCAAAGTGGGAGTATGTTATTGACCCAGATTTTATTGTTGATATTGGCGACGAGATTAAGAGTTTATTAAAAGACCTCAGAGATCGCGAAGGTTTCACTAAAGAAATAGCGCAACTGGAGCAGATGATTTCTGTAATTGGCTACGTTGTGAGGAGAGTTTACGAAAAATTTGAGGATTGAGCCACGGTATTTTCCTGTGGCTTTTTTATGTTTTCAAAATAAAAAACGCCTCCCAAAAAGGAGACGTTTAAAAAATAAATAGGAGCCCACTTCGGAGCTCCCTTTGTTGGTCACATAACGCCCAAACATATCAGAAAGGGCTTTGTTGTATTACGAGTATGGTCTATTCAGTATATGTTTATGCAATCCCAAGTGCTATCATGAGTAATTTTTGTAAAGTAAAAAGGGACCACATCGGGTCCCCATAGTTGATAAGCTAATTAAGGCTTTACTCTTACGAGAAAGCTAGTCTTGAGACATCGCTCAAGCTCTGTTGTATCTACATGTTATCAAGTTGAAGGGTCTACGTCAACAATTTTCCTATCAATCTATCAGATTCCTTCTGTTTCCTCTGGTTTCTTCAGTTTTTCTATTTCTTCGAGAATAGTAGCTCTGTTTGCGTTTGTAGGTAGTGCAAGGGCTTTTCTTATATCTCTCAAACTATCTATAGCTTCATTACGAGTGGCTTTTACCTCGGCAAGATGCGTGTTAGTTCTCTCAAGCTGTTTTTCTGTTTTTTCTATCTTTGCAGCTACACCAAAAGAGTTATACAACGCTTTTTCAACCTTAGGCATTTCTGTTGTCGGGTCCAACTTGTCAATATAGCTACCCAATCGAGCTTTACTAACAGTAACGACATTACCGAGTAATACTTGACCTTTTAAAGGAGAGCTTGCATCTCTTGAAAGCGAAACTATAGAACCATTAATACGGCTTGTACTAGTTATTGGTGCGACTATAACGTTGGGAGATGAATTATTAGCGGAATCGTTTTGTAGAACGATTGCAGGTCTTTTACGGCATTGTTCACTACCGATATTTTCCCCGAATTCACACCAATATACATGTCCGCGTTTTACTTTTCTATTTGTAGCATTTGCAACTTTGCCCACGAGATAGAACTTGTCGCCCATCCACTTGGATAATCGGATTACCGTATCTGATGGAAGCATAACGGGTGCTGTTGTTGGTGGTGTGGGAGTTGAACCAGATCCTACACCAGTAGTAGTTGATGGAGTTGATGGCAATAAAAACACCTCTTCTTTTTCTTTAGTCGTAACACCCTATTTTACCATGATTTATAGTTCTAATTGGTTATTTTTTCAAAAATAACTATAGCGTAATAGCATGGTCATGTTCATACATATCTGGCGGAGATTAATGGGCTATTACGGTAATGAACCATGAGCGATTAGGTAATTGGTTTGTCGGTTATTGTCGATTAATCGTTATTGAGGTCTGCACTAGCAGACGCCTCTTGGCAAAGTGTGGTTCGTAGAGAACAGAACTCGCGCCTTTTTTATTAAGATCTTGGCTTGATAGCCAAACCATCACGGTCGAGAAAATCGTTCGACCGTCGAACCAGAACTGAAAAAGAAAATTAAAAGATCAAGTTCACTAGATATAGTTACAGAAGTTTTTGGAGATGTGTTATTTCTTGCGATTCATGAGTTATCACATTACGTATTCTCGTTTTTACTATTTGAGGTAGAAGAAAGCAAAAGGGGTTGAGAGCATGGAAGAAAAAGTCGTTGGTATTGTGCAGGCATGCGCTATTTTGGGGATATCATCTGGAGCATTGTATAAGTGGAAGAGTAAAGGGCTTATTCAAATGGTCCCGCCTCAGCAGGCGGGGGTCAAAGCATCAGAAATAGAGCGTCTTTTGGCGGCACGCGGGGAGGCAGGGAAAAATGAAGCCTAGACAAGCGTTCACCGAAAATGTAAATGGGCATGAAATCATTGTTGTACAAGGCGAGTTTCCCGAGTGGTTACTGATTGTAGATGGGCAAACAATCGGATACGTGAAAACGGACTATCTGGAGACAGCTATCAGAAACGCGACAAGATACCCGCGTTTTCGTTTGAAGGTTAAATGAACACTAAGCAGTCGAAAATGTTCGAGCATTATTACTCCCTCGGACCCAGTAGGAGTATGAAGTTAGTAGCCGACCATTTCGGGGTAACGGAACGCACAGTTCAAAGATGCGCCAGTCAATTTGGTTGGACGGCGCTCGTAGTCCAACGAGAAAAGGGAGTTTCTACAGCGATTAAAGAGGCAGGAGATGAGGGCGCGATAGCGTCAGCACTCGAATATCAACGAATCGTTACTGGTTACGTTAGAGCCGCCGAAAAGGCTTTTCTCGGCAAGAAGCTTGCTATCAAGTCGTGGGCTGATGTTGAACGAATAAATAAGATGTATATTGATGCCGCGAAGCTTGGAGATCCCTCTGGAAGTTCTGAGGCGGCTAACATGATTTCGCTAGTAGAAGCATTGGGAGGTTTGGTGAACATCCCCGCCCCCGAAGAAGAAGATGAGGACACAATGCATTAATTATTAGGAGGAATCGGAATGGCTGAGAATAAAGGAAATGCACCACTTACTGTAGCGAA
>Ga0209013_10005288_pt1 | contig 11151 bp, 7 predicted proteins | sample Cruoilmetagenom2_FD_187291 | JGI IMG/M metagenome (GOLD analysis project Ga0209013, IMG submission 187291) | Oil polluted marine microbial communities from Coal Oil Point, Santa Barbara, California, USA - Sample 2 (SPAdes) (version 2) | ecosystem: Environmental > Aquatic > Marine > Oil seeps ...
CATCCTCATTCTGAGCCTTATCGTTGGCTTCATGGTTCGATGGTGGATCGACCGGCCGGTCCAGGAACTCCTCAAGGCGATGAAGCACGTTTCTGGCGGGAATCTTGCGTACCGGGTCAATGTGATGAGGGACGATGAACTGGGGATGCTGGCCAGGTCCTTCAATAGTATGACCGATAACCTGGCACAGGCGCGGCTGCAGCTCTTCCAGTCGGATAAGCTCGCCTCGCTGGGCAGGTTGGCCGCTGGAGTGGCGCACGAGATCAACAATCCGCTGACCGCCGTACTCACCAACAGCAGCTATCTGCTGAAGCGATCGCAAGGACAAGCCGAGGTAGTTGATGATCTTAAAGTCATCGTTTCCGAAACCATCCGCTGCCGTGAGATCGTCAAGAGTCTTTTGGATTTTGCCCGGCAGACCGTCCCCAAGAAGCGCAAGGCCGACATCAACGAAATCATCCGGCGCGCCGCAACCGTGATTGAGAATCAACTCTCCATAGGGCAGGTGGAACTGGTCATGGATCTGGATGAAACGCTTCCCAATGTGACCGTGGATGCCAATCAAATCCAGCAGGTTTTCATCAACCTGATGGTCAACGCGTCGGATGCCATCGGGGAAGACGGTGGAACCATCAAAATCACCGGCAAGGCAATAAGCCTTCACCCCACAGGAGTTCTCCAGATCAAGCGTGCTCTATGTCCGAAACGGCATGATCTCGTCGATAGAAAGATCCAGATCGACGCTAAACCCGCCATCAGCATGCGCTTCCGCGAAAAGAAGCACACCGGACTCATCCACCTCAATCCCATGTATGGCTCGAGCGAGCACCGCCTGGGTGACATGCCTCCCCTTGAAGAGGGCGTCGAACTCCTATGCCCGGATTGTTCGACTTCGCTCATAGCCGAGGGCGAGACCTGTCCGAAGTGCGGCTCTCCGATCTATACTTTCGAGGTTCCCCTGAAAGGGCTCGTTCAGGGCTGTTTGCGGGAAGGATGCGGCTGGCATCGCTGGGAATCGGTCGATTCCGCCTGGAACGACGAATACGTGGAAGTCCGGGTGACAGACAATGGCTGCGGCATTCCCAAGTCGCAGATTCCGAAGCTCTTCGAGCCGTTCGCAACCACAAAGGGCCAAAAGGGAACGGGCCTGGGCCTGGCCGTTACCTGGGGGATCGTGGACAATCATAACGGAACGATCCAGGTGGAAAGTGAGGTCGGCGTCGGGACAAGCTTTATCATCCGGATTCCGGTGGGATCATGAGCCAATTACGGGATATCCTGGTCATCGACGATGAACCTATGATCACTCAGGCCGTTGTGAAGATTTGCAGCGCGGAAGGGATGACCATCGTTGCCGCAGAGCACGCTGCCAGAGCTCTTCAATGTTTGGAGGAGAGCAAGTTTCGCCTGGTGCTCTGCGACATCATGATGCACGAACTCGACGGTTTCCAGTTTCTCGATGAGCTTGTCCGCAGAGGCATCCAGACGCCCGTGGTCATGATGACCGGGTACTCCACGGTGGAAAATGCGGTCAAAAGCCTGTCGTCGACGGGTGCTGTGGACTATATTCCGAAACCTTTCACCGCCGATGAATTGCTCACGGTCGTCCGGCGCAGCCTTCGTTGCGGCATGCTCCTGGACGAGGCTGAGTCGGCCGGCCTCCCGCACAACAGCTCCATGAGCTACGTTTCCTGTCCCGTAAATTATTACAGGCTCGGGTATGTCAGTTGGGTCTTGATGGAGGACGAGGGAACCGCGAGGATCGGGGTGAGCGACCTGTTCCTGAAGGCTGCAGAGGGTATAAGTGAATTCGAACTATCAGCGCCCGGCGAAGACCTTGTGCAGGGAATTCCCTGCGCGGTTGCCACATCCCCGGACGGATCGGTGCACGAAATCATGTGCCCGATGAGTGGAAAAATTCTTGAGGCCAATGCGGACGCGCAATTAACCCCTTCGCTGGTTGAGAAAGACCCCTATTTCAGAGGGTGGTTGTATCGGATTTTGCCGTCAGATCCGGAGAGTAATTTGCAATGGCTGAGTTTATGAAGCTTCGAACAAGGCGCTGCCGTCCGCACCAAAGGAGATTGTGATGAAAGTAATGCTGCTATTAGTGATAATACCTTTAATTATCCTGTTCTTGTTTTTAAATTTAGCTGCCAGGGAGTGGTCTCTCAGAATTCATGCAAAGATGAGGCGGGCCGAACGCGAGGAGGCGCTCGCCGAGAGTCTTCGGCTTGATTTCACTCGAGAGTCAAAAACACTGAAGCGCGTGGAAGTCAAAAACCCGAAGGCGCGCATCCTCTGCGTGGACGATGAGGAGATCATACTCGACATCTTCCGCAAGATTCTCGCCCTGGAGGGGTACTGCGTCGATACTGTTGAGACGGGACAGGAGGCGCTTGGATTAATCCAGATTCACAACTACGACTTCGTATTTACCGACCTGAAGATGCCGGCCATGTCCGGGACGGATGTGGCTAAATCCGTTAAGCATCTGCGTCCGGATATCGATGTCGTTATCATCACGGGATTTGCAACCGTGGAATCCGCCGTGGAGTGCATGAAGCACGGAGCGATAGATTACATCGAGAAACCGTTCACCGAGAAAGAGCTGAGGATGTTCGTCAAGCATGCCCTGATCAAACGCCGCGACAGGATCCAGAAGCAGCTGAAACCAAGGGTCCATGTAATGGGTCCAGAGGAGACCGGTCGAGGCTTCGGAGGGGAATTCTCGATCCCGGGCGGTGTCCTGGTCTCAACCGGCCACTGTTGGGTGAGCCTGGCAGAAGACGGCACCGCAAGAATCGGTCTTGATGACTTCGCCAAGAAGCTGCTCGGGAATATCGACACGATCGATTTCCCAAACATCGGGATGAGGGCAAAGGCTGGCCAACCCCTCTTCAGCGTGAACCAGGGTCATCGGCGGGCGCAGTTCTATGCTCCCCTGAGCGGCAAAGTGGTGAAGATTAATGAGGATTTAGGTCAAGACTGCGCGAATCTCGAGGAAATGTCTTACGGAAAAAACTGGATCTGCGTCATCGAGGGGGACGATCTGGATGCAGAACTGTCCCATTTAAAGATTGGGAAGTCTGCTGTCGCATTATTTCAGGAGGACATAGATCGGTTCCAGGCCTATGTACAGAAAGCGAACGGTGGCGAGGTCACTGATCCTGCGTCTCTATGCATCGGTGCGATAGAAAAGATGGATGATACCCGTTGGGATACCACCGTGAAGGAATTCTTCGAGAGCTGAGGGAGAACTGTCCTGGGCACCATTCGTATCAGGCTGGAGCCCTTTCCTCCCAGATCTGGCACAACTCGATAATCACCTCAACTGCCTTGTGCATGTCGGATGTGGAGATCCACTCGAAGCGTGAGTGGAAGTTGTGTTCACCGGCGAAAATATTCGGCGTCGGCAGGCCCATGAAGCATAGCCTCGACCCGTCGGTGCCGCCCCGGATCGGCTCGACCCTGGGTTCCAGGCCCGCGCGTCGAATCGCCTCCCTGGCGTTCTCGACCACGTCGGGGTGGTCGTCCAGCACCTCTTTCATGTTGCGGTAGCTCTCCTCCACTTCGAGTTCGACGCGCGAACCGGGGTATTCCGCTGTCGTCTCTTTTGCAATTCGCTCGACGATCCGCTCCATCTCTTGCAGATTTGAGCTTACGAAATCTCGAACCAGCAATTTGACCGAGGTTCGCTCGACGCTGGCATCGACCATGTAAGGGTGTACAAAGCCCTCGCGGCCCTCGGTTGTCTCAGGTGAAAAGCCATTCCTGGGCAAGCGGGAAATAAACCCTGCCGCAACTTTGATGGCATTGACCATCTTGCCTTTTGCGAATCCAGGATGCGTGTTGAAGCCATGGAAGGTGGCCGTTATCGCATCGGCCGAAAATGTCTCCACCTGCAATTCGCCGAGGCTTTCGCCGTCCATCGTGTATGCACAGTACGCCCCGAACCGGTCTACATCGAAATACTTAGTCCCGTTTCCGACTTCCTCATCAGGCGTGAAGCCGATCCGAACCGGGCCGTGGGCGATCTCAGGATGGGCCAACAGGTACTCCAGGGCGCCCATGATCTCCGCTACGCCGGCCTTGTTGTCCGCACCAAGCAGAGTCGTTCCCGAAGCGGTGATGATGTCGTTGCCAATTTGCTCAGCGAGCAGTGGATTCTCCCCGGTCGAGATCACCGCGGACGGGTTGTCGGGCAGAACAAGGTCCAGTCCGTCATAGGCCCGGTGAATAATCGCCTTGACCTCTGCCCCGCTCATCTCGGGTGACGTGTCCACATGGGCAAGGAAACCAACGACCGGTACATTAGGTTTGTCGCTCGTTGCGGGGAGCGTGGCAAATACGTAGCCGTACTCATCCATCGTGACGTCTTTGAGACCGAGTGCCAGGAGTTCATCCTGCAATCGGCGCAAGAGATCAAGCTGGGTTGACGTGCTGGGAAAAGTTTCGGCGTCCTCGAGGGACTGGGTGTCAAACTTCACATACTCCAGGAACCGCTCGATACAACTGGTCGCGTACTTCGGTGAGCTCATTACATTCTCCACTGTTTAAACAGCCTTCAGGCTGGGTACATTTTACGCCTGTACCGGAGTCTTTATCAGGCTAACTGCTTATAAGAAATGCAACTCAAGTACCGGGATAAGCCTTACAATACAGGCTGAATCCAAAGCGATTGAACAAGGACATCAGAAGTGAGCATCGAGCAACGGATAGTGATTACCGGAATGGGGGCTGTATCACCTGTTGGATTGAACTGCCAGGAAACGTTTAACGGCCTGGTGGCGGGAAAGTCCGGTATCGCCAGGATAACTTCATTCGACCCGTCGGGCATAGCATGCCAGGTAGCGGGTGAAGTGAAAGGGTTTGAACCCGCAGATTATATGGACAGGAAAATGGCCAGGCGAATTGGGCGTTATGCACAGTTCTCGATTGCCGCAACCCGGGAAGCGCTCGCCCAGTCGGGGCTGGATTTGGCGGAGGAAGACTCCAGCCGTATTGCTTGTATCGTCTCTTCCGCCATAGCTGATTTTCCCATGGTTGAGGACCAGATGAACAAAATTTTCGCTCAAGGCAAACGCAGTATCAGCCCATTCACTGTCCCGCGTGTGAGTACAAGCATGGCAGCGGGAAATATCGCACTTGAGTTTGGCCTTACTGGGGTGTCCTATAGCCTTTCATCTGCCTGTGCTACTGGAAGCCACTCAATCGCCAATGCCTTGATGATCCTCAAACTCGGATTGGCGGATGTCGTACTGGCCGGAGGCGCAGAATCGGCGATCTGTGACACTTTCGTAAGTTCCTATATTGCGATGAGGGCTCTTTCGACCCGAAATGATGAACCTGAGCGCGCCAGCCGCCCCTTCGATAAAGACCGGGACGGTTTCGTGATTGCCGAAGGTTGCGGAGTCCTGGTTCTGGAAACGCTGGACAGGGCCCGGCGGCGGGGTGCCCCGATCCTGGCCGAATTGGTAGGCGTGGGCATGACCTGTGACGCTTTTCACATCACTTCGGCTCATCCGGATGGCAAGGGTGCTGCACAGGCCATGACAACCGCCTTGGAATCAGCCGGACTAAATGCAGAGGACGTTGACTACATCAATGCTCACGGCACCGCCACACAACTGAACGATGGTATTGAAACAAAAGCAATAAAAACGGTTTTCGGTGACCGGGCCTATCAGATTCCCGTTAGCTCCACCAAGTCCATGACAGGTCATGCAATCGGGGCGGCCGGCGCCCTGGAGGCAGTTGCCTGCATAATGGCCCTCAATGCCAATTTGATCCCACCTACCATCAACCTGGATACCCCGGATTCCGCCTGTGACCTGGATTATGTTCCCCACCATGCCCGTGAAATAGAACTGAATGTCGTGATGTCGAACTCTTTTGCTTTCGGGGGACAGAACAGTGTGCTGATTTTCAGGAAATTTGTTTCGTGATTGCGACGAAGAAGCGCTTATTTACCTAGTGCTCTGAACCCATCAATTCAGGCTTGACAGAGCACTAGATCGTATCCCAGCGAAATCGCTCGACGTCAAACGCGTCATCTGCCAGTGCTTTCAGGAGTTCGTCGTCATTATTATCGATACGACGGAAATTCTGCTTTATTCGTACCCGGGCATCCTGCGTGAATACTCGCAGGATGTCGATTTCCCGCGAAGCGGCCTCAGCGCCGTTGGTTTCAATTGAGGTCTGCACCCGGCTCAGCGTGCTGGCGAGCACGAACAGGTCGATCATGATTTCGGCCAGGCGTTTGGTGGCGAATTGTTTGCCGATGATGTTCTTGCCGTGTTTGCGCAGGATGCGGTCGGTCGACTGGGCGAGAACACGGGTTTCGCTCTCAAATACCTCTGCCTGAGGCTGGATGGCCTCATGCAGGTTCTGAAGTTTCGAGTCGCCGCCCAGCCCTATGCTTAGCCTGGCGTGTTTGCGCCCATAATCAGAAAGTACGCCGAAGCCCTTGATCGGGTCTTTAAACACGTCCTTCATTGTTGAGGCAAGTTCCTGCAACTGGCTCGCCACGTCGTTCATTGCAGTCAGCGCAATGAACAGCCGCAGTATTTCATTGGTGCCTTCAAAAATCCGGTTGATGCGGCAATCACGCACGATGCGTTCGTAGGGATACTCGCGCATGAAACCGTTACCGCCGGCGATCTGCAATGCTTCATCAGCGGTCCGCGAGAGGCACTCGGTGGCATATACTTTCGAGATCGCTGCCTCGACCGCGTATTCCTGGTAACCGGCGTCAACCAGACCGCCGACCATCGTGACCACCGCCTCTGAAGTGTAACAATCGACGATCATATGGCCGACTTTCTCCTTGATCAGTCCATAACTCGAAATCGGCGCTCCGAAGGTTTTGCGCTCGTTAGCCTGCCGGGTTGCCAGTTCGATCAGGCGCTTCATGCCGCCAACTGAACCTCCACCCAGTCCGGTGCGTCCACTGTTCAGGATCTGCATTGCAACTTTGAAGCCTTTTCCCTGCTCGCCTAGCAAGTTTTTCTGCGGAACTTTCACATCGTCAAACAGCACCGTGGTAGTGGGATTGGCGCGCAGCCCCATCTTGTCTTCGTGCGGGCCGATGCTTACACCTTTCATGTCGCCGGTTACGATAAACGCGGTCATCTTGCCGTGCCCGTCTACCGGCTCCGTGCGGGCAAATACGGTGAAGAAATTCGCGATGCCGCCGTTGGTAATCCACAATTTGTTGCCGTTGAGTACCCAGTGATCGTCCTGCTTCACGGCGGTAGTCTTGATCGCCGCTGCATCCGAACCGGCGCCCGATTCGGTCAGGCAAAACGCCGCAATCTGTTCACCGGTGGCGAGGCCGGGCATAAAGCGCTGTTTTTGTTCCTCGGTGCCGAACAACAGGAGACCGCGCATGCCGATCGAACTGTGCGCGCCGATGGTCACAGCGACCGAGGCATCATGCTTGCCGACTTCCTGCAAGGTGCGCGAGTAGGCCATATTGCCCAGGCCCATGCCGCCATAGGCTTCGGGTATGATCAGGCCAAACAGGCCGAACTGGCAGAGCTCTTCGATGAAATCGGCCGGCATTTCACCCGCGACATCCCATTGCCGGAAGTCCTCGGCTCGCGGGCCGAGCAAATCGTCGACTGCGCCGGCAATTTCATGGAGTGTTTCTATCTGGTCCGCTGTCAGTGCAGGGAAGGGGAACAGCACGTCCTGTTCGATCTGTCCCATGCACAGGGAGCGCATGAAGCTGGTGGTTTCTTTGTCAGGCATGAGTTTTTCCTCGGGCTATACCGCACATGATACCGCCCGGATGGCTATGTCATCGTGTGAAATTGTAAAATATCTTGCCTGCATCCTATTGGCGGATTGAACAGGTGGTTTAGAATGGCATGGTGAAATCAAAGCAAGGGGCTGGAGGTCCGGACCAATGAAACAAAAATACAATTGCATCGTCATGGGTGCTGCCGGGAGGGATTTTCATATCTTCCTGTCTTTTCTGCGCAATAACGAACATTTCCGGGTCAGGGCGTTTACTGCGACCCAGATTCCATTTATTGGCGAGCGCGATTTTCCACAGTCTCTGGCGGGATCGGAATACGAAGAAGATATTCCCATTCATGATGAGTCTGAAATGGCCGGCTTGATAAAAAGCCTTGAAATTGATTTTGTGTTTTTTGCCTACAGTGATATTTCCCACCAGGAACTCATGCACAAGTCCAGCCTGGTGCAGGCCGCGGGCGCCAGCTTCGTGATGCTGTGCCCTGAACATACGCAGTTAAAAGCTGAAGTGCCCGTGGTCAGTATTACCGCGACGCGAACAGGCGCCGGCAAGAGCCCGTTAACGCAGTGGCTGGCCCGGTCACTTATCGACAAGGGGAAACGGGTGGCCGTCATCCGCCATCCCATGCCATACGGCAATCTCAACTTGCAGCGGGTACAACGTTTTGCCGTGCCTGAAGACCTTGACGAGCATGATTGCACAATAGAGGAACGCGAAGAGTACGAGCCCTACGTAGAAATGGGCATACCCATCTATGCGGGGGTCGACTACCAGGCCATTCTCGACGATGCGCAGCAAGATGTGGACCTGGTGCTGTGGGACGGCGGCAACAATGACTTTTCCTTTATCCGGCCAGACCTGGATATCGTAGTAGTGGACGCCCTGCGCGCCGGGCACGAGATTGACTACTTTCCGGGCGAGGTCAATTTCCGCCGCGCGAATATCCTGGCGATCAGTAAGGCAGAAACTGCAGCACCCGGAGCGGTACTTGAAATCCGTGAGCGTGCCGGCAACCTCAACCCCGATGCGATGATCTGTACTGCGGACCTTGAGATTTCGGTTGATCATCCGGAACTCATGCAGGACCAGCGGGTGTTGGTGATTGAAGACGGACCCACGGTGACGCATGGCGGCATGTCTTTTGGAGCGGGTATTGTTGCAGCCAGTTATTATGGCAGCACTACAGTGGACCCCCGGCCTTACGCGGAAGGCACCATCCGCGATACCTTTGCTGCATATCCCCATCTGGAACGTGTACTCCCGGCGATGGGTTACTCAGAGGAACAACGCCAGACGCTTCGTGCCACGGCCCTGGCCTGTTTTGAGGAAGAAAAAGTGGCCTGCATCGTTGATGCCAGTCCGGCGCGCTTCGACTGGGGTTTTGACGAAAAAGTACCCATCGTCCGGGTCAGCTACCGCTTCAGACAACTGGATGGCCCGCCGTTGCTCCAGGAGGTTTTGAAACTGATACAGGATGCGGGTTAATGTACTAATCTGCCCAGCACACAGCCGCCAGGAAAAGAATAAATGTCACCTTACGCAGAAATTACCGGATGGGGCAAATGCATGCCACCTGCCGTCATGAGCAATGATGACATGACCACCGTCATCGATACATCTGACGAATGGATCAGGAGCCGAAGCGGAATCGAGGAGCGCCGCGTTTCTCATGTCCCGGGCAGTGAATTGGCCGCGGTAGCCGGGCATCGTGCTCTTGCCGCGGCGGCAGCGACGCCTGAAGAAATTGACCTGCTGATTGTGGCGACTTGCACGCCGGACACGGTGATCCCCAGCACTGCAGCCTACGTTCAGAGAAAGATGGGTGCAAAAAATGCGGCCGTGTTCGACCTGAATGCCGGCTGTTCCGGTTTTTTGTACAGCCTGTCGGTTGCCACCTCGATGATCCGATCTGCGGGTTACCGCAAGGCGCTGGTTATCGGCTGTGAACGGATCACCTGGTTTCTGAACTGGTCATTGCGTGACACCGCCGTGCTGTTTGGTGATGGTGCGGGTGCGTTTGTACTGGAACCCAGTGAAGAGGAAACCGGCCTGCTGGCTTCCCACCTGGGTTGTGAGGGTGAAGCACTGGAGGCGCTGGAAATTCCTAATTTCGGCACCGCGGGAAACCGTTTCGGTGACGACTATCATAAATTCGATGTCAATTTTGACGGCCGTGAAATTTTCCGCCGTGCGGTCAAAGGCATGGCTTTAGAAGTTCGCAAGGTGTTGGGCGACCTCGGCCTGAAAAATGAAGACATTGATCTGATCATTCCGCACCAGGCCAACCGGAGGATCATCGAGTCCCTGGCAAAGCACCTTTCAGTTCCCATGTCCCAGGTTGCACTGAATATCCAGAAATACGGCAATACTTCGGCAGCGACCATTCCAGTCGCAATTGTCGAAGAGCTGGAAGCAGGGCGCATTCAACCGGGGGACCGTTTGTTGCTGGCGGCTTTCGGGGCCGGACTGACGCGTGGCGCCGGCCTGATCCTCTGGGGCCAGCGGACCACGCCACTGGGTGAAAGCGAAGCCGAACTGCCACCGTGCAAGCAGACGGCGCTGGAAATTCTTGGTGATGCAATCAAGCACACCGGGCCTTAAACAAAACCTGGTGTGATGGTGGGATCCTCCGTTTACTTCATGGCAGCATGGGCTGCGGCCAGGCGTGCAATCGGTACTCGAAACGGTGAGCAGGACACGTAATCGACCCCGAACTGGTGGCACAGGTGGATGCTTTTTGGGTCGCCTCCATGTTCACCGCACACGCCAATCTCAAGTCCTTCACGCGCATTGCGGCCTTCATCAATTGCGATCCGCATCAGCCGGCCCACGCCTTCCGGGTCGATGCTGGTGAACGGGTTATCCTGCAGCAGGCGGGTTTGCAGGTAATGCACAAGGAATCCGGTCTCGGCATCGTCACGGGAGATCCCGTAGGTAGTCTGAGTCAGGTCGTTGGTGCCGAACGAGAAAAACTCGGCGGAACCGGCGATTTCACCCGCTGTCAGGGCCGCACGGGGGATTTCAATCATCGTACCGAACAGGTGTGGCACCTCCAGGCCATGTTCTTTCATGATTCGTTTTGCCGCGTCTTTCAGCGGATCGAGAAGGACATCGAATTCACCAACATGCGAAACCAGTGGAATCATCACCTCGGGGTACACATCGACTCCGTCTGCTGCGCAACGGCAAGCTGCGTCAAAGATCGCCTCCACTTGCATGCGATACAACCCGGGTATCAATATACCCAGGCGGACGCCCCGGGTTCCGAGCATGGGGTTGGATTCATGCAGCGATTCCACGCGTTCCAGCATTCTGCTTTTTAATTCGATTTCTTTCAGCGCCAGGTCTACTTCTTTCAGGCTGGACAGGTGCTGCATGCGCAACTT
>Ga0209013_10005289_pt1 | contig 11149 bp, 11 predicted proteins | sample Cruoilmetagenom2_FD_187291 | JGI IMG/M metagenome (GOLD analysis project Ga0209013, IMG submission 187291) | Oil polluted marine microbial communities from Coal Oil Point, Santa Barbara, California, USA - Sample 2 (SPAdes) (version 2) | ecosystem: Environmental > Aquatic > Marine > Oil seeps ...
CTGGACAAATATTGGGGATATCCAAATCTAATCACGTTCGATGATTTAGAAAGAAGTGTCACTTTTACCACAGAGAGACTGATTCCTGCTGCATCTACAAACCGGCCTTGTGTCATGCTTCTGTTCTCAAACCCTCATCCACACTCCGTTCATCAAGGCATGTTCCTTTCGCCCAATACCAAAGGGCGGGAGAAACTGTTCTTGCCTGTAATGGGCGCTGCAGGTTGGCTGTCTATTGCGGAAGGAACATATAGCCCAAAGCAACTTGCGGACATTTGTGTTAAAGCAAAATATCGAGAACCCTTTGATCTGATCTTCTATTGTTATTATGCTTTTCCAACGGATTACCCAGAAGATATCATAAGAATATTTGGAAGAGAGTACTTCAGCCAAAGCATTGAACCAAAAGCAGCTGATGAATTTAGGCAGACAATTCAAGCGGCATCTGTGAATGCAGTGGTTACGTTCAATAAAGGGATATTCAATCTCGTGTCGCAAGCCCCAATTGAACGTTACGTAGAAAGACTTAAGGCGGGTGACCTGATTCAGAGCCAGATCAAAGGCATTGATAGAACGGTTCCTATTTTCTTGACTTATCCAACGGGTTGGCGATATCACAGGCAATACAGGCAATTTCGCAAGGCCAGTCTTGATACAATAAGGACAGCCATATGCACTGTTTCAAATGTACCAGAAAGTAAGAACACCTAACATCACATGCAGGGGACTGCTGCTGGACTGCACGTTTTAGGGGCTTGAAGTAAGGCAATGTACGTGAGCAAAGCTGATTGATGGTCAGCACCGAAGCGGCCCTAAAGTAAACGTTAGCATGCAATTCGTATTCGATGTATAAATTTTTGGATTTTTCAGTCGCGAAATAATTTTGGAGGCAAATATAAAAGAGATGCGTGTGAAAGTGAATCAGATCGAATTGCAGATTCGAGAACACGAACAAGAAGGAGATGCAATCATTTTTCTGCATTTTAGCGGCGTAAACTTGATGATGTGGCAGCGAATTATTCCCTATTTTCAAGATCATTATCGCTTAATTCTGGTTGATTTAAGGGGGCACGGCAAATCAGATAAGCCAGAGACCGGCTATCATATGGATGAAATGGCTCGCGATATCATTGGGGTAATGCAGCATCTCAAGCTTGAGCGGGCACATATCATTGGGAGTTCATTGGGTGCAGAAGTGGGCCTCAGCATTGCGGCCAATTATCCCGAAAAGGCGATCTCGTTAGTCTGTGATGGCGCACTGAATAGTGAATATGGCCCTTAAGGAATTTGGGAAGGTTCGGAGACTGAATTTGAAGAACATGCAGCAAGCCAACTGGAAAAGATTCGAAATACCCCTGAGACCTTCTACCCTTCGGTTGATGCGTTGGTGGAAGATCGACGAGAAGTCTTTGAAAAGTATGGCTGGTGGAATGAGGATCTTGAAGCGGTAGAAAGATATGGCGCTTACAAGGTAGACGAAGGAAAATACACGAAAGCCTTTGGGAAGCAAGCAATGGAAAACTATATGAGTAATTATTTCCAATATCGTTTCGAGGATTATTACAGAAAAGTGAAATGCCCCCTGTTGATGTTGGCGGAAAAAGAATTTGAAGATGAGCGGGAAAAGGCTGCAATGATGGGACTAAGAGAATTAGCAGAGCAGGGTGAGATTGTAGAAGTCAGCGGATGGGCGCATCCTTATGTCTGGTTTCTGGATCCAGAAGACGCATGTAAAGTGATATTAAAATTCCTGGACGAAACAGCTCATTAAAAAACGAAGAAGGCGAAAATGAGTAGAAGGATTACCGCAAGCTAGCCTTGGTTGCACCAGATGGGGCTTTGCCCTGATTGTAAGCGACACGGTTTGCTAAATCTGGTCTCTCAGCCAAGACGTAGTCAGTTCCAAACTCGCCCCGCCGGTGAACCTCTCTTTGGGCGGCACACCAATTACCACAAACCTGTTTTTAGGAGAATGTCAGAGATGAACATCCGTATTTTTACAGCAGACGATTACCCGGCAATGGTCAACATTCACAACAGTCTGAACATAGTTTGGCCAGAACGGCCCCGAACGCCGGAAGGTTGGGCGCAAGCTGAACGAAACCGCAACCCCAAATGCAAATATAATCGCTGGGTGGCCATCAAAGATGGGGACGTGGTCGGCATTGGCTCCTATGGGCAGAATATCTTTGAATATCACCCACAAAGATTCAATGTAAATGTCGAAGTCAGCCCAAACCATCAGCGGCAGGGGGTTGGGACGGCGCTTTATGATCGAATCATGGCTGAGTTGCAGTCCTTCGATCCGCGCGTCCTTCGTGCCGATGCTTTCACAAACCTGCCGCAGGGTTTCCCCTTTCTACAAAAGCGTGGTTTCTACGAAGCATTTCGTGAGACCCCGGTTCATATTGATATCACATCCTTTGACCCCGACCCATACGCGGATCTCGAAGCAAAACTGCAAGGTAAAGGGTTCATCATCAAAACCCTGCGTGAAATGGAATCCGACCCTGACCGAGACAGAAAAATCCATGGACTGTACTGGGAAGCATTCGAAGACGTGCCACAGGAAGATTTTCAGGTTGAAAAACAGGACTTCGACGAATGGGTGAAATGGGGATTGAACGATCCCACAATCCTGCACGATGCCTACTTCATCGCTCTGCGCGGCAATGAATACGTAGGTTTGAGGGAACTGGGCAAAGACCCTGACAATAATGTGCTGCTGGGCGGGTTGCTTGGTGTCCAGCGGGCTTATCGGCGGCAGGGCATTGGCCTGGCGATGCAGCTGCGCGGCATTGCATATGCCAGAGAACACGGCTATCCGGAACTGAAGACCTGTACCGCTGTCCACAACTTTCCGATGCAGGCGCTTTTCGATAAACTGGGTTATGCTCGAGACCCGGAGTGGCTGCAGTGCCAGAAGGATATAAACAGATAACTCGCCACAGCGTCATAGCCACCCAAACCCATATAGAGTACCATCCGCCTGTGGCGGAGAGTAAGCGGTAAAGTCTCCCAACACCATTTGCATCTGACCACGCCAGGCGTCGTGTAGTTCGCGGGCACATCCGCGCTCTAGGGCAGATGTCGGGTGGGGTGCCTTGCTCCACAACCGGCGTGGCAGGTGAGCTCAATCGTTAGTATGCAAGTGGACAGCACCGTAACCGAGATCTGTCCCTCTTTGTAGTGGGTGTCAATACAGCACTACGTTTATCCGATTTTTCAACAAGCTGAATTACTTTGCGAGTGCCCCCAAATGTTCACAGATGAGCTGCCATTTGCCCTCATGTTTTGTCAGGACGGATGTGCCTCTGCCCGAACCCGAAGAAAATGTCCCCTCAATTATGCCTGACCACGAGAAAATATAAATGAGTACAGCCATTTTGTCCGTTTCAAGTACCCAGTGAATATTGCTTATCGCGTATTCTTCATCTTTGATAAGTGAAAACGTTTTACGATAAGCTGATTCGACCTCAGCTTTACCTACATAAGTCCCCTCACTGAAAGTCACAACACAATCCTCATGGATCAGCGGTGCGATCTTTTCCCAGGATTGGGTCGCAAGAGTTCTTTCATAGACTGAAATGAAATCTTGTGGATTATCCATTTTCTTGTTCCTGATTTTAATCACGCGTATCCATCGGTCTGGTTGTTCTTTTCAACGTCTTATCTCTCAGCAGAATCCATGCATGCGGGTGTTTTTCCATCCCGATGTGTGGATAGTAATCGACTGCTGCCGGAGCAGAGAGAAGTACAATCATACATCGGGGTCCGAGCTCTCCTTGAGTACGTGCTATAAGTTCTTTTCCAATGCCTTCACTTTGATACTTTCGATCTACCGCCAGCTCAGATAGATAACAGCAAAACGAAAAGTCCGTAACGGATCGGGCGACACCGATAAGCGAGTTATCTTCCCACGCGGTTACGAGAAGGTTGGTGTTTTCAATCATGCCTGTCATACATTCAGCATCGTCAACTGGACGTCGTTCGGCCAGTCCGGAGCGTTCCAATATGCCTACAAACTGATGTGGCGTAATGGGCTTGTTTACTTCGTATTTCACCTCAATCTTCCAGTTCTGCTATCGTTTCTTCAACCAGTTTGACCGCATTGCCCAGCGTGGTTGCGTCAAAAGCGAACTTGGCGCCGGCGGTCCGGTACAATTCAGGCAGTGTGGCCGTGCCGCCCAGGCTCAGCGCATACCGGTAGCGCGCCACCGCCGCCTCTTGGTCCTGGAGCGCGCCGTGCCAGACCTGCACTGCGCCTAACTGGGCCAGGCCGTATTCGATGTAGTAAAACGGCGCCCGGTGGATGTGCTGTTTGCGGTGCCAGCCGGTCATTGCCTCCGCTTCCAGCCCGCTCCAATCAACGCCCGGAATGAAACGCATCCACAATTCGTACCACTTGGCGTCGCAGCTGCTCGGATTGGCCGCCATCTTTGCGTGCGTGTAGACCCAGTGCTGAAAGGCGTCCACCACTGCCATGTATGGCCAGAAGGCCAGGATGCGTTCCAGGTGTTTGATGCGGAAGCGCGCAGCTTCGGCTGGCTCGTAAAAACCGCCCTGGTCAACGGCCAGGTAGGGAGAGGCGAGCAGCTCCATACCCATTGAAGCCACCTCGGCGAACTCCAGTCCCGGGTTGCGCTGCTGGGCGTACGGCAGCCGAAAACGTTCAAAGTTGTGAAAAGCGTGGCCGGATTCGTGGATGATGGTGCGCACATCGGTCGCCAATCCGACCGCGTTCATGAAGATAAACGGACGTTTGGTGACCGGGAAGTTTGTGCAGTAGGCGCCTGGAGCTTTGCCTTTGATATTTGCCATATCGAGCAGTTCTTCTTCGCGCATAGTCTGGAAGTATGCGCCCAACTGCGGGTTGACCTGGTTAAAAATGTTTTCGGCAATGCAGGCCAATTCATCCACATCGCCATAGGAAGGCAGCGGCTGCGATCCGATTGGGTAGAGCTCCAGGTCCATATCCCATGGCCGCAGGCTGGCGACACCTGATCGCGAACGATATTTTTCGTACATGCGCGTTGCCGCGGGTACTGCCAGCTGCTCGATGGCCTGGTGGAACTCCAGGCAGTCCTTTGGTGTGTAATCTAGCCTGGTCATCTCTCTCCAGCGGTAGGAGCGGTAGTTGGGCAGATCTGTATTTTTGGCCAACTGGGTCCGTACCCCCATTTCTTTTACCCACAGGTCGTTGATTTGTTGACGGTCGGTGAGCTGGCGCTCGTAGGACATGTGCCATAGTTTTTCTCGCAGCGGTCGATCGGCCGTCTGCATGATTGGGCGCATTCCCTGGATGGTGAGTTCTTTCCCCTTCCAATTCACGGTCTGAACGCCGATGATCTTGTTGTACTCGATTCCCAGCTTCCTGGCCTCGACTAACAAGGGCAGGTTATGTTGGCGAAAAATGGACGCATCAACGCGCATTTTTCGCAGCGGAATTTTGAATCCGTGAGGTTCGAGGCCGCTCGCGAGCAGCTTTTCTTTTAATCGTTGGTCGGCGGATTGTGCTGCGGGATAGACGTTTTCGAGAAATGCGTTGAACCGGATCTCGGCTTCTTCGTCCAAAGTGTCAAGCGTCACCGCAACATTGAGGCGCGCATACATCTCGCTGATGACGTCTTTCAGGCTGCTCCAATCGGTCAGCCAGGTCCCAATGTTATTTTGGTCTATCGGGTGTTGGACCAGTTCACGGTAATAGGGTTCATAATCAGCCCAGGTGGAATTTAATATATCAACTGATTTACTGGGAAGTGTTATCTGCATGGTTGTTGGCTCCGTGTACTTAATTGGCGACGCTTTCTAATTCCTGGATTGTGATCTCTGCCAGTTCACACGCCTGGCGTAGGGTGCCGGCATCGAAGGCGAACTTTGCACCAGCGGCGGTGAACAGCTCGGGCAGCGGTACAGTCCCGCCCAGGGCGAGGGATTTTCGGTAGGCAGCCACCGCACCCGCCTGGTCCTGGATTGCGTTGCGCCAGACCTGCATCGCGCCTAGCTGGGCAAGGCCGTATTCGATGTAGTAGAAAGGCACCTGGTGGATGTGCAGCTTTCTGTGCCAGCCTGTAACTTTCTCCGCTTCCAACCCGCTCCAGTCCACGCCCATCATGAACCTGTCCCACAATTCTCCCCAAGCCCTGTTGCAGTTGTCCGGGTCTCTGGCCTCAGCGTGGTTTTCGTAGACCCAGTGCTGGAACGAGTCAACAACAGACATGTACGGCCAGAACAGGAGTGCGCCCTCCAGGTGTTCGATGCGCGCCCGTGCCGCGTCCTCTGGGGTGTAAAATCCGCCCTGGTCCTCCGTCAGGTAGGGCGCGGACAGCAGTTCCATGGCCATCGATGCCACTTCCGCGAATTCCATGCCTACGCTCATCTGGTGGATGTAGGGAAGCCGTGCGCTCTCGAAGACATGGAAGGCATGTCCGCCTTCGTGCAGCATGGTTTGTACATCGTCGTGGATGCCGACCGCGTTCATAAATATGAAGGGTTTCCGGATGGCGGTGTAATCGGTGCAGTAGCCGCCTGGGGCTTTGCCTTTGCGGTTATCCAGGTCAAGCAGGTCCTCTTCCCGCATAACATCGAAGTAATCGCCCAGCTGAGGGTCTACTTTGCGGAATATATTCGAGGACTTATTTTCTAGCACGTCTACTGTTTCAAACGGCCGCAGCCTTGATCGGCCGGATGGATCGACGTATAGGTCCCATGGTCTTAATGATTGGACATCTAAACGTTTGCGCCGTTTTTCGTAAATGTGTTGGGCGACAGGTACCACTACCTCATGGATGGCTTCGTTGAACTGCTTGGCATTATCCGGTGTATAGTCAAAACGCAGGTACTGCTTCCAGCAGTAGGAGCGATAATCGGCGTGATCTGCGTTGGTCGTCATTTGCTGGCGCAGATCCATATAGTTGCCCCACAGTTCGTTGATCGCCTCCCGATCCGCAAGTTGGCGCTCGGATGCTGATTTCCAGGCGCTCTCCCGCCTGGATCGATCCTGTTCCTGGTAGACAGGTTTGAGCTGATCGAGGGTGATTTCTATGCCGTCCCAGGTGATGGTCTGGGCTCCTACAATCTTGTCATACTCGGTGCTGAGTTTGAACTCCTTGCTCTTCAGCGGCAAGTTTTTTTCGCGAAACAGTTCCACTTCAGTGCGCATATTGCGTAATGGCACTTCAAACCCTGTCGGCTCAACACCGCTGGAAATCAGATGTTCTTTAAGTATCTGGTCCGCAGCTTCTGCCTGGGGGAAGATATCATCCAGGAACGCGTTATAGCGTGCTTCGGCTTCTTTATCGGTCGTGTCGACCCCCGTTGCCACATACAATCGGTTGAAGGACTCAGCAATGTATTCGTCAAGGGTGCTCCAATCCGCGAGCCATTCATCCACGTTGGACGCGTCTATTGTACGTTCGTTCAATTCTCGGAACAACGGCTCGATCTCCTCCCAGGGCCAATCCATAAATTCTGCTACACTTGGTAATGAGATGGTCATTAATTTATTCCTTTCAAGATGAAGGTTTGCGTTCATGCCAGTCTGTCACCTGCTGGTAGGTATAAGCCGTCCTCAACAGAACTTCCTCATCAAATTGGGGCGCCATCAACTGCATACCGATGGGTAAATTTTGGTCATCAAAACCGGCCGGGACGCTGATCCCCGGCACACCTGCCAGATTGGCTGGCAGCGTGAATACATCTTCCAGATACATGGCCAGCGGATCGTCGGTGTGTTCTCCGATGGGGAAGGCCGTTGTCGGGGCGACCGGCGCCGCGATCATGTCTACCTGTTCGAACGCCAGGTCAAAATCATCCTTGATCATGGTGCGTACCTTCTGCGCCTGGCCGTAGTAGGCGTCGTAATAACCGGCAGATAATGCGTAAGTGCCCAACATGATGCGGCGCTTGACTTCGCTTCCGAACTTTTCACCGCGTGTATCGCGGAACAGATCTATTAACGAATCATTGGTCACCCGTGGTCCGTAGCGGACACCATCGTAGCGCGCCAGGTTGGCCGAGGCTTCGGCAGATGCGATTGTGTAATATACGGGCACGGCGTATTCGGTGTTTGGTAATGAAACAGTTTGTACATCCGCACCCAGGGCTTCCAATTCTTTTATCGCCTGCCTGACGGCCTTCTCTACCTCTGGTTGAATGCCTGCGATAAAATATTCCTGTGGTACGCCCACGCGTAAATTTTGCAGCGGAGAATCAGGTGAAGTAGCCTGGTTTTTCCTCTGACCTGTATCCGTTAAGTTCATATCGGGGAGGGGTATATCGAGCGTGGTTGCGTCGCGTGGGTCGTGCCCGGCGATCGCTTTGAAAATAGGGGCCAGGTCGGCGGCGTTACGTCCAAGAACACCGACCACATCCAGCGATGAACCATAAGCCACCAATCCGTAGCGTGATACACGCCCAAAGGTTGGCTTCAGTCCTGTGACACCGCAAAAGGAAGCCGGCTGGCGCACGCTGCCGCCGGTATCAGTGCCAAGCGCTGCGGCCGTCATACGTGCGGCAACTGCCGCTGCGCTGCCGCCGCTCGATCCGCCGGGTACACGCTTCAAGCTCCAGGGATTACGAGTCACGCCGTACGCTGAGTTTTCGGTTGATGAACCCATAGCGAACTCATCCATATTGGTCTTGCCCAGGAGGACGGCGCCTGCTGCGAACAGACGCTCGATGACGGTGGCGTTGAAAGGGGGCACGAACTCTTCCAGGATGAGTGAGCCGCAGGTACAGCGCACGCCAGCCACGCAAAGCACATCTTTCACTGCGATCGGGATACCCAAGAGAGGCGATAATTCAATGGAAGGGTCCCGCCGCCAGGAAGATAGGGACGCGTCCGCAAGTTGGGCCTGTTTCAGTGCCAACTCGGGCGTGGCAGTTAGAAATGCATTAAGCGCTGGATCAATTTCTTGGATACGTTCTAGATAGGCAAGTGTCAGTTCCTGGCTTGAGATGTCCCCATTACGCAACGCCTCACTCAACTGGTTGAGTGATAAGTCGGTGAATTCGGTCATTGATGTTGGTTCGATTCAGTCGAGAACGGGAGGGACACGGAATTGACCCTGCTCTGTGTCAGGTGCGTTGTGCAGCAGGTCTTCTAATTCCAATCCGGGTCTGGGAACATCTTGACGCAGTGTACCCCCCGGTTGGATGACTCGTGCAGTGGGTGGGATTTCGCTGGTGTCCAGCTTTTGTAAACGCGAGGCGAAGTCCAGTATTTCAGAGAGTTGTTCCCGGAAGATTTCTGTTTCTTCTTCGCTGAGCTTCAGTCGCGCCAGCTCGGCAATGTGATCAACCTCATCGATAGTCAGGGCCATAACAGCATGATTATAACATGCGCTGTGGTTTGTCAGCGGTAGGGGGCGTTCACCAGGAGGCCGTGTACCAGCGAATGTAATTTTCCAGTTGGGCTTCCCAGTATGCTTCTTCGTGGTATCCAGGATTCAGATACCAAATATGGGGGATATTTTCATCGGTGAGCACCTTTTCGAACCACACGGCTGATTCCATGATCTGCTGGCGATCCTTGTCGCCGATATCTAGATAGATGCGAGGCATTTGCCCTTCAGTGATTTCATCCAGCCACTCACGTATGTGGCGCGTGTCGGTCCAAAACACCGGCAGGCTGTGAGCGCCGATCCCGCTGAAATGTTCCCAGTATTTTAACCCCAGGTGTACGGCCCACCCGGCGCCGCGCGATAGACCTCCCACGGCTCGCCATGGTCGACCGGGTATTGTGCGGTAATTCTTGTCGATCGTGGGTACCAGATCTTCGACCAGTACCACTCCGAAATTATTTTCAGTCGGTTGGTCCCAACTGCGGTCGCGCGGCAGCACCATAATCAAGGGTGGTATCTCACCTGCGGCGATCAAGGCGTCTGCCGTCTCTGCAGCGCCCAATCGCAGCCATTGATCGTTATTGTAGTTCTGGCCGTGTATCAAGTACAGCACCGGGTAGCGACGGTCAGGTTGATCATCGTAACACGGTGGCAGGTACACATAGTACGCGAGCGGTAAAGGCAGCAAGTCGGTTCGCTGGCTGCCTTCTTCAACTCGTCCCGCCTCCTGTATGCAGGTAAGTATGGTTGGTGCTGGGGTGCCCGTTGAGGTTTGGGTTGGCGTGACGGTTTTTGTGGGCGTGCTGGTTGGTTGGGGTGAAACGCTGGCTGTTGAGGACGCCGTGACTGATGGGGTAGCGCTGCTCGTTGAGGCGATACCAGACGTCGGTTTATCTTCCGTTCCTGCTGATCTGGTTGGAGATGAGTTGGTACACGCGCTCAGCACAAAGCTTATGATGAGAGCCAGAGTGAAGAGCCAATGGTGCTTTTTTATGGGGAAGATGTTAATCAAAAAAAACTGCGCTAACCTCGGCGCCGTATCGATCATCAATCCGGCGCAGTTTGGATTGAGCAGGTTTAACCCTGCAATAAATTGCCTTAGCGCGGCTCCACGGTGAACCTGATGGCCGTGCGAATCTTGTCTTCAATCGTTACGTCCACAAATTCGACGTAAAAGATGACTTCAAAACCATCTTCCTGCAGATAGCCTCTTGAGAGCGCAAGGGCTTTGACAGCTTGATTCACAGCGATTGCACCAATAGCCTGCACTTCGGCTCGCCGATTTTCACGAAAGACACCGGCGATAGCGCCTGCCACAGCGGACGTGCGTGAAGTTCCGGCGACCTTGATGATGTCCATGTGGGTGTTCCCTCCTGGCAAGACTTACTTCAACGGTGCAACGAAAAAAACGACACCTAAATTGTACAGGATATTTAACCTGGGTGCAAGCTGTTTAGTCAGATTTTTACTGACTCCCTTGAAACAACGGCAGCTCCGCGCTGTAGATAATTTTGCCAGTTGAAATTTTTCTATACAGTGGTATAAATGATAAGATGACTTCACTGTGAAAATTTATTGGTTGCAGTCGTTCAACTGTTTATATATAACCCATACACGGGTTACATACCGCAGGTAGGAGACCACATGGCAGAAACGTTTATCAAAGAGTTAGACACTTCGCAGCGTATATTACTCGGCCCTGGTCCGAGCACGGCATCACCGAGGGTGCTGCGCGTCATGGCCACCCCTTTAATCGGTCACCTGGACCCTGAATTTTTGGCAGTTATGGACGAAGAGCAGGTGTT
>Ga0209013_10005290_pt1 | contig 11147 bp, 8 predicted proteins | sample Cruoilmetagenom2_FD_187291 | JGI IMG/M metagenome (GOLD analysis project Ga0209013, IMG submission 187291) | Oil polluted marine microbial communities from Coal Oil Point, Santa Barbara, California, USA - Sample 2 (SPAdes) (version 2) | ecosystem: Environmental > Aquatic > Marine > Oil seeps ...
CTCGCTTGGTGTCGGTCTATTTATCTCAAGTTTAGCCATCTACTATTCAGACGTCGCCGAAATGTACCAGATCGTGCTGATGGCATGGTTCTATCTCAGCCCTGTAATATTCACAGACAATTTTCTACCAGCACGAGTACTAACAATAATTAAACTCGTGAACCCAATGTACCATTTAATCAACCTGTTCCGAGCGCCGATTTACGAAGGAAGAATCCCTGATTTAACTGAATTCTTAGTGTCGGGATTATGGGCTATCATTACACTTATCATCGGTTGGATAGTGTTTTCAAGAAGAGCAGATGAGTTCGCATATCGTGTCTAAACAAAACGCTGAAGAAAAAACTTTGGCAAACCAGAGCCCGATTAATTTGTCGCCAAACCCGGAAGTAGTTCACCTTCAAAAGGTGGGCGTACGCTACCGCTTGCCCAGCGAACGGATTGGTAGTTTTAAAGAATACACAATACGCTGGATACAGAGAAAAGTCACCCATCGTGATTTCTGGGCATTACAAGATGTAAATTTAAGTGTAAATCGAGGCGAGACTCTTGGCCTGATCGGTCACAATGGGGCAGGTAAGAGCACATTGCTGAAACTGATCGCCCGCGTTTTCCGTCCAACATCTGGTCGTGTCGTGGTCACGGGTAAAGTCGCACCACTATTGGAATTTGGGGCCGGCTTTCACCCGGAGTTGACGGGGCGCGAAAATATTTATTTAAACGGCGCCCTGATGGGCTTCTCGCGCCAAGATATGGAAGAAAAGTTCGAAGGGATTGTTGACTTCGCCGAATTATGGGATTTCATCGATGTTCCTATGCGCACATATTCGTCCGGCATGTGGGCACGCCTAGGATTTGCTGTTGCTACTGATGTGGAACCGGACATCCTGCTCATCGATGAGGTTCTATCGGTAGGCGACGAGTCGTTCCAGCGTAAAAGCTCAGCCAGGATGCAAGAATTTCGAGATCGTGGAGCAACAATTATTTTAGTTTCTCATGACATGGAAATGATACAAAGTATGTGCAGCCGGGCAGCATGGCTGGATCATGGGCAGATAAAGGCGATCGGAAAAACCAGCGAGGTAGTCCAGGCTTACCTTCAAAACACAATTGGATAATTCGATTTGATAAGCATTAGACACAAAGGCTCACTACTGGATTAGGGGTTTGCGACTGCTGCTCCCAAAAAAAAAAAATTAAAACATACCCATATAAAAACTCTTATTTGACAAAATATATGGTGAAAGCAAACAAATACAGACGGACAATTATTTTTGTTGACTTTCTCCCTATTGGGTGTCAGCCGTTACTACTGGTACTACGCTCCAATAATTCCAGGATTCGTCGCTCTCACCGGCTTAGGAATCACAACATTGACCAACTTAGTAGACGGAATCCAATCTCGATATGACACAAAACTAGTCTGAGTCTCGCACATTTGCTTCTTAATGTCCATTGGAGTCATTTAAGTACTATTTCTTGGTCGGGGCATAGGGATTGAACGGTTGCGAAAGGGGGTAGACACACGTCTACTAATCTAACGCGCAACCGGGGAGTGGTTAATAACCAACACACCCAATGATGCAAGAGTTGCTACATTAGAAGCTGGGATCATCGGTTTTTATGCAGAACGTCCAATTGTGGGATTTGCCGGACTCATTCTGCCTGAAGTTGGCAAACAAATAACCTTTGAGAGCACTTACGAAGATGCGGCTCTATGGGCGCTATCACGATACCATCCCGAGTATCCGGTTTTGTACACAGGACATTTTCCCAGACTCGAACAAGGCTACGTCAACGACCACTGCCAAGCAGTGCAGCGTATTGATGGTGAATCGTTAGGTTTATGGTGGTGATTTAAACACTTTCTGTTGCAGCCAGGAATGATGATTTAAAGAATCGTTACGCAAATAGTTGGTAAGCGATATAATGCACCATCAATTGGACATATTACGGAATCAAGTGATCCTCCCAAACTGAGATGCATTACAATTATAAAATATTGAAACCCTTTCACCCGCTTGAACGATAATATCTTAGTGAAATTCACAACCACTTCAATTCCCATTGTCATGTTGATTGAACCAAAAGTTCTCAGCGACGAGCGCGGCTTTTTCTTTGAAACCTACCGTGCTGATCGGTTTGCAAATGCTGGCATCAATGCCAATTTTGTGCAGGACAATCACTCCAGATCGAATCAAGGCACATTACGCGGTCTGCACTATCAAATCCGACAAGCTCAAGGAAAACTGGTCAGGGTAGTATCAGGTGAAATATTTGATGTCGCTGTCGACCTGCGGAAGAGTTCAGCAACCTTTGGCAAATGGGTAGGCACTTACCTGTCATCTGAAAACAAACTCCAGACCTGGATTCCAGCGGGTTTTGCGCACGGCTTTTATGTGGTGGGCGAGTGGGCAGAAGTCCTGTACAAAGCCAGCGATTATTACGCACCACAATGGGAGCGGACTTTATTATGGAATGATCCTACATTAAATATTGAGTGGCCTTTGATCGACGGAAAAGCCCCAATAATATCGATAAAGGACGCTCAAGGATTGCCATTGAGCCAGGCAGAACTTTATGATTGACATTGCAGTAATCATGGATGAATTATGCAGAACGTTCTAGTCACCGGCGGTGCGGGCTTTATCGGGTCAAATTTTGTCCGCTACCTTCTAAACAAGGAACCGGATGTACAAATTATCAACTTGGATGCCCTTACATATGCCGGCAGTCTCGAAAATTTAAAGGGCATCCTCAATCCTGAACGCCACACCTTCATTGAGGGTGATATTTGTGACCGGGATCTTGTTGAAAAAATTCTACACACTCAAAATATTGATACAATTGTCCACTTCGCTGCAGAAACACACGTAGATCGCTCAATTTTAGGACCGGGCCAATTTGTCCAGACAAACATTGTCGGTACATACACATTGTTGGAGATCGCTCGTAAAATTTGGTTCGAGGGAGTCAAACCAGGCAAATCACGGCTGGATGATGTCCGTTTCCATCACATATCCACAGATGAAGTCTACGGTTCACTAGGCCCAAGTGACCCTCCCTTCTCGGAATCCACAAATTATGTGCCTAATTCCCCCTACGCGGCTTCAAAGGCTTCCAGCGATCACCTCGTTCGAGCTTACGGGCAAACCTATGGGCTGCCGTATACAATCACAAATTGCTCTAACAATTATGGTCCGTACCAGTTTCCTGAGAAATTGATACCATTGATAATCCTGAATGCGCTGGACGGTCAGCCATTACCAGTGTATGGTGATGGCCGGCAAATCCGCGACTGGTTGTTCGTTGAAGATCACTGCAGCGCAATCTGGACGGTTCTGAATAGGGGTACGGCTGGAGAAACCTACAACATTGGCGGAGGTAACGAGCCAACAAACCTTGTAGTCGTGCACACCTTGTGCGATATCCTGGATGAATGCCAACCGTACTCCCCGTATAGCCCGCACCAGGAGCTTATTCGACTTGTCCCCGATCGACCCGGTCATGATCGCCGCTATGCAATAGACATCACAAAGATCAACCAGGAGCTGGGTTGGGAACCGCGCCAATCCCTGGCAAGCGGGCTGTTGAAAACCGTTGAGTGGTATCTGTCGCACCCAGAATGGATCAACGCAATTCGCCAGCAGGGAGAATATCAGGGCTGGATAAAACTCAATTACAAAGCACGCGAAGGAAGGTACAAGAAGTTATGAAAGGAATTATACTAGCCGGTGGACACGGCACTCGACTGTACCCTTTAACTATTGGCTTAAGTAAACAACTGTTGCCCGTATATGATAAACCAATGGTTTACTACCCCCTGTCCATGTTGATGCTGGCAGGAATTCGGGAAATCCTCCTGATCAGCACTCCTGCTGCACTCCCAGCCTTTCAAGCACTGCTTGATGACGGAAGCCAATGGGGGTTAGAATTCGAATACGCCGAGCAACCAGAACCGCGCGGTTTGGCAGATGCTTTCCTAATCAAGCCGGACTTTATCGGGGACCATCCGGTGTGTTTGATTTTAGGAGACAATATTTTCTATGGTCACGGTTTACGCCCCTTGCTGAGCGAAATCGCCAAACTCACCCGTGGCGCATTAATTTTCGCTTATCAGGTGCGAGATCCACAGCGCTATGGTGTTGTTGAATTTGACCAGAACAGTCGTGTGCTTAGCATCGAAGAAAAACCAGAAGAACCGCGATCACACTACGCTGTTCCCGGATTGTATTTCTACGACGGCAAGGCTGTTGAGATTGCTTCTAATTTAAAGCCGTCGGCGCGCGGCGAATTGGAAATCACCGATCTCAACCAGGTGTACTTGGAGCTTGGCGAACTGCGCGTTAATGTGATGGGGCGCGGCGTAGCCTGGCTCGACGCCGGTACTCACGAGTCACTTCTACAAGCGGCAAACTTCGTTCAAACCGTTGAAGAGCGCCAGGGAATGATGATCTCCTGCCCGGAAGAGATCGCATACCGGATGGGATTCATCGACTCAGATCAGGTACTCAAGCAAGCTCAGCGCTTCAACGGCAACCAATATGGGACGTATTTACTTCGTATGCTCAATGAAGATTTCCCCTTCCAGAATAGTTAAGCTATTACCTCGGTGTATTTCAGCACGGATAATAAAAACGAAAAAATAATGCGTATTTTGCTCCTAGGCAAGAACGGTCAACTGGGATGGGAGCTCCACCGCACTTTGCAACCGCTGGGAAAAGTCTTTGCGGTAGACTACCCTGAAATTGATCTGACATCACCGGACAGTATCCATAAAACTGTCCAAGAGTACCAACCCGAATTAATTCTCAACGCGGCTGCCTCTACAGACGTGGATCACGCCGAAATCGAACCTGAAATTGCTGTGGCTGTAAATGGTCTTGCACCCGGGTTGCTGGCGGAACAAGCTAAGACTTTAGGTGCAGCATTGATCCATTATTCAACCAATTATGTGTTTGATGGCATGAAAGGCACCTCATACACCGAATCGGATAAGCCCAACCCAATTAACGTATACGGTCAAAGCAAGTTTGCAGGCGAACAGGCGATTATCGAGGTTGGATCCCCATATTTAATTCTAAGGACCAGCTGGGTTTACAGCCTACGGCGAGAGAGCTTTGTAACCAAGGTGCTTAGATGGTCCCGTAAAAAACAAACCCTGCGCATCGTGTCTGATCAAATTAGCAATCCAACATGGGCACGTATGTTGGCTGAAATCACAGCTCAAGTGCTGGCGAAGGCAAGCGGTGATATTGTTCATTGGATCAAAGACTATAAGGGGACTTATCACCTGGCAGGGAGAGGTGCTGCCAGCCGCCTTGAATGGGCCCAGGCGATTTTGCACTATGACCCCCACAGCGAAGAACAAATCACTCAAGAAGTACAGTCAGCTTCAACTGCGGAGTTTCCTACCCCAGCACAGCGCCCACTACTTACTGCTTTGAGTTGTGAGCGCATCCAAAACACGTTTGGTTTAATCGTCCCGAATTGGAAAGAAACTTTACGGATTGCCTTGGAAACCGAATAATGGAAACAAACGATAATTCAAAGCTGTTTGATGCCTATTATTTCGCTCACGGTTGCGGAAGACCCTACCAGCGCGACGAGGAATGGCTGGCATTTTTCGACTCGATTGCCGAACAAATTGTGAAGCGCATCCAGCCAGAAACGGTATTAGATACCGGCTGTGCAATGGGATTCTTGGTAGAAGGATTGCGCAAGCGAGGTGTAGAAGCATACGGTTTAGACATATCAGAATATGCCATCCAAAACGTGCATGAAGATATTAAGGAATACTGCTGGTTGGGTTCCGTAACCGAATCATTTCCCCAGAAATATGACCTCATTGTCTCTATTGAAGTCCTGGAGCATATGACTCAGCCGGAAGCTGAGAAGGCAGTAGAGAATATATGCTTACATACAGATGACGTACTCTTTTCCTCGACACCTTTCGACTATAAAGAAGCCTCTCACTTCAACGTTCAACCACCTGAATATTGGTCCGAACTTTTCGCTCTCCAGGGATTTTTAAGAGACCTAGATTTTAACGCCTCGTTTATCACACAATGGGCTGTACGTTATCGCAGAAAACATGAAACTCCGGCTCGACTGGTTCGGGATTATGAACGCATGTATTTTCAGGTTTCTAAAGAAAACACCGACTTACGAAATCTAATATTAGAAAACCGCGACCGACTAGCAAGTCTTGAAGATTCTACTCAATCATTAAGTAAGGGATTTGAGGAAAAAGATCAAATATTGAGATCAACCGAGGAGAAAATTAATATCCTGAAAGATGAGATTAAAGATGGGGAAGATGTAATATGTAAATTAGGTATAGAGATTAACTCTCTAAATGATCAAATTGATAATAAAGACGAGCAAATATCCAAACAAAATGATCAAATTGATAGTAAAGACGAGCAAATATCCAAACAAAATGATCAAATTGATAGTAAAGACGAGCAAATATCCAAACAAAACGACCAAATTGATAGTAAAGACGAGCAAATATCCAAACAAAGAAAAACGATAGAACTATTAAAAAGACAAGTCACATACAGTAATAGCAGAAACGAAAAGCTAATCACCCAAGTGAAAGATCTGGAATATCAGACACAAGATTACAAAAACCAATTGCTAGACGTTCTAAATAGCCGCAGTTGGCGCTTTATGAAGTTCTTTCAGCGTATAAGACTTCGCATCATCCCTAAGGAGAGCGAAGGAAAAGTGAAATTTCTTTCATTAATTCACGGATTGTTTAGCAATAATCAGATTCAAAAAACTCAAAAAAAAGGGTCCGATAAACCAGAGAATAAATCCGCTCTTGCAGTGATTCCTTATCTTTCAAAGTCAGTTGGGAACTTGGCAACAATTTCTCCGTTAAAAGTTTCTCTTTACACAACAGACTCATGGACTGGAGCATGTTCTCACATACGGATAGTTGGTCCGTCGTACCATCAGGGATCGGGAATCAAAATATTAGAAGGCACCCGTTGGGGAGTAGAACCTGAAATTATATTTCCAAGTGATGCCGATGCAGTTCTGCTCCAACGAGACATTCCAAGACATAAGGATTTCTACAATAATCTAATTTCATGGGCTAAGAATAGGAAAATACCAACTATTTATGATATTGATGATCTTTTATTTGAAATTCCGTCGACACATTCGGAATGGAACTATTATCGTGATGTAAGAGAACCGATCTTAAGGGCGCTCATTGAAGCCGATGCTGTAATTGCTAGTACACTGAAGTTAGCAGATTATATTCGTTTGTTTAATCCAAATACTTGGGTTTTACAAAATTATCTTGACGATAATATTTGGACCTTGAAATCTGGATTGCAATTAAAAAAGAAAGGTCCTTTGATACTTGGTTACATGGGTGGAATCACCCAAACGCATATCCCTGATATCGAGATGATAACGCCTGTTCTCTTACGACTGCTAAATAAATATAAAAATAAATTGCTTTTACGGTTTTGGGGTGTGTGTCCACCAGAACTAAATAATCTTCCAAATGTTGATTATAGAACCGAGAAGTTTCCTGACTATTTAGAATTCGTCAGATATTTTTCCAATCAGGAGGCTGATATTTTCGTCTCTCCTTTAGTTAACACCCACTTTAATAAATTTAAAAGTCATATTAAATTCCTTGAATACAGCTCTCTAGGTGTTCCAGGCGTTTACAGCAGAATTGAGCCGTATGAAAATTTAATAATTGATGGAAAAAATGGTTTTTTAGCATCAACTGAGGATGACTGGGAAAGATGTCTCACCCACCTGATCGAAAACAAAAAGTTGCGCAGTGAAATTGGAAAAGCTGCTTACTTAACCGTGACAAACAACTACCTCCTATCGCATAATGCAGACAAATGGGGAACAGTATACCGGGCTGCGTTAAATTCTATAAACGCTTCTCACTCCATACAATCACATAAATTATCTGTTGTGAATTATAAATTATGGAAAAAAAGAACCATGGATTAATTCGAGGCCGATATCTTAATAATCTAACGTCTCGTGTATTAGCAATAATTAATAGAATTATCATTGTCCGATTTCTTTGCCATAAATAATCTGATTTTTCTTAGAAAAGCAAACCGGTATGAATAAATATGGTTAATATAGACCAAACAAATGAAGATTCAATTAATATTCATCCAGAATTCTCTGGATTAGATATATTGCCCGAAATTCGGATTGATCCATTAGTAAGCATTGTAATTCCTGTGTACAACGGGATTGATTACGTGCCGCATTGCGTTCAGAGCTTTTTTCATGCGGGTGCAAGCATCCGTTTTGAGGTTATTTGCGTCGATAATCATTCAACTGATGGCACCCGGGAGATGCTTCTCGAATTAGAGAAAAATTACCAGAACTTAAAAGTAATTCTTAATAAGGAAAATCATGGATTTGCCACAGCCATTAACCAAGGAAATGCGGTTGCCCGAGGCGAATTCTTAGCCATATGCAATAGTGACATAATCGTCTCACCTGGATGGCTAGATCGACTACTTGTTGCCATGAATACCGAACCAAAGATCGCAGTTGTTAGTCCAATCACTAATAATGTTGGAGAGGGACCGCAACTCGATCCCGAATCAGTAAATGTAACTCCAGATTCCGTTAACTTGTATGCCCAACAAATTGCACATCGCGAAGAAATTATATTCATAGTTGATAGATTAGTCTTCTTTTGTGTATTGCTTCGAAAGAAGATTTTTGATTTATTAGGCGGCCTATCAAGTTCATTTGGTTTAGGCAACTTCGAAGACGATGACTTCTGCCTAAGAGCAAGAATGATGGGTTATAAATTAGCAATTGAAAAGGGGGCATTTGTGTATCATTATGGTAGTCGGACGTTCAAAGATCAGCGCTTGGATCACGACAAATGGCTACAAAAGAACGCAAAAATTTATTACGATCGTATCGCCCGATTCTCTTCACAAATCCCACTATTGACTAGAAACCAAATCCATTCATCACCAGAAGTATCTGTCATTGTAAGAACAAAAAATCGTCCTTTTCCGCTACATCGAGCCCTTACAAGTCTCGCAAATCAGACATTCAATCAATTCGAAGTTATACTAATCAATGATGGTGGTGTGGATATCCTACCTATTATTCAAAATTTTAAAAATTTCTTAACTATAAAATATATATCTAATAAAAAACCCGTTGGACGAGCTCCTGCTTTGAATTTAGGTCTCAAGCATTCTGAAGGTCAATGGATTACATATTTGGACGATGATGACATCATATATCCACTACACCTCGAATTACTTATGGACGCAATTAATCGTTCCCCTGAAAAATCAGTTTATACAGAAACTAACAAAGCTCTATATTGGTCGGATCGTAACCAAAATAACATAGTACTAATAAGTAGAATTCCATTTATATCAAATAGGGAATTCTCTCATGAAGAATTGTTGGTTGATAATTGGATCCCAATTATGTCATTTATGCACTCAAAAGAAATATTAGATTTAGTTGGCACTTTTGATGAAAATTTCGAGATTTATGAGGATTGGGACTTCTTGATCCGATTATCTAGGAAAATCGAATTCCATAAGATCTCACGCACTTCATGCGAATATCGTTTCCAGTTTGGAAATAAAATCGATGACAGCACATTACTATCTCGTAAAAAGGCTGCTCAAATGCGCACTTTAATTTACAAAAAATATCCAACGACTGTTGAAGAAATAATAATGAAGAGAAACTTATTGATCAACGAAGTTCGTAGTCAAAATGACTATATCAACAAAACAATAAAATTACAAATTACCAGTATAAATCAAAATTTATTAATAGTATCTCGATTAGGCGGATTTCTACTACCCAAAAACTTGGGGAAATAGGGAAAATAGCAGTGTGTCTTGTATCTTGGAAAAACGAGTAAGTGAAGTATCATTGTTAAAGTGTCATCTCATGTGTGACAATGGGGTATGAATTCACAACCAAAAAAGCCAATAAGATCATACTATGGAGTCACAATGGCATTGCGTTAGACTTTTCCTGCGATGGAAGCCCCTATGCTTGTGATCGAACATCCATTTTCAGACATCAAGCCGCCTGTGAGTTTGCGCTATTGGGGAACTCGTATAAAGGAAAGTTTGGCGGCAATGGCAAACGTGAGATGCTATACCGTTAATTGGATTGAAAGACTTCCGAAATTAAATAACTGTTCAGAAATAAGGAAATCCCAATCGACGGTTATACCAACTTCGGGTAGATTGGTGTCCTTTATAATCGTAAGCTTTGTCAATAAAAAATAGTTAGCATAATGCCTTCTTCCTCTTTTTACAAACTCATACCAATCTAGAAATAATCCTTATTGATAATGCCTCAACCCATGACGCAACCGAATGGATGGAAAGAGATTATCCACAAGTAACGTTAATTCAATTGCAAGAGAAAGTATCTAGCCTTTAAAACACCATATGAGGATTTTATCTTAAGCATTGTATTGCACTTTTTCATTGAATTCAAGCGATAATATTGGCGATGACTTTTAGCGTTTCAGACTGACCTGCTTACTATTTGGTATTAAATGGACTCAAACAATAGAACCCAAGCACACGGATATTAGCACGTGAGTGGGTCATCGAGAACCTTCCCGCTGGGAGCCATATTGAGCAGGAATGGTATACAGAAGCTTTAGCGGGAACAGATTATGAAGTATATGAATAAATGTCTTTGGTGTGGAGGCATAAATTAGGCGATTAGGCGGACGGCTTCTAATATCTATTCGCCAGTAGCGCCAGGTACGGCTGATATTTTTCCGACCCTGAGCGCGATACGGTTGAGGTGGATTTCCACAAAATATTATTGATCATGGAGTTTTGTTGCAGATTATCGAACACGCAACGCTTCAAGTAGGCCAATCATTCTAATTTATGAGCTTAATAACTCCATGTAAAGGACCTCCCAGCAAGCTTGGAGGTCCCTTTACTCAAAACGTCGGGGAGCTAGAAATTTAATAATAAATGAGACAATTACTACTAAAAGTAAGATACCTTCTCTTCCCACCCGGCAGCCGTCGAGAGCTTTTTTATCACGCTTTTAGAGTCTCCCTTTTATACCTGGGCGATGATAATTACAAGAGATTTTTTAAACAAATCAGGTTAATGTTG
>Ga0209013_10005291_pt1 | contig 11146 bp, 12 predicted proteins | sample Cruoilmetagenom2_FD_187291 | JGI IMG/M metagenome (GOLD analysis project Ga0209013, IMG submission 187291) | Oil polluted marine microbial communities from Coal Oil Point, Santa Barbara, California, USA - Sample 2 (SPAdes) (version 2) | ecosystem: Environmental > Aquatic > Marine > Oil seeps ...
GAAAAACGTGTCTATCCTTTCATAGACAAAAAAGTGCTGGTCTCATGGAATGCCATGATGATCAAAAGCCTTTTTAAAGCAAGCAGAGTAGACAAAGCCTATCTCAAACCGGCGATCAGATCACTGGATGCATTACTGGAAAGTATGTATATCAACTCGGAACTTTTCCACTCTACACTCCTGGGTAAAAAACCGAAGATCAAAGCCTTTTTGGAAGACTATGCCTATCTGGCTGAAACACTCATCGAAGCCTATGAAAGTACGCTTGACGAAACATACCTCATTACGGCCACAAAACTCTCCAACGCTGCCATAGAAAAATACTTTGATAAAGGTAAATGGAAATTTTCTCGTGGGGAATTTGAAACCAATGCAGACATCTATGACAGTTCCTACCCTTCTTCGGTTTCAACAATGCTCTCTGTACTTTACAGCATCTCATCGTTAGTAGACATTGTCTATAAAAAGTTTGTCTTTAAAACCCTGGAAATTTACTCGTATGATGTCATGCGTCAACCTATCTCTACCCCGAGTATGAGCCGTATGGTGATACGTTATCTCAAAGATGACATCATCATAAAAGCAAAAGAAGATGCCCTCAAAAAACACATCACAGACTTAGACAACCTCCCTCACCCTTTCTCACTTTTGAAAAATGATACCAATGACGGATTTATGCTGTGTAACTCCAACAGCTGTTTTGGACATGAAAAAGATTTTAAAGGAGTACTGGAAGTTTTAGAGAAAAGGTAATTATGTAACCTATGTTACAGACAGGGAATATTTTTTATGTCAGAATGCTTCTACATAATTTAAAGGAGTCATCATGACATGTAACATAGGAAAAATAGACAGAATCGTAAGAGGTCTGGTAGGCGCAGCAGCATTGGCATGGGGTGTAATGAATGGTAATATCATTGCGGATGTAGTAGGTGGCGTTCTACTTTTTACTGCCATTATAGGATGGTGCCCTCCTTATGCTTTACTGGGTATCAACACTGGATGTAAAGTTAAAAACGACTAAATAAGTCTTCATTTACTAAAACGCTTTATAAGCAAAGCTCATAAAACTACGTTGTCACTGTGACTACTTCAGTAGTAGGCTCATACAACTGGTTGTATTTTTGATATCATACTATAAACTATTTTATTGTACGGAGTATCTATGCAATTAACTTCTTATCCTTTTCTCGATAAACTCGAACCCGAAGCACTACTTTTTTTAGAACAACATATCAAACCTATATCTATACCCAAAAATACCCTACTCTTCTACCAAGGTGATATCTGTGACAACATCTTATGGCTCACTTCAGGAGAAGTTCGTCTCTATACCCAATCTGACACTATCGAAGAGATTACACTCTACACACTCAAAGCAGGTGAACAGTGCATAGTCAACACAGCTTCTCTTTTTTCCGGAACAGATGCAGTCGCTTCAGCTGAGACACTCACGGATATAAAAGGGTATCTCATTGATGTCAATAGTGTCAAAACGCTCAGTAAAATGAGTGATGTCTACCAAAACTATCTTTTCTCTTTATATCAATTACGTTTTGAAGAGCTTACAAGTCTCATCAATGACATCAAATTCAAACGTTTAGACACTCGTATTTTAGAATGGCTCGACAAACAGCCCGAAAAAATAATAGAGACAACCCATGAACAACTTGCAGTAGAACTAGGTAGTTCCAGAGTTGTTATAAGTCGCTTACTCAAAGAGTTAGAGCAAAAAGGCACAATCATACTTCACCGAGGAAAAATCGAAAGATTATAAGGCATATCATAATCTTATAATAGATATAATCCTTCCCATGTTGAAAGAAAGTTTAAAGATATTTGCAGGAGATTTAAAAAACTCTTTTATGGACCTGCTTCCCATTATCATTGTTGTGGCACTGTTTCAAGGACTTATCATCCAAGCAGTACCCGAGAACCTTACTTCTATCGTCATCGGTCTGACGATCGTGGCCATTGGACTCGCACTTTTCATCCGTGGGCTCGAACTTGGTATCTTTCCCATAGGGGAAGGATTGGCTGTAGATTTTGCCAAAAAAGGTTCAGTTTTCTGGCTCCTTCTCTTTGCTTTTACCATAGGTTTCTCCACAACCGTAGCCGAACCGGCACTCATCGCCATCGCAGACAAAGCAGCACTGATCTCCCATGGACTCATTGATGCTTTCTGGCTGCGTATGACCGTAGCACTCTCGGTAGGCTTTGCCATTGCACTGGGTACTCTGCGTATTTTGCTCGGGCATCCTATTGCTTATTACATTATTTCAGGGTATATATTGGTGGTCATTGTCACCTTTTTTGCCCCTATAGAGATCATTGGTCTAGCCTATGATTCGGGCGGTGTAACCACCTCTACTGTTACCGTACCTCTGGTTGCTGCGCTGGGTATAGGACTGGCGTCAAGTATCAAAGGAAGAAATCCTGCTATTGATGGTTTTGGTCTCATTGCTTTTGCTTCACTTCTCCCTATGATCTTTGTACAGATCTACGGAATTATCGTTTATTCTTTGGCTGGTGACACTGCTCCTTCACTTCCTACTGAAGTTGTAGCACAGACTGAAGCCGTGGTACACCACGCATTTTCTGCCTATGATGCCTTTATCGACCTTGTCAATACCGTAAAAGATGTCATGCCTATTCTTATGGTGATCTTCTTTTTCCAGTACATTATCATCAAAAAACCGGTGGCTCACCTGCATAAGATCATTATCGGTATCATTATGGTGATCCTTGGACTGTATGCTTTCATTGTTGGTTTGGAAATGGGGCTTTTCCCTATAGGTGAGACCATCGCCTACCAATTGACCGATATGGGTAACAATCTGCTCATTTACCTCTTTGCTTTTCTCATTGGTTTTTCTACCACTATGGCGGAACCTGCACTTCTGGCCATTGCCATTAAAGCTGAAGAGATCTCTGAAGGAAACATTAAACAAAATATACTTAGAATTGTAGTAGCATTAGGTGTAGCTATAGGTATATCATTGGGTTCATACCGTATCGTTGCAGGGGATCCTATACATTTTTATATTATTGCAGGATATATATTGGTTATTATTTTTACCTACTTCGCACCAAAGTACATCGTACCTATCGCCTATGACAGTGGAGGGGTAACTACCTCAACTGTAACCGTTCCTTTAGTCGCTGCATTGGGATTAGGATTGGCAGAGCACATAGAAGGACGAAATCCACTCATAGACGGATTTGGTCTCATCGCTTTTGCATCTCTATTTCCAATGCTTACAGTGATGGGGTATGGGATACATGCAGAGTATTATAAAAAGAAGAAAAAATCAGAACAATCTATACATAAAGGAGAGGTATCATGAAATTCACAGCACTTATCACCATCATACAAGATAAAGATGAAGAAGCTGCTATAGAAGCTGCCAAAGAGGCAGGGGCAGGTACAGTGACCATTTTACACGGGAAGAACATAGGTCTTGAAGAGAAAAAAGTGTTCTTTGGTCTTACACTTGAAGAAAATGTCTCTGTCTTACTTTTTGTTTTACCAAGGAAAATATCAATGAATGTCATGAAAGTCCTGCGTGAAAAATTTGATCTGGACAACCCGGAAAACAATGGCTTGGCATTTACTCTGTCACTCAGTCATGTTGCAGGTCTTGACACAAAAGAGTTGCACCAATTTGAAGATAATATAAAATCAATGATATAGAAGGAGGAGAAAAAATGTTAGTAGAAAAGATAATGACCCCGAAAGAGAAATTGGTGACCATATCACCTATGGCAACAGTAAGAGACGCAATTAGGTTAATGAAAGAGCATAAAGTGCGTTCTATTATTGTGGATAAACGTTCAGAAGATGGTGCATATGGGCTTGTGACCTTCAAAAATATCTTACAAAGTATCGTGGCAGAAGATGGTGACATAGATCTTCTCAATGTCTATGACATCGCAGCAACACCGGCTTTCTCTGTCTCTTCAAAACTGAATGTAAAGTATGCCGCAAGAATGATGGTACACAACAGTATCAAACGCTTGCTGGTCTTAGACAACAATGAGCTCCAGGGTATCCTCACCATGACAGATATTATCGGTATTCTTATGGATAGCGTAGAATAATCTTATTTCTTAATAACAGGAAAGGTAAGTATAAAAGTGCTTCCCTCTCCTTTTTTAGACTCTAATCCCAATTTAATTTTGTATTTTTTACAAATGGAAAGTACGATATTAAGCCCTATTCCAAAACCTCCACGCTCTTCATTTTCCCGTTGATACCGTTTAAATATATCACTTTGTACCTTTTCATCTATCCCTATACCTGTATCTTGTACTTTCAAAATATTATCTTTGAGCGTGATCAAAATACTATCGCCGACATCAGAATACTTGATCGCATTTGAAAGTAAATTATCTATGAGTCTGTAGGCACTTATCTTAGGCATCAACACTTCTGTCGGGTTAAGATGGAGTTCTATATGTAAGCGTTTTGCATCTATCAGTTCCTTTACATAAGAAACTCTCTCTTCGACAATTTGGGCAAAACACAGTATTTCAGAAGCTTCTTCATGTCCTTCAAGTCTATAAGTTAAGGTACTGTACATCGTACTTAATCTCTTAGCACTAGCTTCCAAGCGGCTCATCTTTTTGGGTTCAACACCTTTGAGTGATTGTATGGTCATAAGTATGGCAGAGATAGGCGTATTGAGCTCATGTGTGGTATCTGAAATAAACTTGTCCAATGACTCTATCTGCTCTCTTACAGGTCTCAAAAAGAGTCGTCCTAAGAAATACCCCACTATACCCATAAGTATAAAGGAAAAGATCAAATATCCTATGATACGTATACGCAACTGCTGCAAGGTTTTAGTAAGTTCATTTTCTTTAAGTACGATATAGTGCACCCCCAAATGCCCACTTTTATCTTCTGTGACCGTATAACAGCTCTTGTCTCTAACAAAAAAGTCTTTATCAATCACTTCAAAATCATCGATTTCCGTATAGAGTGGTTTTTTACTTTTATCATAGTAGCCTGCTTCAAAACGGCAATGTTTCAGATTTTTCAAGAACTTATCACGACTCTCTCTGTCCATCACACCTTTAGTATCATTTTTCATCGCCCTCATCACGATAGTCGACGAAAGCATTCGTGCCTGGTACATCATTTCAAACTTCATCGCAGATTTCATCGAAGCTCTGTTGTTTTCAAAGAAAAGGTATCCAATGATGACCAAAAGTATAAATACCGAACTCAGGTACAAGGCTAAAAAACGAAAAAGCGACCTACGCTCATACGATGTTAAAACGATAACCTTCTCCTTTTATATTGTCAAAATACTCTTTTTCAAACATCTTTCTCAAGTTTTTAATATAGGTACGTATCGTTGCATGCGTAGGCACATGTTCATCATCCCATACATTTTCTATGATCTCATCACAAGGGATGATCTTCCCGATATTACGGATAAAATACTCTAAAACCTGCGCCTCTTTTTGTCTCATCTCAACAACCTTGTCCTCCATAAAGATCTGATGCGCTTTAGGAATAAATTTCATTCCGTCAAATTCTATCTCTTCTTGCAGACGATACAATCTGACGATGTGTTCTATACGGGCATTCAATTCTTCAAGTTCAAACGGTTTTTTCAAATAATCATCTGCACCCAGGTCAAAGCCTTTTTTCAGGTCCGCTATACCGGCAAGAGAAGTAATATATATGGCGGGGGTAGTATTGCCTATTTCGCGTAAGTAGCTAAGTATTTCAAAGCCGTCGATATTGGGTACATTGACATCAAGCAGCAGCATATCATAAGAACCGGAACCTATAGCATCCAATGCTTTTTCACCATCAAAAAAACTCTCTACATCGTAGCCATTTTCTATAAGAAATTCTTCGATAATCTCCTGCAGGATCACATCATCTTCAAGTAACAGTATTTTCATTTAAAAACCTTTTTTATCAATGGTATATTTTAACATACTCTGTGTGTACTGCTTTACACAAAGAGTTTATGCTATACTCTTTTTATGAAAAAATTAACTGTATATATAACCATGACCTTGATCTTATTATCGGGATGTACACAAGTTGTTACAGCCCCAATTTCTGTTGTCGGCAGCGTCACAAGTGCAACTATAGATGTAGCGGGGAGTGCTGTGGGTGCTGTTACCCCGGGAGACTGATCCTAATACTCAAAGCTTTTAAAACCTCTGTGCATTCTTAAATTCAGAGATCTCACTCTCTACCATTTCATCTATCATTCTGACATAGAGGTCATTGATGAGATTTGGGGAAAGATCGAGTGAGATCGCCTGTGCTCTTACATTTGAAATCACATCTGAAATTCTTTCTTCTGCTTTCACCTCTTCTACAGATGTTTTAAAATGTGCTATCTGTTTAATGTAGTCATTTCTTTTGGCGATCAACTCTACGATCCCTTTATCTAGCGTATCTATCTCAGATCTTGCTTCTTCAAGCGTGCTACACTTTTTAATTTCCATATTCTATCCTTAAATGTTCTCTCTATAGTCACACCATTATAGCCTAAAAAGATCTGAATTTATATAGGATAATCACAGGAATGTACACGGGTTTAGTCTTTATACTATATTAGCTATAATTATTTGATGCGATATAAAAAAATCTTATATATACTTTTGTTAAGCTCTGTTTTTATCATAAGCAAGCCCTTAAATGCTGCTGTAGATGCAACTCCAAAACAATATGAAGTGTGGACTGTTAACCCCTTTGTATTTGCTTCTGATCTAAAGGCTTCGGAAGATACGAATCTTACAGAAAATCAAGACTGGATCATTTCACCTGTTGCTTTCTCTACAGAGTCCACTGGCTTTTTCGCTGGTGTAGGTGTCATTAAAGAAGGACTGTTTCAACCTCAAACCACATTGATTGCTTCTGTATTTCGTGGACTAAATCAAAATGTTAATATTAATGGACGATCGAGAGAAAAATACTTTTCGGGAGGACTTATCTCCTTTTCAGATCTTAAACTGCCCTACACAGAAAGATTTTTCTTTTCATTCATGGGTCTCAAAAGTTATTTTCCTAAAATGAAACACTATATTGACGGTTCAAATAACTCCAGTAAAAAAGATGTCATAACCTCAGCAGGAGATGCAAACTTTTTCAATACAACATTCAGGTATGTACTTCCCCTTGGATCAGGATTGGAAAATCCCGGGGGGATATGCTCGCTTCAGGATGGATTTGCTCTGGGAAGACATGCTTGTGGAGATGGCACTCCTGTACTTACGGGCAGTACCTCTATAGGGTTGAAAACATTTTACCAATATGAGAATTCAGAAAATACACTGCTCTGGACAGATCCTATTTGGTGGAAACATGGTACTTCCGTACCCACATGGAGTAGCAACGGACTAAGACTTTTTCTTACACATGACAATACAGACTTTGATCTCAATCCTTCAAAGGGATACCAGTTTGAACTGCAATACTCCAAAGATTTTGGCTGGGGAGACTCATTGCAAAGCTGGGACGCCCTAACGTTTAAATATAACCAGTACTTTGATCTTGAAACCTTCTCTTTTACCAAACAAAATGTACTTGCACTGAGTGTATGGACAGGCTACTCATTCTCCTGGGATAATAACAAAGAGGTTGCTCCCGGTATCAATGCACATCGTCCTCCTACATGGGAAGGTGCCAGACTGGGTGGATTAAATCGAATGAGGGCCTATGATCAGAACCGATTTTCAGACAAAGCAGCATTTTATGCCACCACTGAATACAGGGCCATCATCGACTACAATCCTTTCAAAAATAACGATTCTGACTCTATTGCGATTGATTGGTTTCAGGTGGTCGGGTTTGTGGAAGCAGGAAGAGTCCATGAACAATATAATTTTGATCTTTTAAGTGATATGAAATATGATGTAGGTGTTAGTTTGCGTGCAATGGTTGTAGAATTACCCATACGTTTTGATGTTGCTTACGGTTCAGAAGGTACCAATATGTGGCTAATGGTCAATCAACCATTTGATTTTTAACATAGAATTCAAAATAAAAAATCTTAATTTATTATTGTCAACTCTATTATAAGAGGCTAACCCTCTTATAATATATTTAAAAGTAGCGTCTTACTCTACTTCTGCATCGATAACATCGTCATCGTCTGCTTTTTTAGCTTCCGGGTTTGCTCCGCCCTGTTCTTTGGCGTACATCGCTTCAGCAAGTTTATGACTTTTTTCAGTCAATGTTTTTACTTTTTCTTCGATCTGCTCTTTTGTTGCAGAGTCATCCTTAAGTGTCTCTTCAAGGTCAGTAATAGCAGCTTCGATACCCTCTTTTTCTGCAGCATCAAAGTTTTCACCAAGATCAGTCAATGACTTTCTTGTTTGGTGAATCAGTGCATCTGCCTGATTTCTAGATTCAACTACTTCTTTTCTTTTTTCATCTTCAGCTTTATTTGCTTCAGCATCTTGAACCATTTTTTCGATCTCTTCATCAGAAAGTCCGCTTGAACCAGTGATCTTGATCTCTTGAGATTTACCTGTTCCTTTATCTGATGCAGATACAGTTAAAATACCATTGGCATCGATGTCAAATGTTACTTCGACCTGAGGTACACCACGTGGTGCAGCAGGAATGTCTCTAAGCTCAAACATACCAAGTGACTTGTTATCTTTTGAAAACTCTCTTTCACCTTGAAGTACATGGATACTTACTGCCGGCTGGTTATCTTCCGCTGTTGAGAATACCTGTGACTTCTTCGCAGGAATCGTTGTTCCTTTTTCGATCACTTTAGTCGTTACTCCACCCAAAGTTTCGATACCAAGACTCAATGGTGTAACATCAAGTAAAAGTACGTCTTTAACATCACCGGCAAGTACACCACCCTGGATAGCCGCACCAAGTGCAACAACTTCATCCGGATTTACAGATTTGTTAAGCTCTTTACCGAAGAATTTTTTCATCTCTTCTTGAACCAATGGTATTCTTGTAGATCCTCCAACCATAACGATCTCGCTAATGTCTGAAGTACTAAGCCCTGCATCTTTAAGTACACCCTGTACAGTTTTGATAGTACTCGATACAAGGTCACCGATAAGTGACTCAAACTTCGCTCTAGTGATCTTCGTTACCAAGTGCTTTGGTCCAGATGCATCCGCTGTGATAAACGGAAGGTTGATCTCTGTCTCAGTTGAAGAAGAAAGCTCTTTCTTTGCAGTCTCCGCTGCATCTTTAACTCTCTGAAGCGCCATCACGTCAGCTTTAACATCGATACCGGTCTCTGCCTTAAACTCATCCGCTACAAAATCGATGATCTTGTTATCAAAGTCATCACCACCAAGGAATGCATCACCACCAGTAGCCATAACTTCAACCACGCCATCACCAGTCTCTAGTGCAGTAACATCAAATGTACCACCACCTAGATCGTAAACTACGATCTGCTCAGCATCTTTTTTATCAAGACCATAAGCAAGTGCTGCTGAAGTTGGCTCATTGATGATTCTAAGTACATTAAGTCCAGCAATTGTTCCTGCTTCTTTTGTTGCTTTTCTTTGCGCATCATTGAAATATGCCGGTACAGTGACAACAGCGTCAGTGATAGTCTCACCAAGGTATGCCTCTGCATCTTCTTTCATCTTCATGAGTACTTTTGCAGAAATTTCCTGAGGTGTATATGTTTTATCAGCTACTTCAATAGCACATGCACCGCTTCTGTCTACAATGTGGTAAGGAAGCTTGCTTTGTGCTTCTTTAGCATTCTCTTCACTCATCATAAGACCCATGATTCTCTTAATAGAGTAAATCGTTTTTTCCGGGTTTGTGATCGCCTGTCTTTTTGCAGATTCACCTACAAGGATCTCGCCTTTGTCTGTAAATGCAACGATAGAAGGTGTTGTATTTTTACCCTCTTTGTTCGCGATGATCTTTGCCTCGCCATTTTCAAACACTGCCATTGCAGAGTTTGTTGTTCCTAAATCTATTCCTAATACTTTTGCCATATTAAAATCCTTTAATTATATTTTGTTTTATTTTATTTTTTATTTACAGGTTGAGACCATTGCTGGTCTTAAAATACGATCTTTGATCGTATACCCTTTTTGCATCACTTGAACCACATCACCTACTTCATGATCGTCACTTTCGACTTGCATGATGGCTTGATGTACTTCCGGGTCAAACTCACCTTCACATGACACTTCTTTAATACTGTTTTTTTCAAGTATCTTTTTGAGTTGTTCAAAGGTAAGGTTGACACCCTCTTTCATATTTGCCAGAACTTCTGAACTGTCTTCTCCGCTATTTTCCATAGAAGCCAATGCATTCTCGAAAGAATCCATCACTGCCAATATATCTTTTGCAAAACTTTCGTTTGCATAAGCCACTGCATTCATTTTATCTTTCTCTAAACGTCTTTTAGAGTTTTCAAAGTCAGCATGCGCTCTAAGATACTTATCTTTATACTCAGCAGCTTCAGCCTGTGCAGTTTCCAAAGGATCAACTTCAACAGTTTCTTCTGTTTGTTCTTGTTCCTCTAAGACTTCTTCAGCCTGAGACTCTTCAAGATTTTCATTCTCTTGACTCATAAACAGACCTCCTTTTGTTATAAATATTGCATCTAAATCTCTAATGCTTAAAGAGAGTATACAACATTGAGTGCATGTTTGTCAAGTTATACTTGAGTAAATGTGACTAAACTATATAAAAAGAACGTTAAAATAGGATAAAAATACTGTATAAAATGTTAAACTGAGATAGGTTTTGTGGAAATATAATTTTTAAGGGTTTTTCTTGAATTGTACGTAGATTTATGGGTTTGGGTAAGAGAGGCTACATCAAGTAGCTGACCGCACACATCCCATAAAGATGCGTGCAAATCAGGAACAAATACTAAAAATTTAGTTTCTGATTCCTAGATCTGTTTTGATAGTATTCCATCTAGCAAGATCTGTATTTTTAAGATATCTCATAAGTCTTCTTCTTTGACCTACCAGTTTAAGTAGTCCAAGTCTTGAAGAGTGATCTTTTTTGTTTGTTTTAAGGTGCTCAGTAAGGTAAGTAATTCTATCTGTGATAAGAGCTACCTGTACTTCTGTTGAACCTGTATCGTTTTCGCCTCTTGCGTACTTAGCAATAATTGCTGCTTTTTTCGCCTGATCTAAAGCCATAATGACCTCC
>Ga0209013_10005292_pt1 | contig 11145 bp, 6 predicted proteins | sample Cruoilmetagenom2_FD_187291 | JGI IMG/M metagenome (GOLD analysis project Ga0209013, IMG submission 187291) | Oil polluted marine microbial communities from Coal Oil Point, Santa Barbara, California, USA - Sample 2 (SPAdes) (version 2) | ecosystem: Environmental > Aquatic > Marine > Oil seeps ...
AAATCTGAGGGAAACACATTGCTGAATGCAATGTTCTCTCCGGCAGCTGTAAAATAGATCCCCATTTTTACCATTCTTTCATCCAACTTCAAATAACCTTCAAAATAATGTGCAAGCTTGTTCTCTTCGGCCATTTTGAGATTATGGTCCATGGCGATCTGATAAAGGCTTTCATTGAACTTAAGGAGAGCAACTCCTTTTTTTTGACGTTCCATGTTCACCAGTTGGAGCAATTCTTTTTCTGTTTTCCTTAATTGTTCCTGAGAAATATAGGTTTCTGTAAAAAACAATTGAGATGTGAAAAGAATCAGAAAATAAGAAATGAAAAGCTTTTTTTTAAATTTCATAAAAATTCCACTATAAAAATAGCAAAAATTGAAAAAAAATGTCAACTAATTTTTTTTTGAGTTGAAAATAATTTTATTTTTAATTATTATTAATTTCAGAGGGAGAAGGGATGGATGATAATTTTGAAATTGATATAAGTGATTTAACAGATGATCAAGAAGATGGAGTTAATCTCAGTTTAAGTAATAAAACTGAAAAAAAAAATGGAGGAGATAAAATGCCATTAAACGCAGCTCAGATATTTAATGAATCTTTAGAGAATTTATCTACAATCACCGGCTTTTTAGCTGCAGGGATTTACAACAGCAGCGGAGATGTACTTGCTCATTTAGACAGGAAGAACTTCAAATTTCAGGAAATCGGAAGCCTTGCCATTGAATTATATACCTCAGCTAAATTGATAAGTGATAAGATGGGGATAGGAACCTGTAATTTTGTAGAAACTCATACTGATCAATATATTTTCATTCATATGTGTGTTGTTCCCGGAAAAGGTGCAATGGGAGTTTTGTTGAGTTCAGATGGTAATGTGGGATTATCGCGTCATCAGATGCGCAAGGAGGGGTTGAAACTGGTCCCTGAATTTACCTGAGCTTACTTATTCATTTTTTTTTACCTTTTTTTCTCAAAAAAAGGTAACCATTTTTTGAAATCCACGTATAGTCTACATATAGCTAAATATTAAGGAGTTTCCATGAACAAGATTCTTAAAATAGTATCAATCATAATTTTAGGTGCCATTATATTATTGGGTATTTATTTGTTATTCCTCCAACCCGATGAAAGCAGTGAAACCGAAATAATTAAGGCTGAGGAAAAAAAAGAAGGTGAGGAACTGGCCAGAACCTCATCAATCCCCGTAAAAGTTACTGAAATACTTAAAGGCGAATTGCCATTAAGGCTCAGAGTTTCTGCAACTGCACAGGTCAGGGAAAAAACCGTAATAAAATCAGAAGTATCCGGAAAAGTAGAATCGATCAGGGTAAAGATCGGTGACTGGGTAAAAAAGGGCCAGTTACTTGTGAAGATAGAAGATACCGAAAAAAAACTGATGGTTGAAAGAGCAAAGACAAATAAACTGAAAAGCCTTGCCGAATATCTGATAAATTCAGGACTTGAAGAGATGCAGCAGTCAGACCCCGAAAAGTTAGACACAAAAAAGGTTAGTGATGTCAGAATAAAATATCTGGCTGCTATTGAAAATTTCAGAAATGGTAAAATAAATGAAAAAGAGTTTGATAAGATCAGTGATGAGTATGACAATATAATGGTCTCTTCCGGTTCCTGGAGAGAAAATATCAGAAAAGTCCAGGATGGCTTATCAGAGTCAATTATTGTACTTAAAGAGGCTGAGCTTAATCTTCGTAAAACTTATATCTACAGCCCCTTTCAGGGAAGGATCTCTGAGTTAAAAGTAAGCAAAGGTGAGATCATAAGCAACGGGCAGGAAATTCTGAAAGTTGTCAATTTGAAGTCCGTTTATCTTGAAGGTTTTGCCCTTGAGTCTGAGATCAAAAACCTTAAACTCGGTACTCAAGTAAGGGTAAAATTTGATTCCTACAACGATCGTTATTTCAGAGGTGAAATAAATGCCATAAGTCCTGAAGTAGATCAGGTTAATAAAACCATTACTCTTTACATAAAAATAAATAATGATGAAAACCTTATTCTCCCGGGAATGCATGCCGAGATAGATGTTGAATACATGGTTTTTAAAGATATTATAAAAGTCCCTGTCAAATCAATTATTGTAAGGCAGGATAGGCCTCTGGTCTTTGTCGTTAACGGTAAAACAGTTAACTGGGTCTATGTGGACCTCGGCCCCCGAAACGATGAAGAGCAGATCATTAACAAATTTCATTCGGAAGTAAATCCGGGAGACCTTGTAGTTATTGAGGGACACTCCACTCTTGCTCACCAGTCCAGGATAAAGATCATAAAATGAGTGTAATAGACCTTTCAGTAAAAAGACCGATCGGTACGATCATGTTCTATATCGGAATAATCCTTCTTGGATTCATTTCGGTATCAAAGCTTTCGATAAATCTGCTTCCTGATCTGAGTTATCCAAAGATCTCAGTTGTAACTGACTATCCGGGGCTTGGTCCTGAAGAGATAGAAAGATTTATCACTTCTGAACTCGAAGGCCCTCTATCATCCATAACCGGAGTAAAAAAGATAAATTCCATCTCAAAGGATGGGATTTCTATAATATCTCTCGAATTCCATTGGGGGACAGATATGGATTTTGCCCTTCTTCATACAAAAGAGAGGGTAGAAGAAGTGAGAAGCCGGCTTCCCGATGACCACACCGCACCAGTTATCCTTGAATGGGACCCATCATCAGCACCGATAATTACGGCAATAATAAAAAGTAATACCAGATCCCTTAAAAAGCAAAAAGAAACTGCAGAATTTATAATCAAGCCCAGACTGGAGCAGTTGGAAGGCGTTTCGAGAGTAGAGATCAGGGGTGGAGATGAAGAAGAGATCTCCGTTGAGATTGATCCCGAGAAAGCTTCCAGTCTGAATATTACTCTGACAGAAGTTGCAAATGCCATAAGAAATAATAATGAGTTCGCTCCGGGGGGAACGGTAAAGAAAGATAAGTACAGGTATACTTTAAAGATCGAAGGTGAGATAAAAACACCGGAGGATATTGAATATATAGTTGTAAAGAACCTTCAGGACCGAAGTGTAATGATCAGGGATATCGGACGTGCTTTTTATAAGAACAAAGTTAAGCAGGGAAATATCAAATTTATCAAAAACGGGACGGATAATGATATAAAAAACAGTGACTCCATCTCACTGCTTATATACAGGGAATCAGGAAGCAATACAGTTGATGCCACAAATAAAACGATTGAAACATTTAAATCACTTGAAAAAGAGTTTAATGGTGAATTAACCTTCTCAATTATTCAGATGGAAGCCGATCTAATCATTTCATCTATTAATTCTTTGAAATCTTCTCTCTATATCGGAGGACTGCTGGCATTTTTTATCCTATTGATGTTTCTTCAGAATTTTCGTGATCCGATGCTTGTATCTATTGTTATTCCTATTTCGATCATATCCACTTTTGTTCTAATGTTCGCATTCAATGTTAATGTCAATATTATGTCATTAGGGGGGCTTGTACTCGGGGTTGGAATGTTTGTCGATAACTCAATTATTGTTCTTGAATCGATTTTCAGACATAGAAAAGAGGAAGACCTGATAACATCTGTTATAAGAGGTACTAAAGAGGTCAGCGGTGCAATAACGGCTTCCACATTTACTACAATATCAATATTTTTACCGGTTATCTATTTATACGGAATTACCGGAAAACTATTCAGAGACCAGGCACTGACAGTATCATTTTCACTGTTATCTTCTCTGTTTGTTGCAGTCACTCTTCTTCCAGCCCTGTCTGCTTTCAGGTCAACTTTAAAATTGGATTTTACTGATGACTCAAGTGAAAGCAGCAAAAAAGTCTGGTACCAGACAATTATGAAGGGTTTTAATGCCATTATCTTAATACCCTTTAAAATTATCGGATATATCATAACCTTCATTGTAGGTGGCATCTATCTTCTACTAAAAACGACCATTAAATATTTGGGCAAGTTCCTGAATATTGTACTTAAACCCCTCTATCTTGGATTTAATTCATTCTACAATTGGTTCGACAAGATCTATCACAAGTTTCTTGAAAAATTCCTTGAAAAAAAATCTAGGGCTGCCATGCTTGTTGCCTTCATTCTCCTCTCAATCATACTTACATTTACTTTCCTTGACAAAGAACTTCTACCAACTCCCGACACAGCTAAATTTGAGATCATAGCAAACACCATTCCATCCTATGGTTTTGATGAAACAAATAAAATCGCCCAGGATATAGAAGAAAATATTCTAGCAACCGAAGGTGTTAATTTTGTCTATTCGGAAACCGGTTCAGTTTCTAAAGAAGCTGCCAGGAGTGAGGATATATCTGTCAATAGTATCCATTTTGTTGTTGACTGCAAATCAAATGATATTCGACCTGATGTAATGGAGATAACAAGGGACATCCTGAAAAACACAGATCTCCTTGACTACTCAATCTTTCTCGAGAAGAATACTTTGTCAAAATATCTATCTTCCTCCGGGGAAAACTTTCAGATCAAAGTTTTCTATGAAGAAATTGAGAGAGGAAAAGAGGCTGTAGACAGAATAGTCAAAAGAATTTCAGATATAGAAGGTATTTATGATCTGAAAACAACAACAACTCCGGGGAAACCTGTATATGAGATATATTTTAAACAGGACCTACTGGATAAAATGAATATAACCAAATCTCAGATATCTCAATTTCTTAATCAAGCTGTAAAAGGCGGAGACGGGGGCACACTCAAACAGATTCAAAAAAATTACGACATATTCGTAAGAGTTCCCGTTGATGGAATAATGGCAATCGAAAGACTGATGAAACTCCGGTTCCCGATCAATGGAAAAGTCTACTATGTTAAGGATTTGATCGAGATCAAAGAAAGACCCTCCATCAAAAGAATATCGAGGGAACTGCAAATGAGATATTTTCTTATCTCCGCAAATGTTAAGGGAGTTCCCTTAAAAAATGTAATTGAAGAATCTGATGCAAGGTTATCCGGAATTGAAATGCCGATGAATACCAGATATGCCTTTTCGGGGGAAGAAGAAGAGAGAAAAAAAGCATTTGATTCTCTCACTCAGGCAATATGGCTTGCTATTATCCTTGTTTATATGATCATGGCTGCGAAATTTGAGAATATTGTTCAGCCGCTCATCATAATGTTCACTGTGCCAATGGGATTGATTGGTGCATTCCTTTTTCTTTTAATTACGGGCAATTCACTAAATATTATTTCCGGAATCGGCATCATGGTCCTGATAGGAATCGGGGTAAATGATGCTATTGTAAAGATCGAGTATTCCAATATGTTAAGAAGGCAGGGTAAAGGGGTAAGAGAATCAATTCTTGAGGCATCACGGGTAAGGTTGAGGCCGATCCTTATGACCACATTCACTACAATATTCGGTGTTGTCCCTATGGCAGTGATCAGCCAGACAGGTTCAGAACTACAGCAGCCCCTGGCATTAGTGATCATAGGAGGATTATTATTTACTACTCTCCTTACTCTTATTCTGATCCCGGTCTTTTATGAAATGCTTGAGAACTTCAAAGAAAAAAGAACCGGAAAAGCTGAGGCATAATGATTACAAAAATTATTGACAGGCCTGTTCTAGCAGTAATTTTTTTCACTATCATAATACTGCTGGGAGCGTACTCATTTAATAATATGACAATCGGTCTTGTCCCCGATCCGGAACAGGGGCACCCGCAACTTAATATAACCTATAACTGGATAGGAGCATCTCCAGATATGGTATTAGAGAAAGTTCTTATCCCTGCCGAATCTGAAATTATGAAAGAGGTCAAGGGTATATCTAAAATCAACTCAAGAGCAATTCTCGGACGTGGTACACTTGAAGTTGAGTTCAACAGAAATGTTAAGATGAACTTTGCTCAATTAGTTTTGAGGGAGAGACTGAACAGGCTTAAGAACGAGCTCCCCCGATCCGTATTGCCGCCTGTAATTTCAGAAAGGATCCCGGAGGATTTTGCACAGAAACCCCTCTTTAATATCGGAGTATATGGTAAAAACTATAATATTTTCAATCTGAGAAAAATAGCCGAGAAAGATATTCATCCTCATTTGAGAGCTATTCCAGGTGTAAAAGAGGTAAATCTTCAGGGAGGAGTTGATCCTCAGATCCAGATTAGGACAAACCTTAACAGACTTATAAAATTTAATATCTCAATTTTTGATATTCAGGCCAGAATCAATCAATACTTCTTTACCAACCAGTCTATATCATTTAAAAAGGAATCAGGAGAGATTACTCTATCCCTAACCGAATCACCTGAGGATATCACTGAAATACAAAATATTTTTATCAGAAACTTCGGGGAGAAAAAATTATACCTAAAGGATCTGGCAGATGTATACCTTGGATTTGAAGAACTCAGATTTGAGAGGAAATTCCAGGGACAGTCCTTTCTGGTATTTGAAATATTCAAAGAAGCATCATACAGCCACCTTGAGATTGCAAAAAAAGTAAGGGGGAAACTTAAAGAGATCGTAAATCGACTTGACGGCGAAATAGAATTTGTGGTTCAGAGTGATGACAGTAAAGTTCTCCGGAGAGAACTGGTGAAACTTTCAAAGATCGCATTTCTTATCCTTATAATTATCTTTGTCATTCTCATTGTAATTGTGAGAGATGTAAAAGCAACAATACTTATCTTTTCATCAGTATTCTTCTCTGTCTTTGCCACACTCACAGTTATCCACCTGACAGGAATACCATTGAATCTGTTGACATTATCAGGCCTTGCTCTAGGTTTCGGTCTATTTGTCGACAATGCAGTTGTAGTATTTGATTCCATACTCCGTTTCAGAGAAAAGGGATTTAATAAGAAGCAGGCATCAATAGAAGGTGCCCGTGCGGTAATTCTCCCTGTAATTTCATCCACATTTACAACAATAATAGTATTTTTCTCATTTGCTATACTTTTCAGGGAAAGGCTGAAAGTATATTACCTCCCTCTTGCTTATATTATTGCAATATCTCTTATTTCATCGATCATTGTTTCATTCGTACTAATTCCCTCTCTCAGTGCCCGACTCAACATTAAAATTAAGAAACAAAAGAAAAATATAAAAAAAGGACGCTTATTCCCTTTCATCCTTAAATACCCCCTGATAGTTATAATTCCAGTCATCCTTCTTCTCATATTCTCTTTTATCACGTTCAAGAAAGAAGTATCCTTCGGAACATTCTTCTCCTGGTATTCTCAGGAACAGATAGTTGTTTATCTTAGATTCCCTTCAGGTGCCGAATTCAGTGAAATTCAAAATTCAATATCAAAATTTGAGAAGCTGGCATTAGATAAACCTTATAAAAAAGAGATTAATACACAGATATGGGCTACCGGTGCATATATGGTTATTACCTTCCCCCCTGAGGTTGAGAATACGGCATTCCCTGTTCAGCTTAAACAGGAACTGGTGGGCATTGCAACAAACCTGGCAGGAATTGGGGTCAGAGTTACCGGCTTTGACCAGGAGCCCTATTTTTATGATCCGTCGACCGGCTCAAACCTGCCTTGGGAGATCCATATAAAAGGTTACAGTTTCGAAAAACTTATGGAATATTGCCTTAAAGTAAAAAAAGAACTTCTTGCTCATAAAAGGATCAAAGAAGCAGAAGTTCAAACAGATATGAAATTCTGGTGGGGCGGTAAAGAGAAATATTTTTCACTCAAACTTAACAGGGATACACTGAGGACATATAAACTTGAACCTAGATACATTCTTTCTCTCCTTTACTCCACTTTGCGTGAAAGTCAGAACACTCAGAAACTGAAATTTGAAGAGAGGGAAATGTCTATTGAGATCAAAGTTGCAGGAGTTAAGGAGATAGAGCTGGACGAGATCCTCGACCTCCATCAGACCTCTCCACAGAATATACCATTCCGCATCAGGGATGTAGTGGACGTAGATTTTACAACACAAAAAGGCGGTATTACAAGAGAAAATCAGCAATATGAAGCAATGATCCAATGGGATTATTTAGGATCGAACAAAGCTGCAGACAGATTCCACAGGACCATATATAAGAACCTTGAAGTTCCGGTTGGATTTACAAAAAGTCTCAAAGAGAGAACTTTCCGTATTACAGAAGAAGAGGAGGATCAGCTCAATTATGCGATCATTCTTTCAATTTTCCTGATCTATCTGATTCTCGGTATGCTGTATGAGAACTTCCTTCAACCCCTGCTTATAATGCTCTCAATTCCGCTTGCTCTAATAGGAGTATTTATTGCATTTGTTGTAATGGACTATTCTTTTGATTCCACAGCATATATCGGTGTAATACTTCTATCTGGAATAGTTGTAAATAATGCAATTCTCCTAATTGACAATATAAACAGACATTTGAAGAACTCAACAAAAATAATCGAATCTATAGTTGTTGCAACCAAAGAGAGGATCAGGCCTATATTTATGACAACATTGACCACAGTTCTGGGAATGCTTCCTCTCGTTATATTCAAGGAATCGGGAGCAGGGAAATCTGATATCTGGTCATCACTTGCATTGTGTACAGTCGGAGGACTGACAACATCAGCTCTTTTGATCCTTTTTATTCTTCCCGTGTTCTATTATCTGTTTTTCAAACTTCAGAAATTCATCACTTCAGCAGGGAGTAAGAAGGAACTACCTGCAACCGAATAGATTTCTTGATTTTTTATACCCCTGTTGATAATATTCATCGATAGGATAAAAATATGATACAAGAGAAAACAGGGTTCTTTAAAAAATTTCCACCCCAATTCTGGCTGGTTGTAGTATTTGAATTTTTCGAAAGAGGATCATACTACGGTATGATGAGTTTTATTTCAGTCTATTTTACAGATTCACTGAATATACCCAAAGAAAGTGTTGGAGTTATAAAGGGAGTTATCCAGCCTCTGCTTTATTTCCTTCCCATCATTTCTGGAGCTGTAGCTGACAGGTTCGGTTATAGAAAGATCCTGATGGTTGCTTTTGCCCTTCTGGGAGGGGGATATTTTCTTACAAGTCAGATGACCACCTACTCAAGTGTATTTATTGCCCTTGTGATAATGGGATTTGGAGCAGGGATGTTTAAACCGATCATTTCCGGTACGATCGCAAGAGTTACTGATGAAAAGAACAGTACACAGGCATTCGGTATATTTTACTGGTCAATTAATCTTGGTGCTTTTCTGTTTCCTCTTTTCCTTGTACCTTTTCTTAAAAGCCTCAATCCCGCATATGTAATAATCGCTTCTGCAATATGTACAGGATCTCTTATTATTCCTACAGCCCTGTTTTATAAAGATCCGGTAAAGAGAGATAAAGCTGATAAAAGAGAACAGGCATCACTGATCCAGACCCTTGCAAATGCATTTGAGATCATATATTCACCTCTTGTTCTCCTTCATAATAAATTAAAAAATTCCAGCTTATTCAGAAATCTGACATTGTTGATACTGATTGGTCTGATTGGTATCTCCCTCATTTCATATGTAAAGCCGGGTCGTACTGAGATAAAACTTCCGGTTATCGGATACGAATCAGGCTCTGACATTTTTCTTCTGGAAGTTGACAGAAATATGTCAGTAAAAGAGAACTATAAAATTAATATATCTGATAATAAAAAAACACTTAATTCAATATCGATCTATAAACCAGACCGGATTGGAACCTTTGAGGATGATTTGAGAAAAGATTCATTTGAGAAAAACATTGATCTCTCCGGATTTGATATTAAGAAAGCTATAGCCAGATCCTCAAGTAAAATAACTCTTAACATCTATTCAAGTAAAGAAACAGGTAACAAATTTAACATTTCAAAACCCGGAGATGATATTTTTGATATTGCTATAAATAAGCAATTATTCAGTGATACTGATATAGATCAGCTGCTCGAAGAGATTTATAAATATTCAGAACTAAAGGGAGTAGAATATAAAAATATTGAAGGGGCTCTGAACGAACTTGATGTAAGGCCGTTTTTTGTCCTGTTCCTGATGACAGTCATAATAATTTCGCTTTTTATTCTTCAGATTAACAGGAAAATATCTTCAATATTTCCTGTTGCTGCTATTGTTCTCCTCTGGGCAATACCGGGAATAGGATTGCTGGGCAGGATTATATGCACAATTATTTACATTTCAACTTTGTCTCTCCAGATCATAAAAAGAGATGATATTGATAAATTTACAGACCATGCAAAATTCCTTCTCATGATCCTCCTTTATTCAGGATTCTGGGTTCTCTATTTTCAGATGTTTGATTCAGTTTTATGGTATGTTCAGGCTTATGTTGATGCATCATCATTGAATATAGCAATTAATAAGTTTCTCGGACTTTTCGGAATAACTATAAACTGGTTCTTCGATGTTGAACATGTTACCGTGATCAATGCAGGTGTAATAATACTTCTCCAACTATTTATATCAAATATTGTAAAAAACCGGAAAGCTTTGCCAACTATGATGACGGGGATCGGAATAGCTACAATAGGAATGGGTATCCTGGCTATTTCTACTGATATTTGGATCTTCATTTCAGGTATTGTCCTTTTTTCAATCGGAGAAATGACAGCTCATCCTAAATTTATCAGCTATATAGGAATAACAGCACCTCCTGATAAAAAAGCAATGTACATGGGCTATCTTTTTCTATATGGTGTATTCGGGAGTTCTGTCGGAGGTATTGTCGGAGCGAAATTGTATGTTCATTTTGTAGACAATCTAAATCAGCCGAGGACATTGTGGCTTATCTTTTCCGGGATCGGACTTATGACAATAGTTAGTTTACTTCTATACAATAAATTTTTAGTGAAAAAAAGCTCTGAGTAAACCGGCCTTCATATATAAAATATGCAGCAGGTTTAAGGACTCAGGATTTTTTGAGTTCTTCCAATTCTATCTTGAGCCTTTTAAGGATCTTCCGAAGCTCTGCTTCATGACCGTATTCCTGCTCAGCCAGATCACTGAAAAGTTCCCTGGCAGGGCCTTCACGGAATTTTTTAACTGAATTCAGATAGAACTCACGAGCCGATATCTCTCTCGGGATAGAAATAAGGACTATCTCTATCATATCCTCCAGTTCTTTGATCTTCGATTTCAAATCATCATTCATATAATCCTCTTTTTCACTTTAATCTGATCTTAACCAGGCCAGGTGATCCTTC
>Ga0209013_10005293_pt1 | contig 11144 bp, 11 predicted proteins | sample Cruoilmetagenom2_FD_187291 | JGI IMG/M metagenome (GOLD analysis project Ga0209013, IMG submission 187291) | Oil polluted marine microbial communities from Coal Oil Point, Santa Barbara, California, USA - Sample 2 (SPAdes) (version 2) | ecosystem: Environmental > Aquatic > Marine > Oil seeps ...
GCGGACGCTTTCCGCGGGCCCGGCTTCAATCTCCTCGTCACTGCGTTCCTGCGGGGCTTTCAGCTCGTGCTGTTCCCGCTGGAGTCGCCGCCTTGCGCTCCAATCAACGAAATCCACTTTAAATAAACGGATAGTGAAATATGACAGCGTCACTTTCTAAAGCTCCTCCACTTTTAGTCATCGTGTAGAAGCTTTGGATAAGAAGAGAGGGGAACCATGGAATACAATGGTGAATATGCAGAAGATACAATTTCGGCTTTCATGTCCCCTCTTACTTGGATGAATGCTTCTCCATTCTTTTGAGACATTACTAGACAGGGTCTTATTTACTTCTAGTAACTTTTGTAGAAAAGAATTTCTTCTAAAAAATAAGCAAGCATTATTTAGTAGAAAAGAGGATGGCGACTGAAATTGTATCTTCAGGCGCACTTTACTATGTAGAAAAGGATCTTCTCTTTTATTCCCAAAAGCATTTGCCCTTTTCTCTTAGATGTTTTAGGGGAGCGACGGACAAACAATTGTAATAGGATGACCGAAAAGAATGAGGAGCTACGTGACGCAGTCACGTAGCTCCTCGAATTCTATCTCGTTTATTCTATTACAATAAGTTTGGTCCAAAGCGAACTGAAAACGACCAAATAGAAAAAGGGCACTTTAGCGGTTTTTTGTTTCACTTTATTTAGCTGAGGAGAAAAAGTCGAGGCGTATTTAATAATAGAATGAGTATGCAAATATTTTTGTAAGTGGAATTTGAAAATGAGCTTAGTTCTATTAATAATATTTACACTATCTTAATTATTGGTTAACTATGTACGCACACTGCCTTTACAATCGCCAAGTATTATAGGTAAGGATGGAGGAGCGGGTGATATTAATAATTAAAGTAGATTTACAAAGTACTGATATTCCATTGTCGAAAACAAACAAGAATTGAAGGGAGAGTATTAAAATGAAAAAGTTAACATTAATAGGACTTTTATTTGCATTAATAGCGTTACTAGTAGCATGTTCAAGTGAGGCAAAAGTAGAAGATACAAATGCGACAACTGATGAAGGTGAAAACAAAGAAACGGAAGTAGTAGTGGAAGAACCGAAGATTGAAGGAGAACTTCAGTTTTATACATCACAACCAGATACAGATGCAACAGCTTTAGTAAGTAAGTTTAACGAAACATATCCGGACGTAGAAGTGAAAATTTTCCGTTCAGGCACAGAAGAAGTGATTGGGAAGTTATTAGCTGAAAATGAAGCTGGAGAAGTACAAGCGGATGTTTTATTAGTAGCTGACAATGTAACATTTGAAGGTTTAAAGGAAAAAGATTTATTAGAGTCATATGAATCACCAGAATATAGCAATATACCAGCAGAATTCGTAGATGCAGATTTTATGTATGCTGGAACAAAAGTAATGGCAACTGTTCTTGCTGTTAATACAAATGAAGTAACAGAATTACCGACTTCTTGGAATGTATTAACGGAAGCTGTGAGTAAAGATTCATCTATTATGCCGAGCCCATTATATTCAGGAGCTGCAGCTTATAATCTCGGCGTTCTTACTCGTCAAGATGGATTTGGTTGGGATTACTATGATTTGCTAAAAGCAAATGGTGTTTCTGTTGTACAAGGAAATGGAGCAGCACTTAAAGCAGTTGCAGGTGGAGAAAAGTCTTATGCAATGGTAGTGGATTATTTGATCACAAGAGCAAAAGCAGAAGGTTCACCTGTTGAAATTGTCTATCCATCAGAAGGCGTACCAGTAGTTACAGAACCAATCGGCTTGTTAAAAGATGCGAAAAACAAGGATGCTGCAAAAGCATTTATTGACTTCGTTGTATCAGAAGATGGTCAAAAACTTGCTGCAGAAATCGGTTATACACCAATTCGTACGGGCGTAGAAGCTCCAGAAGGATTGAAAACAATCTCTGATTTAACTGTAATTTCTGCTCCAGTTTCAGAGTTAATTGAAACACGTGATGCAGATAAACTTAAATTTAAAGAAATGTTTGGTGAGTAAGAAGAATAAAGGTGGATCTTATACATGAAACATGCAATTACTCCGGAATTAAAGGAGAAAAAGAATAGTAGCGTAAATTCCAAGACAATAAAATGGTTTATCGGTTCTATGAGCCTGCTATTAATCGTGCTGCTGTTTTTACTACCAGTCATTAGACTTTTTATCATGAGCTTTAAAAATGATGATCAATTTTCTTTTATTAATTACACAACTATACTTGCAGAAGCATCGACCTGGTCGATGCTTCGCAATACTATTATCGTCGTTATTGGTTCTACATTATTGGCATTAGTGATAGGAATTACGCTTGCATGGATTATTGCGTATACAGACGTAAGGTGGAAAAAAGTGATGCAAGTACTGATCATCATTCCTTTTGTTATTCCATCCTATATTGTGACGATTGCTTGGACACAGTTTACCGGGAGTATTGATTTTATAGATATTAACTTAAAGAGTCATCTAGGAATTATTTTTGTGTTAGGTACTTCTCATTTTCCATTGGTTTATTTATTTACTGTTAATGTGTTGAAAAGAATCCCTAAAGAACTTGAATGGGCAGTAAGGTCCTCAGGAGGAAGCAAATGGGTCGCATTTAAAGAAGTAACGATCCCTCTAGCTTTACCGGGTATTGTTGGCGGTGGAATGATTGCTTTTCTTTCAAACTTAGACAATTTTGGCATACCTGCTATTCTTGGTATTCCTGCAAATATAACCGTATTAAGTACTGCGATCTATCAAGAAGTGATTGGTTTTGGACCAAATGCATTTGCTCGCGCGGCAACTTTGTCTGTGATTTTGGCAATTGTTGCTTTGTTAGGGAGTGGTTTGCAATGGTTTTTATTGAAAAAGTCGAAGGTGAATGAAACGGCGAGTGTAGACGATAGTCCACGATATACACTCGGAAGAAGAAAGAAATGGCTAGAAATCGTTGTTTGGATTTTTTTAGTTGGGATTAGTATTATCCCCTTAGTTTCGATGGTAAAAACATCTTTAATCCGTGCTTATGGACTAGAGTTTATTCGAGAAAATATTACGCTTAAACATTACCGATATGTTCTATTTGAATATGATAAAGCAATTCAATCAATGGGGACAAGTTTGAAGTTAGCACTTATTACTACAATCTTTTGTATCGTGTTTGGAACGATTATTGCATATATCAGAATGAGAAAACCATCTGTCATTATGCGTTTTGTAGAGGTAATTGTTGGATTCCCATACGCACTACCTGGAACGGTAATGGCACTTTCCATGATTTTTGCATGGATGCAACCAATTCCAGGCTGGAATCCAGGGATTTACGGGACAATTTGGATCTTATTAATCGCCTACATTACTCGTTTTATGATTTTACAAGTGAGGGGAAGTATGACTGCAATTTCGCAGGTTTCCATGGATTTAGAAGAGGCGGCACATGTATTTGGAGCGAATACATTAGATAAGTGGAAAGTGATTTTATTGCCATTGCTACTGCCTGGTATTATAAGTGGAGCATTTTTAGTTTTGTTAACTACTTTAACTGAATTAACTGTTTCATCACTACTATGGTCCAGTGGAACTGAAACAATCGGAGTTGTGATTTATAACTTTGAACAGTCAGGATATACGACGCATTCTACTGCTTTTTCTGTAGTCGTTTTAGCGATGATGCTTGTCCTAGCGTTAATCGTATACGGAATCCAGTATGTGTGGAAGTGGAGGTTGAACAAAGGATGAGTACGATTTTAAAGGATGTCAAAAAAACATTTGGAAATTTTCAAGCGTTAAAAGGCATCGATTTAACGATTGGCGATGGAGAATTTGTAGCAATTGTAGGACCTTCTGGATGTGGCAAAACGACATTACTGCGCTTAATTGCGGGTTTTGAAGAACCAACAGCAGGGCAGATATACATGCATGATGAATTAATCGCGAGTGCAACTACTTGTGTAGCTCCTGAAAAAAGAAACCTAGGTATGGTGTTTCAGGCTTTCGCTCTTTGGCCACATATGAAAGTGAAAGAGCAAGTTGCTTTTCCATTGAAATATCATCGATTTGCCGAAGCGAGTTTGAAGGAGAATAAAGCTAAGAGAGTAGAAGAAATGCTCATGCTTGTAGGGTTACAGGATTTTGCAGAAAGAATGCCTGGTGATTTATCTGGCGGCCAAAAACAACGCGTTGCTATTGCCCGAGCATTAGCACCTAGTCCCGCATTATTACTAATGGATGAGCCTCTTAGTAGTCTCGATGCAAAGTTGAGAATTGAGTTGAGGAATGAAATCCAAACAATCCATCGTAAAACAAACACTTCCATTGTTTATGTAACGCATGATCAAAGTGAGGCATTGGCAATGGCGGATAAAATAGTTGTGATGAATAATGGGACGATTGAGCAAGTAGGGACCCCTAAAGAAATTTACTTTACTCCTAGAACTGAATTTGTTGCAAGATTTATCGGCAAAGCAAATGTTCTAAAAGGTAGATGGCATGAGAATTATTTTTATCCTTTAGAAAAAGAAGACGTGAAATGGCAGGTACCTAATGTGACGGATAGCATGAAAATGCAATCTATTTGTCCAATTAGACCAGAGCAATTATCGTTAAGTAAGTCTGGAAATGGTCTTAGTGGTGTTGTTAGAAATGTATTATTTCAAGGGAGAGAAACACATTTCACAGTGGATATTGGGACAGCTTTGATTGATATAGTTGAGAGCATTGATGCTAGTTTTCAAGTTGGCGATCAAGTAATTGTTCATCCGAAAGAACAAAAAAGCAAACTCATGTGAAAGTTGAGTTTGCTTTTTACTAGTTATGAGTGCTGAATTGGTTTTTTCGCTCGAATATCACCGAGTAGAAATTTTCCGTGGGGAATAAATTTTTGAATGGCTATGGATATAATAATTGGGACGACTATGCCAAATGTTGAAAAGCCAATTATTTCGTATTGGAAAAAGTCATTCATTATTGTGTCTGTGAATAAATGTAAGTACATAATAGTGATGGAATGTTTCTCTAACTGTACAAGCCATTGTAATGGCATAATTTTTGTGATCCTTTGGAAAAACCCGATAATCATAACAATAAACGAAATAGGAATGATTAAATCTAATAATAAGTGATCGTACCTTAAAAATTTAAGACTAAGATGGTAATCGATAAACCCTAAATCATTTGCAACAATCGCACTGATTGCAACGGTTATTGAACTAAGGAACCATGGCAATGTTATGTTCTTCCAAACTGATTTTGCATAGTAGCCTATTGCAAAATAGACAACAGTCAATAATACAACATCTATATTCCAGGGCATTGGAATTGTTTGAGAAGCTTCATCAGGTGCACCACCAATAACATGCATAGCGAAAATACTTTCTAAATGAGCGACTAAATAGAATATTACTAGCAGTGTAATTTGTTTTATTCGACTTAAATACTTTGTCATCCACATAAACAATAAATACGTGAAAAATAGTGTAGTTATAAACCAGAATACGCCATAAGGCCCTCTTGCAAAGCGACCTGCAATAACGAGCGACCATAAGTCTTGTAAGTACCAAGAGAAATCAAAGTTTCCTGTTGCTATCTCAATGCTATATCGAATAGCTGTAATGACGAAAAGGAAAAATAAGTAAGGAATCATTAGCTGCATAAGTCTTTTTTTAATGATTGCTTTAGATGATTCATTTTTTGCAATTTCTTTAAAGAATAATCCACTTAATAGGAAAAAGGCTGGCATGTGAAACCAGTAAATATATGTAATGAATGGGAAGTTCAATTCTTTAGGATAATGACCGATTACAACTAAAATCATCAAAAATCCTTTCAGAGCATCTACCCATATTAATCTTTTCTTCTGCATTGTTATTCCTCCAAAATATTTCCCTATCTATTATACTGTAAATATAAGCATAAATTGTATTTCAATTGAATGACAAAAATAAGATAGGGGGAATTGATATGAGAATAGTTTGTTTTGGAGATAGTATTACCGCAAGAAAAGAAGGCTATCCATCTCCTGCATTGACATATACACTTGGCTCTAAACGGAAGAAGGATCAATTTATCAATTCCGGTGTTTCTGGTAACACGACGGAGCAAGCTAGGGTACGTTTCCAACAGGATGTATTGTCTAAACGTCCTGACATTGTCACGGTTTTATTTGGAGCGAATGATTCTTCTGTACATAAGTTTGTAGACCTGGAAACGTTTGAACAAAACATAAGGTATTTTACGAAGGAGATTGGACCGAAGAAAGTCATTCTTATTTCGCCTGCTCCAGTGGATGAAGCACTTCAGCCAAATAGGTCGAATGAGCAATTAGCTAAGTATGCACAAGTTGTTAAAGAAATTGCAAATGAAACAGGCAGTTACTTTATTGATTTTTACAGCTTTTTATATTCCAAACCGGATTATAAAGAGTTATTAGTTGGTGAAAAAAATGACGGTTTACATTTTGGAGAAGCAGGATATGAAATATTGTCAGATTTGATTGTTCAAAAGTTAAATGAAATAGATAAAGAAAAGCCAGGACTTTTTCGTAGATTGTTCAATAGATTTGGAAGATATTAAGAACTTCTTAACAGATAAGAAAGTATAAAACTTTTACTATGTGTGTGTCTGGCTCCAGCGCCTGTGCTCCTGCGCAAAGCTCGTCGCAGAAGGTCGTTGCGCCTCGGGGTCAAATGTGAAATCGCTGCGGTGGCTGAGGAGCTGCCTCCTGGGCCTGCACGAAGCAGGTCATGTCTGTTATGCCACAGGATGTGGCGTTAATAACAGACCTACCCCATTCCCCATTTGCCTGTCGGGGCAGAGATAGGCGCTTGCGCTTTTCTTATTGTATTTTTTCTGTGAATTTGGAAAAGATATGATAAAGGAGCTGATGTGTATGTTGGAGTTAGAAACAGATCTTGAAGGAAAGATGACTAATTTTGGTGACTTACGTAATCGTATTAAAAGTCTTGGTTATTCAATCGGTGGAAATTGGGATTATCATAAGGGCAGCTTTGACAACGTTTTATGGCGTGAAGGAGGGGAGACCATTTACTTAAGGCTTCCATTTGAAGTACTAGAAGGTGATTTGGATCATCATGCGGCGTATATTAAGTTTCAAACTCCTTATGTCATTAAACATGTTGTGAATGTTGGAATGGATAAGGATGAAAATTCATTGCTTGATGCTACTGGTTTTAACCAATTCCAGAAACCTGCTGATCCGGATGGACGCATAAGAAATAAAAACAAATGGGCGCATGCAGGGGAACAAGCTGTGGAACATGTAGTGAGTTTAATACGTGAATGATTACATTTATAAAAGACCGTTTCGGATAACTAGCCGAATCGGTTTTTTAAAGAAGGCTATGTTAAAGGTTATGGTTGATTTTGTATAGAAAAAAGAGATTGGAGAAGCATCTCCAATCTCTTTTTTTCCTGTCTTGTTTACTAACGCTCCCGTTAGAGGCGAAAATGATGATGAGTCCCATTAATACAATAGGAGGGTCAACTTTCTTCGCTATAAAATGAAAGAGTGGCAAACCTAATACATACAAACCACTGATTGTAATCGCACAGCACTTTATGTTCTTTAACGCCTTTACAGATATTTCCGTGAACGCTGTGTTCTCGGAAATGTACCGTAAAAGATTGAAAGCCTGATAGAGAATAAGGTAAATAGGCACAGCCGCTCCATACATCACGATGAAAACGAGATATTTCATTGGGGCAATATTTGGATACAATTTTGCTACGAAATTTGCCATATGGGGCACTAAAAATATGCACAATGCAAGAACTGGGATTCCTATAAAAATAACTGCTAGCTTTAAAAAGAGTGTCGTAGCTTGTTTCATAAAAGGTACCTCGTTAATTAAATTTTCTCAAACCGTTAATCATTTTTTGGCTTAATATCTGGTACATTTTTTAATGGCTTTTGAAGTGCATCCACAATGGCTGCGATGATACTTGTTGCTAAAATACCCATTAGACTTAGTGATATAGGACCTGCTGCATCATCACCTGTGAATTGAGCATGCACCCTTAAATAAACTATTGCTAACAAAATGAAGAAAATGACAGTAAAAGCGCATTTTTTTATTACCTTCAAAGATTGAAGAGATAACTCAGAGAAGGCATTGTTCTTTTCGATATAGGTTAAAAGTTTAAATACTTGATACAACGCTACAGAAAACGTAATACATATTCCATATGCACATACCAAAAGTGGATATAGCGAATAATCACCTGGTCGCTCTATCGCGTCTCTTCTGGCTGCTTCAGGTAACAAAAATATACACACGGCAAGCACTGCAATTCCAATCAGAAAAATTATTACCTTTAAGAAAGTGGTTGAACCTCGTTTAACATTCATTTAAAACACCTCACTTATTTAATGACAACATGATTTTATCATAACATTTATTGTTTAACAATAAAATATTGTTGTTTTTTATTATATTATTATTGTTACTGAAATATCCTTTTAATTTTGACAAAAATAAAAAGCATTTCTCATTACAAAGAAATGCTCTTACTTTAAAATGTTAAATTTACAACTTGTTCTACAAAACTTCCAAATAGTTTAGCCTTCACTTTATCCCATGAATTGTATGGCAAAAAGAAGTTGTCAGAGCCTTAAAGAATAAGAAAGTATAAGAATTTCATCGACATAGAACGAAATTTGTACGATTTATCCAGATCACTATGATTTATTTCTCGTTTATTCTATTACCATAAGTTTTGTCCAAAGCGAACCGTAAAAGTACATATAGAAAAAGGGCGCTTCTGCTTTTCTAAAAAGATAATAAAGTATATAAAATTTCTGCGGTGGCTGAGGAGCTGCCTCCTCGCAATTCCCCATCTGCCTGTCAGGGCAGTGATAGGCGCTTCTGCTTTTCTAAATTCACTTCCATATACCCCATACTACCATTCCTCGACATTATTCTTTATAATAGAAGCAAATAGATTTGTACTTGAAAGGAAAGCGACCGATGATATATGAACGAACAATTAATTCGGAGCAGGAGACGGAAATGCTTGCTCTTCAAATAGCTGATCAATTAAAGCCTGCGGATGTGCTAACTTTAGAAGGTGATCTTGGAGCGGGGAAGACGACGTTTACGAAAAGTGTGGCAAAAGGTCTTGGAATTACGCGCAATGTAAATAGTCCAACCTTTACGATATTAAAGCAATACGAGGGTAGGCTTTCTTTGAATCATCTAGATGTATACCGTTTAGAGGGGACCGACGAGGATTTAGGTTGGGACGAGTTGTTCTATGGGGACGCGGTAAGTATTATTGAGTGGGCCCATTTAATAGAAGAGGATTTGCCACCTGAACGATTGGCGATTCAGATTAAACGACTAGGTGAGGACAAGCGAATGTTTACGTTTGAGCCTTTTGGAAAACGATACGAACAATTATGCGAGGAGCTTTTTGAATGATTTGGTTAGGGATAGATACATCACAAACACCGCTTTCGGTAGCAGTTGTGAAGGATGATCAAGTACTTGCAGAGTATAAATCATCGATAAAAATTACCCATTCAATTGGAACAATGCCAGCGATTGAAGAATTGCTGAAAAAAGTAGATATTCAGCCCAGTGAATTGGATGCAATTGCGGTTGCGAATGGACCAGGATCATATACGGGTGTAAGGATAGGTGTCACAATAGCTAAAACACTTGCCTGGACTTTAAATATACCGATTTTTTCGGTTTCAAGTTTACAACTATTAGCAGCGAATGCACCATACTTCCCAGGAGTTGTATGTACCATCATGGATGCTCGTCGTGGTAACGTATTTGCAGGGATTTATGTGGACGGTGAAACTGTGCAAGAAGCGCATATGTCACTTGCAGAATTATTAGAAACAGTGGGTGAAATGGGACAACCGGTTTTATTTGTTGGAATGGATGTTGCGATACACTGGGAACAGATAAAAGAAGTGCTTGGAGACAAAGTGCAACGTGCAAATGCAGCTTTTTCTTTACCGAGTGCTGCTGTGCTAATCGAATTAGCAAAAAACCAGGAAGCAACCGAAGTACATTCAGTTGTACCAGAGTACTTGCGAATTACAGAAGCAGAAGCAAACTGGATGAAAGAGCAGAAGAAAAATGGTAACTAATGAGCTTATTACGTATAGAAAAATGACACTTGAGGATATTGACCAAGTGCATTTAATAGAAGAAGAAGCGTTTACAATTCCTTGGACAAAGGAAGCATTTGAGCATGAGATGACAACGAATTTGTATTCATACTATATCCTTGCTGAAACAGAGGCTAAAGAAATCATTGGATACTGCGGAATGTGGATTGTACTGGATGAATGTCATATTACGAATGTAGCGGTTGCAGAGCGTATGCGAGGAAATAGAATTGGTGAGGGCTTAATGCGGGAAGCAATTCGTATCGTGTTAGAGCAAGATGTAGTACTTATGACGTTGGAAGTACGTGTAACGAATGATGTGGCGAAAAATTTATATCACAAGCTTGGATTCAAAGATGGCGGGATACGAAAAAATTATTATACTGATACACGAGAGGATGCTCTTGTAATGTGGGTGGAATTTAAATGACAAAAGATCAATATATATTAGGAATTGAAACGAGCTGCGACGAAACAGCAGCTTCTATAGTGAAAAATGGGCATGAAATTATTTCAAATGTTGTTGCTTCTCAAATTGAAAGTCATAAGCGTTTTGGTGGAGTTGTGCCAGAAATTGCTTCTAGACATCATGTAGAGCAGATTACAATTGTTATAGAAGAAGCATTAAAGCAAGCGAATATGACGCCAAAAGATATAGATGCAGTGGCAGTTACAGAAGGACCAGGACTTGTTGGAGCGCTTTTGATCGGTATAAATGCAGCGAAGGCTTTTGCATTTGCGAATGGACTTCCATTAGTAGGTGTACATCATATCGCTGGGCATATATATGCAAATGCACTCGTTCAACCGATGGAATTTCCACTTTTAGCGCTAGTCGTTTCAGGTGGTCATACCGAACTTGTAGTTATGAAAGAAGATGGCCAGTTTGAGTTAATCGGAGAAACGCGCGATGATGCAGCGGGTGAAGCGTATGATAAAGTAGCGCGTGTACTAAATTTACCTTACCCAGGTGGACCTCATATTGACCGATTGGCGAATGAAAGTGAT
>Ga0209013_10005294_pt1 | contig 11142 bp, 10 predicted proteins | sample Cruoilmetagenom2_FD_187291 | JGI IMG/M metagenome (GOLD analysis project Ga0209013, IMG submission 187291) | Oil polluted marine microbial communities from Coal Oil Point, Santa Barbara, California, USA - Sample 2 (SPAdes) (version 2) | ecosystem: Environmental > Aquatic > Marine > Oil seeps ...
CGACCGAACGGCGTCTCCAGGATATTCAGATCTGTGCCCGCCGTAGCTAGATCTTTTTCATCGGGACCGAGATTGAGCTTGTCCTGATACCCCAGTACTTCACCGTTTGCATCAAAGAGATAAGCCCGGTTACGCACTTGCTCGGTCTCGGCATCAACGGTATACAGGCTGCCACCCAAGATGGCCGTACCATACTCTCGCGCGAGCCTGCCAAACGTATCTAGATAGACATTGAGGAGAGCATCGTTGTTCTTGGCCAGGAGCCGAACCAGACTGCCGCGAAAGCCCCCTCCGATTGCGCCGGCAGCGGCGCCCGAAACACGCCCCAGACGCCGGCGCACAAGACCTGCTGCGGGCCTGTTGCCCTGGTCCGCTCGCTTGATGAAGCCCAGCTTGAATCCCGAAATCAGGGGGGGGGCCAGCATCAAACCGGTCAGCTCGGGGAAGATAACTAGTTGGGCTGCTTTGGCCCGGGCTTGGTACAGAAAGCGACTTGCTTCAGCCTCGAATTCCTCGCGGGTGTCCATGATAGCCATTCGTTGCTGGACACAGGCAACGGTCATGTTCTCCATTGGATCCTCCTCTATCCATAGTGTGTTCCCATTATAGCATACTTTCAGCGGCTAGGCTACTTGGCACTTTGCCAAAATAGTGGTATAATAGCACAGTAATCCGGTCGGATGATGAGATAGGAGATAAAGTGAGTAGTCAGCGAAACCAGTTGACAGATTGGCGCAGTGAATTGCTGGAATTGATGCACAGCGTTAGTCTTGCGACAGATTTCCGCGATGCACAGACTCGTCTCCTCGAAAGAGCCAGTCGCCTGGTGGTGTGCGATGGCACCTCCTTGATGTGGCTTCAGGACGATCATCTCCAGGTGCGGGCAGGCAGCGGGCCAACAGCACCCCTGCCAGGTCTGACGCTGCCAGTGAGTCAGATGGGAGCCGCTCGCGCGGTCCTGGATGGCGGTCGACCCGTAGTAGTGTCCGATACGCAGGATGATGTACGCTGGAGCCCTGTTCCAGGAGAGGAGCGAGTGCGATCCTGGCTTGGGGTTCCACTATCCTTGGACAGCCGCATCATAGGGCTCTTGGAGTGGACTCACCTTGAGGCGTCGCATTTTGACGACGCCGAGGTCCAGCGCGCGGCCGAGGTTGCCTGCCATGTTGCACCCATCCTTTACCGGGCGCAGCTTGTCGATGACACGCGCCAGCGCCTCCGCGAATTCATCGAACCACGCTTGACTACGTCGACTCAACCAGTTGACGTGGGTACGGAGCTGATGCCCTTGGTGCGAGAGGCTTTCGATTCTACGGGGGCCGGGCATGCTTTTGTCTTCCTTTGTGGGGCGGGCGGGGACCAACTGCGTTGCGTTGCCGCCCTGGGCGCTCAGCGAGACCAGCTCAGTAGGGCAATCCTGCGTGGCGATGGCAGCCTTTCCGGCTGGACCGTACTTGCTTGCCCTTCCTCCGACCGGAGTACCGGTGCTGCTACTCTGGGTGCTGGTACTTCCGATCAGGAAAAGATGGCGAGCCTTGGTATAAAGAACGTCCTCATTCTGCCCCTTCGTGCTGGAGGCGAGTCAGTGGGCATGCTGGGAGTCGCCGAACCGGGCAACAGGCACGGCTTTGGCCAGGATGCTGTCCGGCTCATGACGCATTTAGCCAGCAAAGCCTCAGTGATCGTAGAGCGGAGCTATCGGAAGGCACCAGAATTGGTCAAGTATGACTATGAGATGGTGCTGCAGTCCTCGCCACTGGGGGTCGGGGTGCTCACCGTGACTGGCGATATTCGAGTTTGTAACCCGGCTCTGGCCTCGCTCTTGTCCCCTTCCGATCACTACCTGGTCGGTCGCAATGTAGCTGATTTCTTGATTCCAAGTGATGCTCGGCGCCTGCTCCATGCTCTGGAGGAGGTGTCCATAACTGGGCAGCGCCGGCAGGTGGACAGCCGCGTCGCGCTAGTCCAAGGGCAGGAGCGCCATGCGCGGATGTCCCTCGCTCTGGCGCAGATTTCGGACGATGCAGGCGGCAATGTGGTCATGATGGTAGAAGACGTGAGTTCGCTGAAAATACTTGAGGAAGAGCGTGTCGAGCACCTCCTCGAATTGCGCGAGAAGCATGCTCAGCTCCAGCAACTCGACCGGATGAAATCTAGCTTTGTATCTAACGTCTCCCATGAACTGCGCACTCCTCTAGCTGTTATCAAGCTGTATGCAACTCTAGCTCGCAAAGGTCGTTCGGAGAAACAGACGTTTTATTTGCAGACCATCCAGCAGGAGACCCATCGTCTAGAAACGATGGTGGAGAATATTCTGGACCTAACGCGTCTCGATCGCCAGACTCTGAATGTACACCAGGAGATGCTTTCCGCAGAGGAGATCGTGGCTCAAGTACTGGAGGTCTATGAGGAGACGGCGAGCAACCGCGGCATCGAGCTGATAAACCGCGTCCGCGCCCAAGTGCCGCCTCTATGGGCCGACAAGAACCATTTCATCCAAATGCTGACCAATCTCCTGGACAATGCGCTCAAATACACGGCTCGCGGTGGGACGGTGTGGGTGGCAGCACGCTCGATTGGTGGAGATTCCCGTCGGATGCTAGAGATATCCGTTGGCGATGGTGGTGTCGGTATCCCGGAGGATGAGCAGGCAAAGGTGTTTCAGCGTTTCTATCGAGGGAGCAACAACACACCAGGCTCGACGGGCACGGGCCTGGGATTGGCGATCGTGAGGGAGTTGATGCTGCAGCATGGAGGCAAGGTCACCCTTGAGAGCAAGGTTGGAGAGGGAAGTGTCTTCGCCCTGCAGTTCCCCCTCAGACCGCCGGTGGGCGACCGGTAGAGAAGGCTGGATGCTGGCGCCAACAGCCCCGGCAGCCGCTCGCGGCCCGTTGGCTGCCCCCGAGCAGGGCACTGGCATGAGTACAGGGTCAACCCAGGAAGGGAGAGTGATTGCTATGCTCAAGGTACTACTCGTCGATGATCATGCCGTTTTTCGTGAAGGCCTGCGCAGCCTGCTGGACCTGGAAGAGGATTTTGACGTCGTTGGTGAGGCCAGCTGTGGGGATGAGGCATTGGCGATGGTAGCGGATGTGGCGCCTGACGTGATCCTTCTGGACCTGCACCTGCCCGACGGCAGTGGCGCGGACTTTTGCCGCGACCTGCTCCGTATGAGCCCCAAGTCCAAGGTGTTGATTCTGTCAGCCTACGATGACGAAGAAGAGGTGAGCGCCGCGCTGATCTCTGGGGCTTCAGGGTATGTTCTCAAGACCGTTAGTGGCGAGCGACTGGCTGACAATATCCGGTCGGTGTACCGAGGTGAGGTGCTTCTGGCGCCATCGGTGGCTGCCAAGGTGGTGCAGCAGTTGACCCGCCTCCAGAAGGAGTCAGGTCGTCAGGAAGAAGCCCTCCATGCCCTGACGCCACGCGAGAAGGAGGTCTTTGAGCTAGCAAGCCGGGGTCTCAAGAACGCAGAGATTGCGGCAGAGCTCTATCTGAGCGAGAAGACCATCAAGACGCACCTGCGCAATATCTACAACAAGTTGAACCTCGCCAGCAAGGCCGAACTTCGTCTATTTGCCATGAAAATGGGCCTCGTTTCAGAACTCGGGTTTTGATTCGGCATGGTGTGGTAGTATTTCTTGATCGCATGCCGTAATCCATAGGTTCAGAAAATCTACCTCCTGACATCCTCCCTGGGGTGGATATCATCTTTTGTCTTCCTATGCTATTATGGTAGCGTGCGCACCGGAGTTTGGGCGTTGCAACCGGCCTTTCGACACCACTAGCAAGTGGAAGACAGCAATTATGAGCAATGGCAGACGACGGATTCTGGTGATCGGCCAGAGTTCCTCCATACTGGAGGGCGTAGCTGACCTGCTGCAGTTGGTTGGCTATCAAGTGGACATGTCATCAAGCTGGGTAGGTTCAGACCACCCTATGCGTGCGGTGGCGCCAAACCTCGTTATCGTGGACCTCTCCAGCTCAGTGTCTGACGGTCGCCGCATTTCCGAGCAGGTCCGCAAGATGCCTCACTGGTCGAAAGTACCTTTTCTCTTTGTGAGTTTTTCCGCTGATGACCAAATCCGTGAGCTTCGGCGAACAAGCCGCAGCAGTGAAAATGGTCACATGTACTACTACGCTCATACACTCTTGGGCATGGACGGGCTGCTGCAGGAAGTTCAGGCTTGTCTGCACTGAGTGCAAGCTTCCAAGTCTCTTGCTTGGAGTAAACTGGGGCCCCGCCATCCACAGGTGGGGTTTTCTGTTGTCTTGTCCGTAGCCACAGAATTGAACCGCGATGAGGATTTCCCGCGCCTTGGGAAGAGCGCCGGGTTTGAGTAGTGCTTTTCTTCCCTTGTTCAGTTGAGACCAATGTGTAACAATGCCCCGGGGAAACAAGCAGGGAAGCCTCAGCGCCGCCCACGGCCGGTGCTTCGAGAGGTGGGGAAATCATGGTCGATCACGATGCGAAGGAAAAAATCCAATCCAGGTGGTCCTCGGTGTCCACGCATCCCATGACAAAGCCTGGAGCCATTCTTGCCGGGCGGTCCACAGCCATTATGACCGGCTGGTTCCTTATGATGATGGGGGCGATTCTCACCTTTACGATCTGCGGGGCGATAATCGGAATCCCCCTGTTTGCTTTTGGCTTTCTGTTGGTTGCGAGAGGTTTGTTCTGAGCGCAGACGATCTGCAGGGTATTCCTCGATCGCGCCAGATGCTCCGGGGCTATCCCAGGATCGTCGGCGGCGCGCGCTGGACAAACGGCAATTCTGTTGCCTCTCTGCTTGACGGGTTCAGAACGGTTCCGTGTGTAGGAACTCTCCCTGGCCGGCGGCGCCTACAAAGGCGCCGTCTTGCACGATACTCTCCCCCTTTGAAAGGACGGTCACTGGGTAGCCGCGAACCTTCCAGCCCTCGTAGGGGCAATAGTCCACATTCTGGTGCAAGGTTTCGGCTGAGAGTGTGGCCTGGCGTTCAGGATCAAAGATCACCACATCTGCATCAGCACCCACGGCCAGTGTCCCCTTCCGCGGCGCCAGCCCAAACCGGCGCGCCGGTTCCGTGCAACATGCTGCCACCCAGCGCTCGAGGCTCAGGATCCCAGGCCGAACCCCATGGTTGTAGGTTAGGGTCAGGCGGGTCTCAATTCCCGGCGCGCCACCCGGAATAAGGGCAAAATTCTCGCGCCCTCGCGTCTTTTGCGTCTCATAGAAGAAGGGACAGTGGTCGGTGGCAACCATATTGACCTCGCCGGCCGCCAGGCCGGCCCAGAGCGCGGCCCGGTCCGCCTCGGTGCGAGGCGGGGGTGCCATCACAAACTTTGCTCCCTCGAACCCGGGACGACGGTATTCACGCTCATCCAGGAGCAGGTACTGAGGACAGGTTTCAACCCACACAGTCTGTCCCCGCGTGCGGGCTGCCCGAGCTTCCTCAAGGCCTAACGCGCAGGACAGGTGGGCCAACACCACCGGGGTGCCGGTAACACAGGCAATTGCCAGCAAGCGGTGGATCGCCTCGGCTTCCATCAGCGCGGGCCTGGTGAGGGGATGGTTCTCGGGGCCAGTGTGCCCCTGCGACAAGGCCTGAGCGGTCAGGTAGGCGATTGCGTGGTGGTTTTCCGCGTGGACCAGCACTCGCCCACCCTGTTCTCTGATCGCCGCCAGCGCCCGGAACAGACCGCCATCGTCCAACCGTATGCCCTCATAGGCCATGTACAGCTTGAAACTAGCCGAGCCGGCTTTGATCGAGTCGGGGATCTGGGCTAAAGTCGTGTCGGCGGCATTCCGCAGAGTCATGTGCAGACCATAGTCGATCGTGACTCTATCATCAGCCTCGGCACGGCGAGCAACGAGCGCATTCAGAAGCGGTTGGTCCGGTTGGGGCTCGACAAAGTCTATCACTGTGGTCGTACCACCGCAGGCGGCGGCCACAGTACCACTGTAGAAATCGTCACTTGATGTAGAATCGCCCACTGGCATCTGTAGGTGGACGTGCTCGTCCACGGCTCCTGGCAGTACCAGCATCCCTGTCGCATCGATCGTCTTTCGCGCGGTCAGCCCTGTGCCCACGGCGGCGATCCGGCCCGCCGTGATGCCCAGGTCAGCCCGTGTGCTTGCCTCTGCTGTGACTAACCTACCGTTGACGATGGCAACGTCGAGCATGACTCCTCCCTCTCTACCAATTCTCAATCTGAATCCCGAATGTCCTCTGGCTGATGCCAGCCGCCTGGGATCCTGGTACTGTACTATACTCCACAACCTGCTGGCTGTCAATCGGGCCGGACAACTGAAGGGCAGGCCGGTTTGGCGGGTCGTGGGACTGGGTTCCAGGCTTGCGACAGTCCAAGGACCATGCTATACTCCGTGTCTCTGCAGTCTGTGGGATGATGCTTGGAGGGGGAGGTGATCAAGATGGCAGCGTGGCACGAGCAAGACCGCTTCTGGGAGACGATGCCGATGTTCAGAAAGCATCACTGGGAAGTCGCTTCGGAAGAGGTTGATTCGCTCATCGCGCTCCTGGGCATCGAGTCTGGGGCGTCCGTCCTTGATCTCTGTTGCGGCGTTGGCCGCCATAGTTTGGAGCTTGCCCGGCGAGGCTTTCGGGTCACCGGGGTGGACCGTACCGATGCGTACCTCCGAACGGCTCGCACCAAGGCTACCACTGAGGGTCTCGATCTGGCGTTGATCCAGGAAGACATGCGTGCTTTCGTGCAGCCAGAGTATTTTGACGCAGCCATCAACCTGTATACCTCCTTTGGCTACTTTGAGGAACTTGCTGACGACCACCATGTGGCAGGCAACCTGTTCAGCTCCCTCAAGCCTGGTGGCAGGCTGGTCATGGAGATGATGGGCAAAGAGGTGTTGGCCCGCATCTTCCAACCCCGCGACTGGCAGGAACTACCGGACGGAACCCTCTTCTTGCAGGAGCGCCAGGTCAACCAGGACTGGACCTGGATGAAAAACCGCTGGATCTTGATCCGTGACGGTGAGACGAGTGAGTATGCCGTTGGCCATCGCATCTACGACGGAGCAGGGCTGAGAGCGCTGCTCCTGGACGCTGGATTTGAGTCCGTCAACCTTTGTGGAAGCTTGGACGGACAGCCCTACGATACAGGCGCTCGTCGTCTGGTGGCCGTGGCCACAAAGGCTGCACGATGAACAATTTCTGGCAGGGCCTGGGCTTTGGCTTGGTCTTGCAGGTTTCTGTCGGTCCGGTGTGCATCGCGGTGCTACACAAGGGGCTAGCGCAAGGGTTCCGCCAGGCTTTCTCGATGGTGTGTGGTGTCGCCTTGGTGGACGCCTTCTATATCGTGCTGTCGCTCGTAGGCATCTCAGCCATTCTGCAGGTCGGCCCTGCCCGGAAAGCAGTCGGTCTGGCCGGGGCGTTGCTGTTGTTCTACTTTGGCCTGCGATACCTGCGCGCGCCAGCGCATACGGTCCTGGTTGAGCGCCAGGATGAATCGCCCTTCAGGAGTTTTGCCTACGGTGTGGGACTGACTCTGACCAATCCCTTGACCATTCTCTTCTGGGCTGGTGTGTTGGGGGCGATGGTGTCCACCCGGACAGTGCGTGGGAATGACGGGCTTGCACTCTTTGCCCTTGGCTGCATTGCTGCGACGCTTCTCTTCTTGACTGCTGTGGCCTTGGCTGGCCATTCGCTGGAGCGCGTGCTATCAGACCAGCTTTCAATGTGGCTCAATCGGGCCGTAGGTGTGTTCCTGATTGGCTTCGCAGTCAAGCTGGGTGCTGATCTAATCTTGTGAGAGGGGTGACCCAATGATCTATGACAATCTCTGCGAACTGATCGGCCAAACGCCGATGCTACGACTCAACCGTCTGACTTCTGGTCTGGACGTCCAGATCCTGGCCAAACTGGAGACATTCAATCCTTATAGCCTGAAGGACCGACCGGCTCTCTACATGATCGAGGAGGCCGAGCGCTCGGGGAGGCTGCATCCAGGCGGCACGATCGTCGAAGCCAGCAGCGGCAACGCAGGGGTTGCCATGACGTTCATCGGCCGGCTGAAAGGCTACCACGTCGTCATCTGCATGTCTGAGCTGATGAGTGATGAGCACAAGCAGTTGTTGCGTGCTCTGGGTGCTGAACTGGTCCTTACTCCGGCCGAGCAAGGCATTCGGGGCTCGCGGGAAAAGGCCCAGGAGATGGCATCCAGCTTGCCCAATTCCTTCTACCTCGAGCAGCACCACAATCCAGCCAATGCCCAGAGCCACCGCGAAACCACCGCGGAGGAAATCTGGCGAGACACCGGGGGCCGAGTGGACATCTTTGTCCATGGCCTGGGGTCCTGCGGCACCATGACCGGCGTAGCCAGTGCGCTCAAAGCCCGCGACCCGTCACTCCTCTGCATCGGCTTCGAGCCGGAGGGCGCAGCGCTTCTGTCACAAGGACAGTTTCGGCCGCACAGGCTGCTGGGCATTGGCCCAGGATTCGTGCCGGAGCTCTTTGACAGGGAACTCATGGATGACATCGTCACCGTTCGTGTGGAGGATGCCTTTGCCACCTGCCGCGAGATCGCGGCCAAGGAGGGAATACTGGTGGGCATCACATCGGGAGCGTCGGCCTACGTCGCTCTAGAGTTTGCCCGGCACCCGGAGAGCGCTGGGAAGACTATTGTCATCATCTTTGCCGATGCCGGACAGGGCTACCTCAGTGTCGAGGGTCTCTTTGATGTGTAGTCAGACACAGGCTAGAGTGCTGCTCTTTTCCCTTGGGCTGCGCCTCTTCCTGCCATACCGCCGGTTTTGTCATCTTGGTTGTTCTGTGCTACACTTTTGCGATTGTCTCGGCTGCGGAGGACAGGCTTGATACAGAGACCCGTGACTGTCACGCTTCTGGTTTTGCTTATCGTGGTGGCCTCTCTGGTTCGCATTGTGGCGGCGCCGCTGCCTGTGCCGCCAGCTCAAGCTCTGGGCCAGATATCTTCACCCCGTGACCGCGCAACGGTCCGGGGTTTGGTTCCCGTTGAAGGTAGTGCCACCCATCCCCAATTCCAGAAATACGAACTGCACTATGGCCCGGAACCGAACCCCAATGACCAGTGGGCGCCCGTGAGCGGTTCGCCTTTCACCGTCCCTGTCGTACAGGGCCGGCTGGCGCTGTGGGATACAACCATTATCCCCGATGGACTCTACAGCCTTCGCCTGCGGCTGGTGCGCGCCGATGGCAACTATGATGAGTACCATGTGAGGGGGATTCAGCTTGCAAACTCCAGGCCCACCGAGACGCCAACTCCAGAGATGTCGCCCACGCCAGCCGGACCAACGGAGACGCCTACTCCTACGCCGACGGTCGTCATCGGCGTGCCGACCTTGTCCAGTCCAACGCCCAGACCATCGACCACTCCTTTGCCTACCGCGCCACCCTTGCCAACCTCTGAGCAAGTCAATCTGCCGTTTCAGAATGTGGGCGATGCAGGTTGTTGGGGAGTGGGAGCTACCATCGCCATCTTTGCCGGGCTTGGGCTCTTTTTCGCCTTCAAAGCGGGGTTGGTCACCCTCGTACGTTGGTTCTATCGACGGGGTCGAGAAGCCTTGGGGTTTTATGAGGACTGAGCTGTAGGCTGAACCCTCTTCGAACAGCGCTAGCCTTCGTCTCGAGGGCGGACTTGACCCTACACAGGACTCTGGGCGAGTTTTTGGACAGGTCTCTACTGCTGGGGTGCAGCAGCCTGTCTGCCAGGAACAAGAGCATCATGGACAAGCCAGTTTCGTGCAGTCATCCTGATTTGGCAACTGGGAATGCAGGCGGCTCCCTGAGGTTGGTAGTCGGACTGGGCAATCCAGGGCCAGAGTATGCTGACCATCGGCACAACCTCGGGTTTCGAGTTGTAGAAGCGCTGGCCCATAAGCATGGGCTTGCTTTCACACGGCACAGGGGCAAGGTGCGCGTAGCTGAGGGCGAGATCGGTGACCAGAACGTCATTCTTGCCAAGCCGCAGACCTTTATGAATCTGAGTGGCAAAGCTGTGGCCCGCGTGAGCCGTCGTTTCAAGGTATCTCCGGAGCATGTTCTTGTGGTGTGTGATGACCTGGATCTTCCCCTGGGACGCTTGAGGTTGCGTCCCGAAGGTGGTTCAGGTGGCCACAACGGAATGCGCTCGATTATCGACATGTTAGGCACGCAGTCCTTTGCCCGGCTGCGAGTTGGCATTGACCGTCCTCTTGGGCGAACGGATCCGGCAGACTATGTGCTCCAATCCTTTGCGGATGATGAAAAAGCTATCGTGGCAGAGGTTGTACGGCAGGCGGCAGCAGCCATCGAGTGTTATTTGACAGACGGGATCTCTGCTGCGATGGACAGATGCAACCGCCCGGCGCCCTGCGCTGAGGAGCATCGTCAGGAGACATAGGCGTGAACCTTGCTGGACTCTTGCCCTTCATCGATGATGTCCCTGCCTTTCAGCAACTGGTGGCCAATCTCCAGCAGAACCTATCCGATTTCCTGCAATCGCCCCCCCATGAGGTAGGACCCTCGCTGCAGGTGCAGGGCTTGGACGTCATTTCTTCTGCACGCCCATATCTACTTGCCGGCCTGTACCGACAGCTGGACTGTCCTATCCTCCTCCTCACTGCGCGCGCCGAACGGGTCAACTTCTGGGCAGAGCAATTGCGCGTCTGGAGCGGTTCTGATGCGATCTTGCCCTTTCCCGAACCTGATGCGTTGCCCTACGAGAGGGTTTCTTGGTCGCGGGAGACTGTCAGTGACCGAATATCGGCGCTGACCACACTGATGCGCTGGCGACGGTCTAAAAGGTCTGGTGAGCCGCCTCTCATTGTCGCTTCGGCACGGGCCCTGGTACACAAGACGCTGCCAGTCCGTGAATTCCGTCTGGGATTGCGCGAGTATCGCCTTGGGCAGGAGATTGACCTTCAGAGGACCCTCGCGATGTGGGTGGCGCACGGCTACCGGCCAGTGGCCGTGGTAGACGAGCCTGGCACGTTCAGCCGGCGCGGCGGGCTGATTGACGTCTTTCCACCCAATCTGTTATCTCCAGTGCGCATTGAGCTCTTTGGAGACGAGATCGATAGCCTGCGCATCTTTGATCCAACCACGCAGCGCTCTCAGCAACAGATAGAGCGATTCACATTGTCACCTGCTACTGAAGCCCTACCTCGT
>Ga0209013_10005295_pt1 | contig 11142 bp, 9 predicted proteins | sample Cruoilmetagenom2_FD_187291 | JGI IMG/M metagenome (GOLD analysis project Ga0209013, IMG submission 187291) | Oil polluted marine microbial communities from Coal Oil Point, Santa Barbara, California, USA - Sample 2 (SPAdes) (version 2) | ecosystem: Environmental > Aquatic > Marine > Oil seeps ...
CCAAGATATCAGGACGGTTGGTGGCAGCAACCACGATAACGTTGGTGTCCGTCTCAAAGCCATCCATTTCGACCAGGATCTGGTTGAGCGTTTGCTCTCGCTCGTCGTGCGAACCACCCAGCCCTGCACCACGATGGCGGCCGACAGCATCAATCTCGTCCACAAAAATGATGCATGGCGAGTTGCGCTTGGCCTGGTCAAAAAGATCGCGAACCCTTGCAGCACCCACACCAACAAACATCTCGACGAATTCGGAGCCAGAGATTGAAAAGAACGGGACACCTGCCTCACCAGACACTGCTTTGGCGAGGAGGGTTTTTCCCGTACCGGGCGGACCCACCAGCACAACACCGCTGGGGATACGGGCCCCCAGAGCAATGAACTTTTGTGGTTCTTTGAGGAATTCTACAACCTCGGCCAGCTCTTGCTTGGCTTCGTCAACACCCGCTACATCATCAAAAGTGACTGTCGGTTTCTGACCGGTGAACATCCGCGCCCGGCTTTTGCCAAAGGATAGCGCCTGATTGTTGGTGCCCTGCGCCTGACGCATCAGAAACATGAAAAGCACGGCCAGAAGAATAAAAGGGAGAAAGCTGCCCAGGATGGCCATCCATTTCCCCCAGGGACTGGGTGTCTCGACTTGGATATCCACCTGGTCGAGAGCAGAAGAGTCCACACCCATCGCCACAAGGGTCTCGGTGACATCTACTTCGTCTTCCTTGCGAGATGTGACGACACTTTCATCCTTGTAGGTCACCTCCAAGCCATCATTCTTGACCGTGACCGCATCTACTTTCCCCTCGTTGATGTCAGCCACCAACTGGGAGATCGCGATTTCCTCTTGCCGCTCGTTCGTCGGGAAAACCCCAAGTATCAGAGCACCGGCAGCGACCAGAATCAGCAGATAAACCAGTGCTCCTCTCCAATTAATATTCACTTCCAGCCTCCCAAGAAATTGCCCTCACAGTGTACTACAGCCTGCCTTGAAAGCCGTAAGCTAGACTCCGAAAGCCGGAACCTCGCTTGCTCTGATGGATTGTTCGACACCATGAAGGTGTCTCTATGGACTGCGTGCAATCCAGCCCCGAGTCCTCTGAGCACAACCGCCAGATGCGCGCGAAGGCTTGGGCCCCTAGGCCGGCGACCAGGTACAACGAGACCATTGAAGATTCCAACGAGGTCACGTTTTCGGTAGCCTTGACCTTCTGATAGCCTGGTCGCTGGGCGCAGAGACTGTCCGAGTGTCGATCCTGCACAGGCAGGCGATACGAGGAAGGCGTGGTCCCAACCGGCGGGACGGTATACCTTCGATAGACAGAGCGCCACAACGGGATCAAGCCCATGACGCCAACAAGCCCGACAATAACCAGAAAGATCATCAGCCAATCCACGCCTTCTGGCTCAGCAGTCCAGGTATCTACCCGTTCAGATCGATGATTTTGTTGCGCTGGCGGACGTGCAGGTGGCGCCGGAACCACCATTCGATAGTGGCCCTTCTGCACCTCTCCGAACTCAAATCTCTCCTTTTGCACATCCATTCTGCTTCACCCGTCCACAGCAACCTATTGTACACCAAGTCCCATCTTTGAACAAGGTGGTAGGCTGCCGTTGATTGGTACAAGGTGCAAAGGTCTGGTATAATGGCGCCATGTCTCGGAGAGTGGGTGCGTCTCAGCGGTCTCTCCCACGGCGAAACGGATGGAGCCTAATATGCGAGCCAAGCTGATCGTTAACCCCACATCCGGACCGTGGAACACGCAGCGCGAGTTACCGGCTGTCCTAAGCCACCTGCAAGCCCATGACTGGCAAACGAGCCTGCATCTGACCGGCCGGGCCGGCGAAGCAACCGAACTGGCTTGGCAGGCTCGAGACGAGGGCCTCGATGCTGTGTTCGTGGTTGGCGGTGATGGCACCATAAACGAGGTTATCAATGGGCTGGCCGAAGGGCCGGTAGCCCTGGGCGTCTTGCCAGGGGGTACGGGAAATGTCTGGGCCAAAGAATTGGGTCTGCCCACCCGCTCGCCGCGCCACATGCTGCCCCTCGTCGATTCAGTCAAGGCCTTGCTGCCAGGCACCATCCGGCGTATTGATTTGGGAAAGGTAAGATCTAGCGATACCGGACATTATTTCCTACAGTGGGCCGGCCTGGGTCTGGACGCCGAGGTGACCTACGCCATGGAGCCCCGCACGCGCCGCCAGCGGAGGTTGGGTGTCCTGGCCTACGTCGTCGCCGGTGTAACCATCGCAGCCAACATGGCTGGCGTTCGGAGTCGAATAACCATTGACGATCAGCTCATCTACCGGCGGTCCATATTGATAGTCATCAGCAACTCCCAGTTATATGGTGGGCTGGTGCGTATTGCCACAGATGCGAGGCTCGATGATGGACTTCTCGATGTGAATATTTTCGCGGGCACGGGCTTTGGCTCTGTGATCAGGACTGCGCTGGGTGTGATTACCGGATTGCACGTCCACGATCCCCGCCATAGCCTGTACCTGGGCCGTACGATCCGGATTGAGACTGACAAGCCTATGGCCGTCCACGTAGATGGCGAACCGTTTGGCACGACCCCCTTGGAGTGTGAAGTAGTGCCCCGCGCCCTGTCAGTCCTCATCCCACGGGACATCCGGCCCAACTTATTCGCCAACACGGATGACCAGGGCCTTGCTGTTTAGCCGTTTCCTCTGGATGCCCACCCATGCCTGAACTGATCGTTCTGGGCACCGCGGCCTCTGTCCCCGACGCGGCACATGACACGGTCAGCCAGGTGGTTTGCGGCCCCAACTGGGCAGTTCTGATTGACTGCGGAGGTAGTCCACTCTACAAGCTCGCTCGAGTCGGGGTAGAGATTTCATCTATCCAAGCCGTTGTCCTCACTCACTACCATGCTGACCACATCTATGGCTTGCCCTTGCTCATCCAGGGTCTGTGGCTCAGCGGGCGCGAGGATCCACTGCCCATTTACGGCCCCATGGAAACCATTGACATCGCTCGCAGCCTGCTGGAGACATTCAGCTTAACCGAACGAGCGGACATGTTTACCCTGGAATGGCATCCTGTTCTCCTACGCGAGGACCAGCAGGTTCTGGACGTGGCGGAGGTGCGGATTACCGCCACGCCTGTTAACCACAGGGGAGTGCAGGCCCTGGCATTTCGCTTCGAGAACACCGAGCCTGTCCCTGCGAAGGCAGGGGGGCGGGTCATTGTCTACTCGGGGGATACGGAGCCTTGTCCAGCCCTGGTCAGGCTGGCTTTCAGCGCAGATCTTTTGATCCACGAAGCAACTGGGGAGCACCCTGGCCACTCATCACCTGGCCAAGCAGCTGAGATCGCCCGTGCAGCGAGTGTAGAAGAGCTGGTTCTCATCCATTATCCCGTGCGGGATGTCAACCTGGAAGCTTGGCTCCGGGCGGCTTCTGCATTCCCTGGCCCGGTGAGCCTGGCCCGTGATGGTGACAGGTACCCTCTGTAATCCCTCAGCACACACTGATCAGCAGATCACCAGCATCGGAGTCACTGTCTGCGGGCAAGTGACTATCATGAGACTGCGGCTCTAACCTGCTGGATGGTGTAGCTGGCCGCCAAGCTGTGGCGATTGCAGGTAGTCCGCGTCCCCTGGAGAGTCATCCTGTATGGAAGCGGGCAAGCTGCCAGTTTCGCGCCAGAGCAACTTTATGGTATAATGATAAACTGGAGATAACATGATGAAGATGATGTATTTGTTGTTGATCCGCCATGCCGAGAACGACTGGGTGGGCGAACGATTGGCAGGCTGGACACCGGACGTTCACCTCAATGACAAAGGTCGCGCGCAGGCCACGGCCCTTGCCCAGCGGCTATCAAGGACGCCGCTGCGGGCCATCTACAGCAGTCCATTGGAGCGGACCCTTGAGACGGCCCAGCCGCTGGCCCAAGCTCATGGTCTGACCGTACAGGCCCGCGAGGAGCTTGGCGAAGCCGGGTATGGCAGCTGGACAGGCCGGGCGCTCAAGGACTTGAAGGAAGATGAGCTGTGGCCCGTGATCCAAGTCTATCCCGCCGGAGCCCGGTTTCCCGATGGCGAGTCGATGCGTGAGGTCCAAGCCCGTATTGTGGCCGAACTGGATGCCATCCGGGATGCACACCCTGAACAAACAATTGCTGTTTTCTCGCACTCGGACCCGATCAAGATGGCTGCAGCGTTCTACGCCGGTTTGCCGCTGGACCTTTTTCAAAGATTGACCATCAGTCCGGCTTCGGTAACAGCCTTTGCCTTCACACGCTTTGGCCCCCGTCTGTTGTGTCTGAATCATACCGGCTCCTTGCCTTCATTCGCGATTGAGGAGCATTCGATGCAACCAGATCACGAGGAGCACTGACCATGCCCAATGAGGTCTTTGATTTGAATCCGGTTGATCGCATCACCGCCGATGCCATCGGCGAGCCAGGAAAGAGAGTATTCTACATTCAGGCTCGCAAGGGAAACCGTTTGGTAACGGTGATCTGTGAAAAGGAGCATGTGGCTGCCCTGTCCATGGCTGCCGACCAGGTACTGCTCTCGCTGGTCGACGACGATGCCGGCGCCGTAATCGATCCGGATCCTGCTCTCAAAGGCGGCATGGATCTGGAGTATCCAGTGGAGCCGGTTTTTCGCACGGGGCAGGTGAACCTTGGGTTCGACCAGGTCAGCGAACGGCTGGTGCTGATTGTTTACGAGCTCTTGGATGAGGATGACAATGCGGAACCGTCAGTGGCGCGGCTCTGGGCCTCACCAGCTCAGATGCGCGCTTTTAGTATCCACGCGCAGGAAGTGGTTGCTTCGGGGCGTCCTACTTGCAGTATGTGTGGCGAGCCCATGGTACCCGAAGGCCACTTTTGCCCTCGCAGGAACGGCCATCGGACGTGAAAGCCACCGAGCAGGTGGGGACGGTTCCCGTCCTCGCCCTCACGCCCCATCGCATCCTTCAGTTGCTCTCAGAGGGAGAGATTGAGATCGAAGGTCTGATCCCGTGGAGTTCCAACGCCACGCTGCTGGTAACCGTCCAGGACGATGAATACTCAACACTGGCTGTCTACAAACCGCAGCGTGGTGAACGCCCTCTGTGGGATTTTCCCGCCGGAACCTTGGGCAAGCGGGAAGTAGCCTCTTACCTGGTGTGCGAGGAATTGGGTTGGGGCTTGGTCCCGCCAACGGTACTGCGGCAGGGTCCCTACGGACTTGGCTCGGTCCAGTTTTTTGTCCACACTCAGCAAGATGCCCACTTTTTCACCATCCAAGACGATGCCGCCTATGCGGATGACCTGATGCGACTGGCCGTCTATGACGTGATCGCCAACAACGCGGACCGAAAATCCGGCCACTGTCTGGTAGGTCACGACGGGCACTTGTGGGCCATCGACAACGCACTGACTTTCCATGCCGAACACAAGCTGCGAACTGTAATCTGGGATTTCGCAGAACAGCCCCTGCCAGCCGAGGTGATGGCCAGCCTCCAGGACTTGCGAGAAGCACTTGGCGAATCTACAGCCCTGCTTCAGGCCCTCGTTCGCTTGCTGAGCGACGACGAATTGTCCGCGCTGCGCCATCGCGTACAAGTGCTGATCCAGGCAGCGCGTCTCCCCAAGCCCGGGCCAGGACGCAGAGTCCCCTGGCCACTGGTATGAAGCCGGGCCTGGGGATATGCCGGCCATTCATTCCGACTCCCCGTTGAATTCCAGGCATCGAACCGAACCAGGAGGTAAGCTATGACCGTGACGATCGTGGTGGGAGCCCAGTGGGGCGACGAAGGAAAAGGACGCGTGGTGGACTATATGGCGGCGCAGGCCGACATGGTGATCCGCTTCCAGGGCGGGGACAACGCCGGGCACACGGTGGTCAACGATTATGGTCGCTTTGCCCTGCATCTGATCCCTTGCGGCATTTTCTACCCTCACGTGCGCTGCCTGCTCGGCCCGGGGACCGTCGTCAATCTGGACACGGTCGCCGAAGAACAGTCCATGCTCCAAGCTGCGGGCGTAGAATCCAACAACTCGTGGATTGACATCCGGGCCCATCTCATCTGGCCCTACCACCGCTTGCTGGATGGCGCAGAGGAGGAGCGCCGCAAGCGAGACATCGAGGGCGCTGAGGAAATGGGGACGACCCGGCGGGGGATTGGCCCGGTCTATGCGGACAAGCACTCCTACAACGGCATCCGCGCCGGCGATCTCCACCACCCCGATTTGTTGAGACAGCGCATTGAGTTGGTTCTGCCTCTCAAGAATCGAGAGCTGGCCTTCTACGGTTTGAGGCAGTTCGCCGTGGACGAGTTGATGGATCTGGCCGCTGCTTGGCGAGAACGACATGGCGACAGCATCGTAGATACCTTTCCCTGGGTACGCGATGCGGTGCAGGGCGGCCAGCAAGTCCTGCTGGAAGGGCAACTTGGGATTGGACGGGACATCAACTGGGGGATCTATCCCTACACCACCGCCTCCTCGCCGACGGCCGGCGGGGCATGCCTGGGCGCCGGCATCCCGCCCAGCGCCGTCGACCGGGTATTGGGCGCGGTCAAAGCCTATTCGACCTCGGTGGGAGGCGGGCCATTTCCCACAGAGTTACACGATGAGTCGGGTATTAAACTCCAGGAGATCGGACGGGAGTATGGCGCGACCACCGGTCGCCCGCGGCGATGTGGCTGGTTCGACGGTGTGGCTATTGGCTATGGAGCTTGGATCAATGGCTTCACAGGGATCGCCGTGACCAAGCTGGACGTATTGGACCATTTCGATGCCATCCAGATCTGTGTGGGCTACCGGCTGGGCGATCAGGTGCTGGACTATGTGCCTGACACTGCCACGCAGGCTTTGGTCGAGCCTGTATACGAATCATGGCCAGGCTGGCAGAGTGATACAAGCGGCTGTCGCACCTGGGGCGACCTGCCGGGAGCTGCCCGCGCTTATCTGCGGCGCATCGAAGAACTGGCCGGTGCGCCGATCCGCTTCGTGTCAGTGGGCCCGGAACGCCCCCAGATGGTGATTGTGTGATGTCGAGCCGACCGAGTCCTAGCTCTCATGTTGATTCCAGGGGTGCAAGAGCCGACAGAGGACAGGGAGGACGTTTCATCCAGGACCTTGGAAATGGGCTACTTCTGCGCCAGGCGACGCCGGAGGACGCCGAAGCGCTTGTGGCCTTTCATAGCGACATGCACCGCGAACCCGGGGCAGAAGGACCAGATGTGGGAATCGCAGCCTCGACACGGGACATGATGAAGGGCAGCCACCCGACATTCAAAGCAGGTGACTTTACCCTGGTAGAAGACTCGAGTACGGGCGCGATTGTGTCCTCTATGTGCTTGATCGCTCAGTCTTGGACCTATGGAGGCATCGAGTTTGGCGTTGGGCGGCCAGAACTGGTGGGCACACACCCTGATTACCGGCGGCGTGGCCTGGTACGCGCCCAGTTCAAGACAATCCACCAGTGGAGCTCACAGCGAGGGGAGAGCCTACAAGCCATCACCGGCATCCCCTGGTACTACCGGCAGTTCGGGTACGAGATGGCGCTGGCGTTGGGTGGCGGGCGCCTGGGCTACGGGTCCCACGTACCCAAACTGAAAGATGGCGAGGCGGAACCGTACCATGTGCGCCTGGCAACAAGAACCGACCTGCCGTTCATCACTGAGGCGTATCAGCGAGGGTGCCGGCGCTCCCTCGTGTCGTGCATCCGTGACGAGGTTCTGTGGCAATATGAACTCGCAGGCAGAAGTGAGAGAAGCTTCGACCGGCGCGTGCTATGCATCGTAGAGACGCCTACAGGTAGGCCGGTCGGTTTTCTTGCGCACTCGACTGCACTCTGGCGGGGAAGATCTGCCGCAATCTCGTATGAGCTTGAGCCAGGGATCTCCTGGCTTGCAGTGACCCCAACGGTGATACGCTACCTGTGGGCCAGGGGTCAGGAGCACGCGGTGCGAGACAAGAAACAAACGCTGGCCACATTTGCCTTTCTGTTGGGAGCGGAGCACCCGGTCTACGAGGCGATGCACGCTTCGATGCCGCAGACCGCCAAACCCTATGCCTGGTACGTACGAGTGCCTGACCTGCTCGGTTTCATCCGGCGAGTAGCCCCGGTTCTGGAGCGCCGGCTAGCCAGTTCAGTGCTGGTGGGGCATAGCGGAGAACTGAAGATCAGCCGCTACCGTGACGGATTGCATTTGAGCTTCAAGCAAGGACAGCTGGTTAGCATAGACCCCTGGCAGCCGGCAGGCGCAGAGGACGGTGGCGCGGGTTTTCCCGATCTCACCTTTCTGCAGCTACTATTTGGCTACCGGTCCCTGGAGGAGCTCAAGTACGCTTTTCCGGACTGCTGGACTTTGAACGACGAGGCGCGGGCCCTGCTAGAGGCGCTGTTTCCGAAAGAACTATCTAACGTGTGGGGGCTGGCTTGAGCCGAGAACTCGTTCTCAAAGAAGGACAACCGCAGCTCAGTGGTGCCCAGCGTAACTGGTTCATTGAATAACCACTCGGCGATGACCAGTCAATGTGTGAAGGAAGGGAACAAGAATGGAGCACGAAGCAATTGAACAGACAAGGTGGTCTCTGCAAGATCTCTTGCCCACCACCACCAGCCCTGAGTTCGATGGGATCCTGGCCGAGCTGGAGGATACCGTTTCTCAACTGGAAGCAAGCCGGGAACAACTCTCACCCAATATCCCGGAGACGGACTTTTGCCAACTCATGGTCCAGGTGGAAAAGCTCGCCACCTTTACCAAACGCCTGGGCGCCTATGCCTTCCTGTGGTACGCCGAGGACACGCAGCACCAGGATGCCCTGGCCTTTCGAGGTCGCATGGAGCGAGTTCTGACTGATGTTCAGAATCGGACACTCTTTTTCACACTGTGGTGGAAGGGGTTGGACGACGGGCCCGCCGAGAGGCTGTTGGCCGCAAGTGGCGACAACGCCTACTACCTGGAGTCGCTGCGCCGCTTCAAGCCCCACACATTGTCAGAGCCGGAAGAGCAGGCCATCAACCTGAAGGACGTCAATGGGATCCAGGCATTGGTGACCGTGTACGAGATGCTGACCAACGCCTTTGTCTTCAAAGTGGAGATCGATGGCGAGGTCAAAGAACTGGGCCGTTCCGAGCTCATGGTCTATGCCCGCGATCCGCGTCCCGAGGTACGCGCCGCTGTTTACCAGGAACTCTACCGCGTCTATGGCGAGCAGAGCACAGTCCTGGGTCAGATCTACCAACACGTTGTTCGGGATTGGGCCAGCGAGCAACTGTCGCTCCGCAAGTATCCCGCTCCCATCGCTGTACGCAACCTGGGCAATGACATTCCTGATGATATCGTAGATACCCTCCTGGAGGTCTGCCAGGAGAACGCTGAGCTTTTCCAGCGCTACTTCCGGCTGAAGGCTGGCTGGCTAGGTGTCGACAGGTTGCAGCGTTATGACATCTATGCCCCCCTGAGCGCCTCGGACAAGGCCTATCCTTTCGATACCGCGGCCAACATGGTGCTTGACAGCCTGGGCGGATTCTCGCCACTCCTGGCCGAGCACGCTCAGCGCATCTTTGTCGAAAACCATCTTGATTCGGAGGTACGGGCCCGTAAGGACACGGGTGCGTTCTGCGCCAGCGTGCTGCCGGGCGTCGCACCCTGGGTACTGGTCAACTATAACAGCAAGGCCAACGACGTCGGAACCTTGGCCCACGAACTAGGTCACGCCGTCCACGGGCTCATGGCTGCGGACCACACGCCCTTGACCTTCCACTCGTCTCTGCCCCTGGCCGAAACGGCTTCTGTCTTTTCCGAGATGCTGCTCCTCGAGCGCCTGCTGGGACAGAAATCTGACCCAACCGCACGGCGGGACATTCTGGCCCACTTTGTAGATAATGCCTACGCCACAGTGATACGACAGGCCTTCTTTGTCCTCTTTGAGCGTGAGGCCCATGAGCTAGTCCAAGAGGGCCAGACAACTGGTTACCTGGCCGAAAGGTATCTGGCCAACTTGCGGGCTCAGTTTGGCGATGCGGTGGAGATAAACGACGAGTTTCGCTGGGAATGGGTATCCATCCCACACATTTACCACACCCCTTTCTACTGCTATGCCTACAGCTTTGGCCAGCTCTTGGTATTGGCGCTGTACCAGCAGTTCAAGCAAGAAGGCGCGTCTTTCATCCCCAAGTATCTCAGGATCCTGGCCTATGGCGGGTCAAGGAGCCCTGCCGACATCCTGGCAGAGGCAGGCGTCGACATCACATCGGACGCTTTCTGGCAGGGCGGCTTTGATGTGATTGCAGAGATGATCCAGGAACTGGAGACTCTGGCCTAGATCGGGCTGAAGCAAGCGATTGCGGATTGCAAAGAACGGCGGTCTATGGTATAATGTACCTGCAATCGTGCGCGGACGCGTTTTCCTTTGTCTGAACTTGTCCCCCAAGGAGAGAGTGGACGAATAGAGGAAAAGAAGCAGGGATACCTTGGAGATTGAGGCCAAATTCCAGATCCCCGACGAACAGACGTTTCAGCGACTGCTGGAGACAGGCACCCTGGCCGGATTTACCCTTGGCCCAGTGTCCATCACTGATCTACACGACTGCTACTTGGAAACCAAGGATTGGGCAATCCGTGCTGGGGGATATGCCTACCGGCTGCGCCAAGCAGGCAGTATTACGCTGGCCACGGTCAAGGGCCTTGGAGGGACCTGCGGTGCTATCCACCGCCGGGAGGAACACCAAGTTGAGCTGCCTGAGCCCCAGCCACCTCAGAAATGGCCTCCCGGTGCCGCGCGTGACACGATGCTGCGCCTGTGCGGCACCAAGGAACTGACCACTCTGTTTGCGGTCAGACAGACCCGGCACAGCCGCCGACTCTGCGACGGCGACCGGCTGGTTGCCGAGTTAAGCTTGGACCGAGTGTGCGTTTCCCGGGGAAACACAGCTACCTCCTTCTTGGAACTGGAAGCGGAGCTGATTGCTGATGGCCGTGAAGAGGATCTGGAACAGCTCGGAACAGGACTGCAGGTAGGTTGGGGGCTGGCCCCGGAGAGCCGTTCCAAGTACGATCGGGGATTGGCCCTCTACGACCCAGGGACGACAGGGCCAGAGGCAGCCCGTCGAGTCCAGTTTTCCGGTCAGTCGCCACCCACACCTGCCGTGGAGATATCGATGGGAGACCAAGTCC
>Ga0209013_10005297_pt1 | contig 11141 bp, 9 predicted proteins | sample Cruoilmetagenom2_FD_187291 | JGI IMG/M metagenome (GOLD analysis project Ga0209013, IMG submission 187291) | Oil polluted marine microbial communities from Coal Oil Point, Santa Barbara, California, USA - Sample 2 (SPAdes) (version 2) | ecosystem: Environmental > Aquatic > Marine > Oil seeps ...
TAGAATTTCTGGCCATCCTGGAAACTCGTCGCCCTGCCCGCCTTAATCGTTGTTGCATTCGCCGCTGCCATGGGAGCAGGACTGTGGATTTCCGCATTGAACGTCAAATTCCGGGATTTCCGCTATATTGTCCCATTCATCGTTCAGTTCGGCCTTTATATTTCGCCGGTTGGTTTCAGCAGCAGTGTTGTTCCCGAACAGTATCGTCTTTTATACTCTATTAACCCCATGGTCGGTGTAATCGATGGTTTCCGCTGGGCTATTCTCGGAAGTGATGTTTCGTTTTACCTCCCTGGTTTTTTACTCTCCATAGGACTTGTTGCATTGTTACTTATGGGAGGACTCTGGTTCTTCCGAAAAACAGAACGAACCTTCGCTGATATTATTTAACACAATGTCTGATACAATAATACGGGTCGAGAATCTCGGTAAAAAATATCTGATCAAACATCAGCAGCAGGGCAGCTATACTGCCTTGCGAGATGTTATCACTGATAAAGTGAAGTCATTTGGCAAGAGAATAATATCTCCATGGAATCATAAACAATCATCGACAAACTCAACATCAGAGGAATTCTGGGCGCTCAAGGATATATCCTTTAAAGTAAAGCAAGGTGAAGTGATCGGTATTATCGGACGAAATGGGGCAGGGAAAACGACATTACTTAAGATCATTTCGCGAATTACAGAGCCTACCAAGGGACGTATCCGTATCAACGGAAGAGTGGCCAGTCTTCTTGAAGTCGGCACCGGTTTTCACCCTGAGCTAACCGGACGCGAGAATATTTTTCTCAATGGCGCCATCCTGGGAATGGGAAAATCCGAGATAAAAAGGAAGTTTGATGAAATCGTAGCCTTTGCTGAAATAGAAAAGTTTTTAGACACACCGGTCAAGCGCTATTCCTCCGGCATGTATGTACGCCTGGCCTTTGCTGTTGCAGCCCACCTTGAACCTGAAATATTGCTTGTTGACGAGGTGCTGGCCGTAGGGGATGCAGCATTTCAGAAGAAGTGTTTAGGAAAGATGAGAAATGTAGCTAAAGAAGGCCGCACCGTTTTATTTGTTAGCCATAATATGGCAATAATAAAAAATTTATGTCAGTCGGGTATTTATATTCAATTGGGAGAAATCGCTTATCATGGTTCTGCCAAACAAGCAGTCGACTATTATATTAAGGAAAATCTTGTAAAAGAATATAGCAATAGGATAGGATATTCAATTGATAAAAAAGCACTTATGAAATGCCGAACCAAAGGGCTTGAGATAAACAATGTAGAGATCCTTAATCTTAGCAACCCTGGTTTACCCGTCGCATCTGGCGATAACATAAAAATAAAAATTTATTACAGTGCTTCACTTATGTTTATTTCTCCGGCTTTTATTTTGATGCTCAAAGACCAAAATGGTGTAGAAATATTCCGGCTGAGCAATATGCCAATTAGCGGCTATATTATTAACAATTTGTTTAAAGATGGTTGTGTTGATTTGAAAATCAAAAGCCTTCCACTGGTAAAAGGAATTTATTATATTGATTTAGGATTTGTCAGGGAATCAGTAGAATGGTATTTTCGTGCTGAAGATCTAATAAAGCTTGATGTAAAGGGCAAGGATATTTATCACAGTGGACTTGAATTAGATAGAAGTCGAGGAATGATTTGGATTGAGCACTCATGGGAACATGGTAAAATATGAGAATTGTAGTTTGCCTAAATATTATCGTTTGGGGTACAAATATGTTTAAGAAATCCAAATATGCCTAAATTTTTTATACTTTTTTCATAATACTCAGTCGCAACTTTTGAAAGGTTCCTTCCCTCCAAATCCTGTTTTCTCGATATTGCGAATAACTTCAACGCTTCCTCCATTGCTGCCTTACAAGATCTGTCTCTAAACTGATCCCAATCTCTTGGGTTCATCTTAATGATTTCAGATAGAGGCATACCTCCAAAATTTTGGAAAAAGCCAAGCCTCTCAAGCAATGCATCACATTCTCTTTCAGCGAATTCAAACCATTCCTCCGTTTCAAAGTGCTGCCACCCTCCAGTTCCAGGCTTAACCACTAAACTCGCCAGTTTATCGATGTCAACATTTTCAATCTCGGCAAAAGTTATCATTCTTTCTATCGTCTTAGCGGGCTTAGCTAAAATGTCTTGTTCGAAGTCGATACTGAAATCACCCAAATGTTCGCCCATCAGTTTGCTCAATCTCCACAGAAGGTAATGTCTATGATATGATGTCTTTACATGTGAACTAAAAAGGAACGGAAAAACAACGCCTAAAGAACAGGACCAGGTCATGAGTTCATAATCGGTATTCAAAAAAGGATCCATACAGCACTCACGAGGTAAATCTCGAACCATTGAAAACCATTGATCTCTGGGATTTCGAAAAAGATGAAGAATCTTTGCCTCCGGAAATTGCTTTCTGAGCCATGGCAAACGAAAATCCATCCGGTTGAATTGAAGTACAGGCAGTTTGTTGTTTGTTGAAGAAATAAGAAAATGAATATATCTTGCTAAATCTTCAAACTTACTGTTTTCTTCCAGAAAGAGTCTATTTACACCAAATTCAATACGGTGAAATACTTCCAGTTCATCCAGTATCGGCAAATATTCATCCCAATAAGAATTGACCCCAACATGACTGGGGGGAGGAAGAGAGTTGTGCTTGATATGTGTCAGCAACAAATCATGACATGGTTCATAATATGCATAGCAACTTTGAATATTGTGAAATATATTCCACAATAATGTTGAACCGCTTCTAAAGCGGCCTGTAATAAACAACATATTTTCAGGCATGTTCTTTCAACCTTCAGAAGAGAAGTGATTATCTCAACATGTATTTTGAAAAGTCAAACTTAATATTATAGAAAAAAATAATGCATGATTACATTGTAATCAAGATTTTTCTTTTTTGTTTATCTGAACCGATGATTATTTCAGGCAATCGACTCAATGGTATTTTTTCCACAGAAAGAAGAGAAAACAACCCGGAATGTTCGCGAAGCAATGAGACAGCCTGGGGAAGATACATGCACGGCACTGGAAAAGCGTTCATAAGCTGAAGTCTTTTGAAAATGAGCATAGAAGTATCTATTTTGAGCTTGTTTTCTCCTGAAACTGCAAAAAGGCCAATATTGACAATTGTTGAATTATAAGGCAACAGGCCCAAATAATGAGCAATATAGCGGGCAGGAGCAGTATGCAAAACAACAATTCTTCCTGGAAGACCTGATAGCTTTTTCCTCAACTTGGCAGGCGCAGCAATGGTCTTGCCAGCAAAAGTATGCCAAGCAAAGTGTTCACCTCCAGTCTCATTAAGGCAAGCAACTATTTCGGGACGTGCTTCACGGTTTAAAACACCCTTTATATTTCCCCCAAGAATTTTAGCAGCCAGAAGTGATAGTGCCCCGATAAAACCACCTCCTACAACAAAAAAGTTATCTCCTTCCCGCAGCCCTGCAAGATATAATGCATCCAAAACAACTGTGAGCGGTTCGGCAAAACTTGCCAATTCTATGGAAATAGCCGGATCTACTTTGTAAAGCAACCTTTGATCCTTGACAAGGAGATATTCAGCGAATCCTCCCTGTTCAACTGTAATCAAATTGTTGCATGTCCTTGGACTTCCATTGCGGCATGAAGCGCAGGTGCCACATGGAATGGAAAGCGCTACCACCACTTGATCCCCAACAGCAAAATCGAAGACTTCCTCTCCTATCTCGGCAACAGTTGCAACAATTTCATGCCCGAATCTCTTCCATTTCTTGGCCCAGATTTGTGCTTCGACAAAGTCACTGCCGCATACTCCGCATGCGTCAATTTTTAGCAGTACCTCGGTTTTCCCAGGCCTGACTTTGGGAATATCTTTGACTTTGACCCTGTTTTTTCTTTTTACAAAAGCAGCCTTCATTATTTACCCTTTAACCCAAATTAAACCTTTTAATTCCTTTTTCATATATCGCCATTAGTCGGGAAAGATACAGCTTTCCGTTATAGTATTTACATACCCTGTCATAAGCCGCCCTCCCCATTGCCTCCAGTTTCTCCATATCTGCCAGAGCCTGATCAATTTTTTGGGCCAAATCACGTGCATTACCGGGATCAATAAACCAGCCTGTTTCGTTTTCTTTAAGCCAGTCCTTTATGCCCCCAATGCGTGATCCAATTACAGGTTTCATGTTGGCATATGCTTCCAAACCAACCAGACAGAAATTTTCGAGCCATACAGAGGGAATAATGATCACGGATGATTGAGCATAATATTTTCTTATTTCTCCATAGGAAAGACCTGGAATTACTTCAAGAAGACCGGGATATTTCAAAGCCTGTGATTGGATTTTATCAAGCAGCGGACCTGCAGTAATAATTACAACTTTGCATTTGCTTTTTAAATATTTACAGGCATCCACCAGGATTTGGGCTCCTTTTTCATATGAAGCTCTTCCAACAAACAGAACAATTTTTTTATCCGGATTGGAATGCTTCCGGACAAATTGTTTGATTTCCGGCTCAGGCATAATCGGCGTAAAATTAGGTAGCCAGGCAATTTGTTCAGGAGAAAATCCATTTTCTAGTATGCATTCAATTTGTGTACGACTCTCTAAGATAAGCACCGGCATTTTTTTGTGCACTTTATAATTTCTTAAAACCCAAGGTGCATTTCTGTCAAAATTATTTCGCGGCAATATCCCGGAAGAAATGCATCCCTGACGAATGCATTCAACCCCGAGAGGATAGGGACAGATGCTTTTGTCCGGAAGCAATTTCCAATTTGTAAAACAGTATAAACGCGGATCATGTAAGGATCGAACACAGGGTAAGGTTTCAATAAGATACTCGGTGACAAAAGAATTTTGAAAATTGTGGATGTGGCATATGTCCGGGGAATGTTTTTGGATGATTTTCTCAAGATGTTTAATAGCACTTTTTGCCAGTAAGCGACTTCCCGGGTAATGATAGCTGAAAAGCTCTAAGCCCTTGCATGCATATTCAGGGCGAAGATCGGTCGGTTTTTGATCATGATGGTCATTATAAACAATGATATTGGTATAACCTTCATCCTCCAAGAGCTTGAGCGTGTCGAACAACAGCTTTTCAGCACCACCAATGGGATGATACCAATCACATATATGCAGAATAGTCTTCATATGGAAAATCTTTCTTTTTATGAATCATCCGCCGCAACCCTACCTTAGTGAGCGAAAGGTTGATAACGTGCCATACCACCAGCAGGTGATTAACAAATTTGGTAATAATTCGTATCCTCTTGAGTTTTAATTTAAGAATTCTGTAAGAAGTTCTAAGAAATAACTCTCTTGGATTGAGGATTTCTAAGCTGTTATTTTTATTAATCATGAATTTTCTGCCTTGTATCTTGGTCGAAAATCAATTCATTTATCTGCTACTCACCTTTAGCCCTTTGATTTTTGTTAATACAGCCTTATATATATTTTTTATGCCGTAACATTTTATAACATTAGATATACCAGGTAAGTAACCGACCATACTTAAAAGAAATTCAGGAATATTCCATTTATTTATAATATATTTCCTGACCTGAACAACCAAATGAATAGCAAGTCTGGGATTTATTAAGACCATGTTTGTATTAAGGAAAATAAGACCTTTTGGTATTGATTTATCCTGGCAAACAACAACTATGTTCTCTCTTGATAAATCACGAGGCATTGCTCGTGAAAAGGTGATGCTTATTTCCGCAGGAACCTGTGAAAAGGATTGTAATTGGAATAATGCTTTTTCATCTGCATACCCATTTATTATATGTCGGGTCTTAGGGTCACACGCGATTATCATACCCGGCAGATGTTCGATGTTTTCAGGAGTGGATAGATAAACAACAATTGAGATTTGCCCCCTATCTATTATTTTCTGAACAGCCTCATACAAATCATAAAACTTTGAGATATAAAAAGCACGCACCATGTCTTGCTTGGGGAAATCAGGCATTTCAAATGAAATTGGAACTATATCGTTACTAAAATGCTGGGTGGATGTAATTTCACAAAAAAATTTTCCACGGGTTTTCACCATATCCCATACCTCGGTTTTTGGGTATGGAATTAACATCCCGTATGTATAGTGATCGAGTTTAAGCGAGCGTTGAAACCGAACTGTTTTAATGAACTTGTCAAGGGTGTCTCCAGGAAGACCGATAATAAAATATCCTACCGCCTTTATTCCCACCTCATTTACCAGTTTCACAGCCTTTATAACTGCTGAAAGTGGCTCTCCCTTTTTAATGGAATCGAATGTTTCAGGATCACCGCTTTCAATGCCGAAAGCAACACTCGTACACCCTGCCCGCTTCATCAGTATTGAGAGTTCTCTATCTGTCCGGTCAGCGCGAATTCCGTTGTGGCAGTACCACGACAAATTGAGTTTACGATCGATAATTTCTCTGCAGATTTCTTTAGCCCGCCTGATATTCAGAGTGAAATTGTCATCCCACACCTCGAAGGACTTTATTCGCTTGGTTTGAGTAATATGCTCAAGTTCGTCAACAACATTTTTGGCACTTCGCGAGCGCCACTTTCGGGAGCCAGTAAGTTTATTGACACAGCAATAGATGCATCGAAACGGACATCCTCGGCTGGTCAAAATCGGATATCGAAAATCTTTCCAGTAAAACCCTTCAATTGAGTCGAAATCAGGCAGGGGCAAATCATCCAAATTGTCCGGTGGGAACCATCGGTTCATCTGAATCCGGCCTTCTATCCGATAAACCAAGCCGTTGATACTTTCAACGGCGTTATTATTTGATAATGCATCGACTAGTTCAACCAGGGATTTTTCACCTTCCCCCATAACCCCGTAATCAAAGACGGGAAAGTCATTCATATAACTTTCGGCGCAGAGAGTTAAATGAGGGCCTCCGGCAACAAAAATAACATCAGGTCGTACAGGGGACAGGATATTTGCTATATGCCCACCTGAGTTTGCCGTAGCAGTTTTAACTGAAATACCTATAACTCTTGGAGAATAGTCTAATACCCTCTTTGTCAGAGCACTATCGCTTAATTGGTAACGATTAATGTCCAAGACTAAAGTCGGGTGACCGGCCTCTTTTAGAGTGCTCGATAAATAGGCTAAACCCAGATTGGTGCTCTCGTTTTGCCACCCTGGGGGATTAATAAGAAGAACTTTATTATTTTGCTTTGGCATAAACTTTTCAAAGTGATCAAACATAAAGATCAATAATCTCGCAAAAAATCTGCATCCATTGTGTTATATCAACCAGAATCTTTTGAGAACCTACTAACTCTTATTTTGAAGCATTGGAATACCACGCTAAATCACACTCTACCATCTCCTTTACCAAATTTTCAAAGGAAATGGTCGGAAACCAGTTTAGTTTATTGCGTGCATTTGAAGCATCTCCCTGAAGAATGTTAACTTCTGATGGTCTATACAAATCATCATCTATTACCAAATAGTCATGATAGTCTAAATTAACATATCTGAAAGATGTTTCCAAAAAATCTCTCACCGAATAGGACTCTCCTGTAGCTATAACAAAATCCTCAGGGTCTTCCTGTTGCAGCATAAGCCACATGGCTTTAACATAGTCACGCGCATGTCCCCAATCCCTTTTGGCTTCCAGATTCCCAAGTCTAACCTCTTTTTCTATTCCAAGCTTAATTTTCGCAGCAGCAGTCGAAATTTTTCTGGTCACAAACTCCGCACCCCTTCTTGGTGATTCATGATTAAATAGAATACCTGATAGTGCAAATAAATTATATGCTTCTCTATAATTTCTAGTGAGTTCAAACCCGGCCATTTTTGAAATCCCATACGGAGATCGCGGATGAAAAGGAGTATCTTCATTCTGAGGAGTTTCTTTAACATGCCCAAACATCTCGCTGGAACCGGCAAAGTAAAATTTGCAATCAGGTGCTTGCCTCTTTATGGCCGAAAGCACATAGTGAGTTCCGTTGAGATTGGTGTTAATTGTTGAAAATTCGTCTTCAAAGGAATACGAGACATAACTTTGCGCAGCCAGATGATAACAGTCATCCGGTTTTACATCTGAAATAATATTGAAAATAGAGGCATAGCTTTCCATGGATGCGCTGTGGATATGAATCCTGTCCAAGATATGACGTATACGCCACATTCTAGCCTGTGGGTCCTCTAAAGCAACACGCCTTACGATTCCATGCACTTCATAGCCTTTTTCAAGCAATAATTCCGATAAGTAACTCCCGTCCTGACCAGTAATCCCTGTAATAAGCGCCTTTTTCACATTATCCTCCCATTGCCCTCCATTCACACAGATTTCCTCACATCTAATTTTGTGAACTTACTAGCCTTTATTACTTCTCAAAAACTTCGGGCAAAAAAGCTTCAGTTTTTTCTGAAAGCGATATTCTGACTTAACGCCGTACATGTTTATGTAGACTCAATATATTGCTTTTGCAAAATGATATGGCTCTGTCGAGCATAAATTAATATCGCGTGGAAGAAATGCCTAAAGCCCGGATATATTATAGCGACCTGAATTTTTTGAAAACCTACTATTTTTTTTATAATGTGTTGTAAATATTGATCAATTTCTTTGCAGATTCCTTCCAGTCAAATCGCTTTACATTATTCGCCCCTTTTAAAAGATTGTCCATTCGAAACGCTGGGTCTTTTAATATCCTTAAGCATTTGTCTGCTATTTCTTTGGTATTTTCCGGATCAAACATCATTTCTTTGTATTGCACAACTTCTGGAAGCGACGATGTATTAGAAGTTAGCGTAGGGCAACCGCACTTCATTGCCTCAAGTGGCGGAATACCAAAGCCTTCCATGAAACTGGGATACACAAAGAGACTCGCATTTTGATAGAAATAGGCCAAATCGGAAGCAGGAACAAATCCAACAAGATTAATACGTTCTCTGTGTTTTGATTTGTCGATGTAATCAAGCGTGTTTTTAAAATCCCATCCCATTTTACCAACAATGACCAGATGTTCTTTGATACTATGATGTTCTCTCAACATCTCATATGCTTTAACCATTCCGAGAAGATTTTTTCTCGGTTCGATGGTGTTGACTAATAAAATGTATCTATAGGTGATTCCGTAATTGTTATCCAGAACTTCTTTTGCTCTTTCCGGATTTTGGGAAATAATACCGGGCGCACAATAAACTACATGTATTATTTTCTCTTCCAATCCAAATGTTTTCAATATTTCCTGCTTGGTGAACTGTGAAATGGCAGTTATGGCATGTGCCTTTTTCAGAGAAGACCTGATGAAATAACGTCCCAGATAGTTTCTTGTCTTCCTGTTGAAAGGATATTTTTTGTACAAGAAGAGATCATTGACCGTAATAACGATCCTTGAGTGCGTTTTAAAAATAAAACCTCCCGGTGAAAATCGGTGAACAATATCAAATCTGGATGGATTTCTGTACAAATACCAACTGTCGGAAAACATAACAGGCAGATGCTTGTAATGCTTATATAAAATCCCATTTCTTCTATAAATTGGATTTAAACTTGGTGTGAAGTGTAGAAGAAAGTAGGTATTGTGCTGATCTAGTTCGATAAGGTTTTGGACAATATTCTGAATATTAACACCAATTCCGGTCGGATTTGTTTCCATCGGATACGTGATCAGAGCTATTTTCATGACGTTATCGTTTTAGTAGTTTGATTTTCCCAATACATATTCATATATTCTCATAATATCCTGGGATATATTGTTCCAGTTGTAAATGGTTTGCACTTTTTTCTTCCCGTTTAACGAATATTTTGACTGCTCAGCTTTATTTTTGAGTAAATAAAGGATTTTATCGCTCAAAGCTTCAACATCATTATATTGCACAAGAAGCCCGTTTACGCCATCTTCTATTACATCTCGTAAAGCATCTACATCTGTAGCTATCACAGGAGTTCCACAGGCCATCGCTTCAATAGCAGTAAGTCCGAAGCCTTCAAATACCGAAGGGATAATGACCATAGATACCTTATTATACCATTCATTCAACGCTGAATCATCAACTGTACCCAGCAAATGAACATTATTTTCTAGATTGTTCTTTTTAATAAAATTATAAAGATATGACTTCAAAACGCCATCTCCACCGATAAACAACTGGATATCCCTCAACCTGTCTTTTATGACAGGAATGGTTTTGATTAAAAAATCAATTCCTTTTCGTGATTCCAGGCGGCCCAGAAAAAAGAGACTGTTGGGGATCCTTTCTAAAATCAAAGGGAAGAAACGGTTTTTATCGACACCAACAGGTATGGTTTCACAGGGTATTCGCCGGACACCATAGTACCGGAGAACGATCCGCCGGGTAGAAACAGAATCACACATGATATAACTCGACTTTTGGTAGCCGAACTTTTCCCACTTGTATAGGATCTTTTTCCACGCTTGTGATCGAATATATCGGGATTGCTGATAGTAGGTGTGGTGAACCGTGTAAGTAAGTGGAACCGATGGTTTTTTAAGAAGAAAGAGCCCGCCGGGGCCTCCCTGAAAATGGACAAGACCTAAATCGTAATTATTAATGAGCTTTTCAATGATAGATGCTAATTTCATTGAAAACATAATGTTTTTGCCAATGGATTCGTGTGAACCCGGGAATATCTGGATGTGCTGGTCATCGTTGATATGACCGGACGGTGAAAAAACAAAAATATTTCCTCTATATTTACCGCGAATGCACCTTGCCAAATCATATACATATCTTCCTTGCCCCCATGGTTTAAAAGGATAAAGGTCATGGGTGAATATACCAATATTTTTCATTTAGTTAGCCGAATCGTTTTTATGTTCTCAAAAAACTAGGCCCAATATACATATACGGCCTTCAGGCATTTTCTTTCAAGCGATATTAAAATATAAAATCGCATAATGTGATTTTATATGAATCGGCTTTGCTGCAGAAAAACCAGAATCTCTCTTACCCGAAGTTTGGAAAAGTTATAATCGTTTTTAATGAAATTCTTATTATCCAATCAGCTAAGCCACACTTTATATAAAAATAGGCCCAAGCAATATTATTTATGGAGACGGATCGTTTTAACCAGGCTTTTTAAAGAACGGAGCACCCGTCTGATTTCATCTATATCCTTTAAGTGAAAAAGTGTTTGTAAAATAAACTCAGGCCTGAAA